>Ga0206973_1138_pt1 | contig 15461 bp, 10 predicted proteins | sample Alteio_BWOrgHeat_83_FD_152927 | JGI IMG/M metagenome (GOLD analysis project Ga0206973, IMG submission 152927) | Enriched cells from forest soil in Barre Woods Harvard Forest LTER site, Petersham, Massachusetts, United States -... | ecosystem: Environmental > Terrestrial > Soil > Temperate forest >...
TCCTTCCGGTACGAAGTACACAACAACAACACGTAAAGATGGCCGCTTCAACCTGCCAGGCATGCGCGTTGGCGGACCATATACATTAACTGTTTCATTTGTTGGTTATAAACAACAACAACAGGATAACATTACACTTAATTTAGGCCAGGATTATACTGCTGATTTTGCATTAATTCCTGAAGCTACCCAGCTTTCAGATGTAGTTGTGACTACAGCAAGCCAGGGAAAAATATTCAATAATAGCCGCACGGGCGCACAGGAAATTATTACGCGTAGTCAAATTGAAAGATTACCAACAATTAATCGTTCTATCCAGGACTTTACCAAGCTTGAACCATCTTCAAACGGGTTGAGTTTTGGAGGAGCTTATTCAGGCTTTAATAATGTAACTGTAAATGGCGCGGACTTTAATAATTCATTTGGTTTGTCGAGCACGTTAGGAGGCCAGGCAAGTGCACAGCCAATATCATTAGATGCGATTGACCAGATACAGGTTAATCTTTCTCCTTATGATGTTAGGCAAGGTGGTTTTACCGGTGCAGGCATTAACTCAGTTACACGCAGCGGAACAAATATGTTCAGGGGCAGTGTTTATACTTATTTAAAAGGGCCCGGTACACAAGGTTACCATGTAGGAAATACTATTGTTCCCAAACAGCCATTCTCATTTAATCTTTCAGGAGCCAGCTTTGGCGGCCCTATCATAAAGAATAAATTATTCTTTTTTGTGAATGCCGAGCAAAGTGTGCAAAGCGCACCTGCTACCAGCATTGTTCCTTCCACAGCAGAAAATCCACCAGTGCCCGGAAGCGTTTCTGTTTCCAACTCAGACACACTAAACGCTTTATCAGATTATCTGAAAAGTAAATACAATTATGATCCGGGTGCATACCAGGGCTATTCCTTTAAAACAAACAGCTATAAAGTAAATGCACGCATTGACTGGAACATTAATGCTGCCAATACTTTTTCTTTCATGTATAATTACCTGAAATCTTATGCTGACCAGTTTGCAAGTACAAGCAGGCCAGGCTTTGGGCAAATCACAGGTGGTCAGCCTACATCAAACGGAAACCCCTTGCCATATTACGGCAGTGGTTACAGAATTAATAATAACCTGAACATTTTCATTGCTGAATTGAATACACGTTTTGGCAATAAAGCATCTAATAAATTACAGATTGGTTATACACAGGAAAGAGATTTTCGTTCGCCACAAACTTCCGGTACTTTTCCATTGGTTGATATTTTATCTAACGGTAATATCTATACAACTATGGGTTATGAAATGTATACGTATAATAACCAGCTTAACATGGATTCATACAATCTAACTGATATCTTCACACTGTATAAAGGCGGCCATGAAATAACAATAGGCAGCCAAAACAGCTATAAAAAATATCAGAATGCTTTTGCTCCAGGTTACCAGGGCGTTTACCAGTTTAATAGTTTGGGCGATTTCATGAATGGTGGTAATTCAAAAACTTATTACCAGTCATATTCAACATTGCCTAATGGTGATTTCCCGTTTGCTTATGCAGGCGCTACAAATCTTAGTTTGTTTGCACAGGATAAATGGCGTGCCTCAAATAAACTTACAGTTGTATATGGTATCAGGTTTGACTATACAAATTACCAGGATAAATTTACAGACAATCCTGACTTTGATAAGTTAGCCTTTAAAGATGGAGCTACGTATGATGTTGGAACAGCACCTAATGGTTTCCTGGTTGTGTCACCAAGAGTTGGGTTTAACTGGGATATGAAAGGTGATAAAACATGGCAGTTGCGTGGTGGTGCTGGTGTATTCGAAGGTGCACCTCCATTTGTATGGATTGAAAACCAGGCAGCCAACAATGGTGTGCAATTCGGCTCCTTTACAGCAAACAATTTCCCATTCTATGCAGATCCTACACAAGCACTTAATTACTATTTAGAACAAAATAATATCTCGCAGACTCAAACACCTACAGGCTATTCTGTGAACGTTATTGATAAAGGTTATAAATATCCAACCAAGCTTAAAACAAATGTTGCGTTAGATAAAAAATTCACAAGCAATTGGGTAGCTACAGTTGAATTTACATATACCAAAGACCTTAACGCAACTTATATGTCTAACGTTAACCTGAATGAAGAAAATGGTTTTGCGTTAGGTGGGGCTGATGACAGAACAAGATACCTGAATCCTGTTTTTACTCCTACTGATTATACAACAGTAAGCAATAAGTATTATTCAAAAGGCACTGATTTGCAACATCCGAATATTGGTAATGCAATTCTGTTATCAAATACACATAAAGGATGGTCTTATACAGCTACTGCAAGAATTCAGAAATCATTTAAAAACTTTTCAGGAAGTATAGCATACACTTACCAGGATGTAAGAACAGCTATGGAAGGCGGAAGCACTGCAAGCTCTTTATGGTCTGCACGCCCGGTTGCGAATACAGATCCTAACGCAGCTATATTGGCCCGTCCAAGTTGGTACTTACCTCAACGCGTGGTAGGTTTTGCAAGCTATCACTTTGAATATGCAAAACATTTTGCTACTTCATTTGGTGTGTATTATGAAGCGGCGCCTGCAGGTGCAACTTCTTATGTTTATAATGGTGATTTGAATGGCGATGGTAATACTTCAAATGATTTGATTTATATTCCAAAAACACAGGATGATATTGTTCTTGTTAAATCAGGTTCAGGTGGTTCAGGTACTGGCACCAGCACTGACCCAAGAACTGCAGGCCAGATATGGGCACAGTTAAATAATTTTATTAACCAGGATCGTTATTTATCAGCTCACCGCGGCGAATATGCTCAGGCAAACTCTGTTGTGTTGCCATGGTTCAAACAAATGAACTTAAACATTACACAGGATATTTATATCGGCGGAAATGGCAAGGAAAAACATACGCTGCGTTTAAGTGCCGACATTATTAATTTCGGAAATCTCTTAAACAAAAACTGGGGAATTATCAAAGCTCCTGCTTCTACAAACTTCCTGAAATATGAAGGTTTGGGTGCTGATAATAAAACTCCTGCGTTTTCTTTTTCTTATGCAGATGCAACAAATCAGGTACCTTATGTTAACAGCTTTAATAACAGCACAGGTATATCTTCACGCTGGCAAATGCAATTTGGTATCAGGTATTTATTCAACTAATATTTGAATTGATATTTTATAAAAAACCTGTTGAAATTTCAACAGGTTTTTTGTTTGTATAACTCTTGTTTCTTGAAACTTGCTTCTTGAGCCTTGAATCTTGAAACTTTCAACTCCTTTGCTTCATCGCTTCATATAAAATTATCCCAGCCGCTACAGAAACATTCAGTGAATCAAATTCGCTTTTCATAGGAATTGAAAAATGTTCATCAGCAGCTTTCGACATATATTGTTGCACGCCTTTTTCTTCATTACCCATAATTACACAGCAAGGATCTGTTAAATTAAGTTCATACAATTTTTTCTTTGCACTCATTTCGCTTGTAAAAACTTTTATGCCGTTTAAGTGAAGATCATCAACAGCTTTTAATAAGCTGTTCACGCGGCATATGTTCAGATGCTCCAACGCACCAGCGCTGCTCTTAACTGCATCTTCGTTTATAGCGCCAACACCTTTTTCAGGAATGATCAATGCATGCGCACCACAACAGACTGCACTACGCGCAATAGCCCCAATGTTGCGTACATCAGTAACACCATCTAACATTATTAATAAAGCAGTTTCACCTTTATCATTTATCCAGTCGATTATCTGTTGCAGATCCTGGTATTTTACTGCTGAACGAAATGCAATAACTCCCTGGTGACTGATGTTTGTTAAACCGTTCAGCTTTTCATTAGGAACATATTGTACCGGTATATTTTGCTCTTTGGCAAACTTTCTTATTTCATTGATAACATCGCCTGAAGCATTTTTAAACAACAATATTTTATCAATTCCTGCGTATTGTTTAAGTGCTTCGGCAACAGGATTTCTGCCAACGATGATATTTTTCTTTGATTGAAAGCTTTTTGATTGAAACATGTATTGCAAGATAAACATAGAAGATAACAGTTAACCTATTACGGCTTACCGTTTACTGTTTTCACATATGTTAGCATCTTTATAACAGGCCATTGTAATGCTTAATAATAAATTTGTTTTATGCATAGCAGTATTGCTGAAATTAATTTTGAAAGAAACAAAAATCTTAAAGCGCTTGGTTATACAACCGGAATTTTAGTTGCTTTGTTTTTAGTGTTTGTTTTATTTACATGGTCGTTGCCTGTTATGCCAATTCCTGTTGTTGATACAGGTGTTGAAGTAAATCTTGGCAACAGCGACCAGGGTTTAGGTGATGTACCGCCGCAAATTCCCGGCGAGCCTGCACAGAAACAACAAACCAATTTCAATCCACCACCCGCACAACAGGCACAGGCAACAACAGACCCTGATGTTGCCGATAATAAAGAACAGGATGCACCGGTAATTCATACTTCACCCAAACCTGAAAAGAAAAAAGAACTTGCGCCTGTAAATAATGTTGCAAAAAAAACATCAACTAAACCAATCACTAATCCAACACCTGCACCACCAAAACCAAAAGCAGTTTATGCCGGTGGCAAGAATGCAGGAAGCAGTGGTAACAACGCAGACAGTTATAACAAAAGCAATAACCAGGGCGTTGCCGGTGGTCATGGAGACCAAGGCAAACCTAATGGAAATATCAACAGCGATAGCTACACCGGCAATGGCGGAACAGGAACTGCAGGTATTAACATTACAAGTGGTTTGCAGGGCAGGCGCATTGCAAGTTCGGCACGTTTCCAGGATGAATATAAATACGGCGGAAAAGTTTCTGTTGATGTTACGGTTGATGAAAACGGAGCCGTTACCAGCGCAAAGGTTAAACCCGGAAGCCCGTTTGCAGATTTGAACGCTATTGCGGTTAAACGCGCTTATCAATTAAAATTCAATAAAGGAACTACACCGCAAACAGGAACGATCATGATCGTTTTTGAAAACCCCAAAGGCTGATCGCACAAGTATTATAATTATTCGTTACAGCAAAAATTTATTCACCGAATAATCATTCATAGAATAGTTTTGCGCCCATCGTTATGGAAACAAAGTACAGCCAGTTTAAAGCAATGCTTGCCATATCAAAAGGCAGCCTGCGATCAATATTCAGAAGCCCGTCTGCAGTAATATTCAGTATTGTTTTTCCATTGATATTTATACTGGTGTTTGGTTTTATTGGTGAGAGCGGAGGCATTACACTTGACGTTGCTTTAAGTAAAGATGCAGACACAATCAATAATCCTGTTTATAATGCTATTAAAAATATTCCGAGCATTCATATTGTAACCGAAGATGATAGTGTGCTAAAGGAGGATCTTGAAAAAGGAAATATAACAGCCGTTATCAATCTTGTGAAAAATCCTTCCGGAAATCCTGATTATACGATCGAATTAAAAAGTTCTGAAGCTGTAAATCCACAGAACATACAAGTGCTTGAATCTATTTTAAAAGATGTGATCAGCAATATCAATTCAAATAAATATCCGCAGAAAGAAACGGTTGCAGCCATCAGTAACAACATTGAAAAAATTCCCGGCCGTACATACAGGCGTATAGATTTTATTTTGCCCGGGCAATTAGGTTTTTCATTATTAAGTGCTGGCGTTTTTGGTGTAGCGTTTACATTCTTTAATCTTCGTCAGCAATTAATATTAAAAAGATTTTTTGCGACACCTATCCGTCGAACGTATATTGTTTTAGGCGAAGCATTAAGCCGCGTAGTATTCCAGATGATGACTGCAGTAATTATTATTGCATTAGGTGCATTGGCTTTTAATTTTACCTTGGTGCATGGCTTTGCTACATTTCTTGAAATAATGTTGCTGAGTTTTATTGCACTTATTGTATTTATGGGATTTGGTTTTGTTGTAAGCAGTGTTGCCAAAAACGAAAGCACGATCCCTCCTTTTGCCAACATGTTTACATTGCCTCAATTTTTATTGGCAGGAACATTTTTCCCTATAAGTGTTTTTCCAAAATGGCTGCAGGGATTTTGTAATATTCTTCCCCTTACGCATTTCAACAATGCCATGCGTAATATTTCTTTTGAAGGTGCAAGCTTCTTAAGTTGCTGGCAGGATGTTGGTGTACTCATCATTTGGGGCATTGTAATTTACGCAGTAGCCATAAAGGTTTTCCGGTGGGAATAATCGCTCATCATTTATACCTCTGATAATTTTACTTTGCTGCTTTGCACATTTTTTCTCATTTTGCGGGCGTCATGAAAAAATTATTATTCTTTTTATTGATCGGTATTTCGATCAGATCATTTGCGCAGGATAAGCATGCAGTAAAGTTTGCATCAACCATTACACCTTCAGCTTTAAAAGAAAAACTTACAGTAATTGCAGGTGCCGGCATGCAGGGCCGCGAAACAGCAACCGAAGGCCAGCGTAAAGCTGCTGCTTATATTGAGGATAAATTCAAAAAACTAAAATTGTTGCCGGGCAATAACGGCGACTATCAATTGAGCTTTCCTGTTTACCAGGATTCAATTGCAACAGCAGGTTTTAAAGTAAATGACAAAACATTTTTATTCGCTGATGATTTTTCTGTTGCGGGTTCAAATATTCCACAAGGCACATTTAATTTAAGTGATGTTGTGTTTGCAGGAAAAGGTTTGAAAGATTCTACGCATAACGATTATGACAGTCTTAATGTACAGCACAAATGGGTAATGGTAACAGGCACTGCTGATGATGAGCGATCATTCAGGATGCTTTCAAGAAAAATAAATTTTGCAATGGAAGGCAATGCTGCAGGCGTGCTGATTGTATCTGATAATTTTCCAAAAAAACAATCAGCATTTAAAGGCAGAATGTATTTGCAGCAGTCAACAACAAACAGATCACCTGCATTATTTATTTCAAACAAATTAGCTGCGGCACTTTTAAATGCAACGGTTAATGCTGATACAAAACATCAAACTTATACTACCAATGCAACTATCGACATTACTAAAACAACCAACAATCTTCAGAGTACTGATGTTATCGGCGTAATGCCCGGTACTGATAAAAAAAGTGAGTATGTTTTTATAACTGCACATTATGATCATCTTGGCATGCAGGATTCTGTTATCTATTATGGTGCTGATGATGATGGCAGCGGCACGACAAGTGTATTGCAAATTGCAGAAGCATTTGCGGCTGCGAGAGATAAAGGTTTTGCACCAAAACGCACGATTGTTTTCATGACAGTTTCAGGTGAAGAAAAAGGTTTATGGGGAAGTGAATATTATACCAATCATCCATTGTTTCCGCTTGATTCAACTTCTGTTGATCTGAATATTGATATGATCGGAAGAATAGATCCTTCACGCAATTACGGCGATTCAACGAATTATGTTTATACGATTGGTGAAGATAAATTAAGCAGCGATCTGCTGCCTATTTCAGACAGCATCAACAATACATATTCTCATCTTGAGCTTGACCGCAAGTTCAACGATCCAAAAGATCCGAATCGTTTTTATTATAGAAGCGATCATTACAATTTTGCAAGCAAAGGTGTTCCCATAATTTTTTATTTCAACGGCACGCATGCAGATTATCACAGGCCAACCGACACAGTTGATAAGATAAATTTTGATCTTATGTCTAAACGTGCAAAGCTTGTTTTTTATACTGCGTGGACAATGGCAAACAGGGATGCAATGTTGAAGAGAGATATTCCGCTGAATCAAAAATAAATCGAACAAGAGATAAATTATATTTTGGTTACCAGCTAATAAACTTCGATTGAACTTCGTTGCGTCCAACACTTATACTGCATATCATTGCGCAGCTCTGGTTTTCTGTCATAGTTTGTTTTCAATATTCAAATAACTTAAAAGCAGTTTTATAAATGCCATAATCTTCTTTAGATTTATGGCAAATTATTCAGCATGGAAAGCTATCCAAACGTTAACTGGCCTGAAGCAATAAAGCCTTTACTTAAAAAGTATAAGAACACAAAACATCCCTTGGATTATAAAACCACTTATCAACTGATGGTGATGGTTGTGTTGTCTGCACAGGATTCAGACAAACACATCAATAAAATTGCTCCTGTATTTTTTGAAGCATTTCCTAACATGACTGCTTTATCAAATACAACAGAGAAAGATCTGCATACACGTATAAGCGATGTGCGAAATTCAGCCAACAAATCAAAATGGTTATTGCAGATTGCACAAACAATAAAGGCTGATAAAAACATTCCTTACACACATGATGAGCTAACTGTATTGCCCGGCATTGGAAGAAAATCTGCAAATGTTATTTTGCGTGAAAGCGGCAAAGAACCGGAAGGTATAATGGTTGATCTGCATACGGTGCGCGTTGCACCAAGATTAGGAATTGCTACTGGTGCTGATCCTAAAAAAATAGAAAAGCAAATGATGGATGCATTACCTAAAAGCGAATGGGATGCAGGCATGGCAATGTCTTTTTTAGGAAGAGAAATTTGCAGACCAACGCCCAAATGCGATGAATGTTTAATGAATCCCGTTTGCAAATATTATAATGAAGAAATAAAGGGGCAATAAATTTTTCTTTATAGCACAAGAATGTTATTGCTGCAAAATAGTCATTGTCATCATGTAAAAATTTTACGCAGCAAGCCAATAATAAAAGTAAAAATAGCAGAACCAATCACTGCCCACACAACAGGAAAAGGTTGACCCTGAATAGTGATTTCAAAAATGGGTGGTAATCCAAATTTATTTGCAATCCAGACACCAATGTAAGCGCCGATAAAGCCAACAATAATTGAAGCAAGGCAGCCACCAAGATTTATACCCGCAAGCGCTTGTCCAATACCACCACATATTGCAGCTATCAATAACAATATTAAAAATCCCATTAATGTCATAGTTTGATATTTTAAATTCGTAAGAAGAATAAGAAATCAACGCGGAAGTTTACAATTCTACTTTCTATTCATATACTGCAATTCATATTTTCATCAGAAGTTCATATTAAAAATAGAAACTATTTTCTAATTTAATCGCAACAATATTTATTCATGATGATTTATTAAAGATACTTATCTCAATCAAACATAAAACTTAATAACTATTGTATATTGTGAGCGAAAAGCACTAAGAAAAACCATTCCTCTATTATTTATTTTCTAATCAAAAAACCAAATCAAATGAAAAAGTCAGTTCTACTTTTTGCTTCAATTGGTATGATTGTAGTTGCGAACGCACAAAGCTCCATGCGTGAAACAGTTCGCGGCGAAAATGGTTTAAGTAAACATTTTGTAACATTAAATGCAGGCCAGCAGGTTAATTTCTCCGAAGCGCTGGCAAACTCTGTTTTCAATTTTGATGCTGCACTAAAGCTATCACTCATCAAATCTGAAAGCGATGATCTCGGACAGGTAAACTACAGGTTCTATCAAACGTACAAAGGCATTCCGATCGAAGGTTCTATGTACATTGTTCAAACAAAATCCGGTAAGGCTACAAGCATGAGCGGTGAAATTATAACCGATCTTAATGCCAGTTTAAAGAATGCTTCTTCAGTTGCCGCTATACAACAAAAAGAAGCAGTAGATATTGCAGTTAAATACGTTGGTGCCAAAGAATATATGTGGCAGAACAAAGAAATGGAACAGAGCTTTAAGAACCAGTTGAAAGATAACAGAGTTTCTTACTACCCTACTGCAAAACTTGTTTGGTATAATAACAGCGCAGCAGATGATGAAAGCTTTAATCCTGCAAATCTTATTCTGGCTTACAAAGTAGATGTGTACGCACATCAGCCATTAAGCCGCGCTAATTATTATGTTGATGCAAAAACAGGTAAGGTGCTTGGCAAGAATGATATCATCAATACATCTGATGCCGTTGGCACTGCCAATACTTACTGGAGCGGTACACAAACCATTCACAGCGATTTAAATGGTGGCACGTATCGCCTTAGAGATCTCACAAAAGGCAATGGTGTTATTACATTACATGGTGAAAGCGGTTTACGCGGCAATGATTACACCAGTAATTCATCTAATTGGAATCTTACAGGTTTTGACCAGGCTGCAATGGATGCACATTATGGTGTTTCATCAACCTATACATTTTATTCAAAAGTATTTCATAGAAATAGTTATGATGGAAACGGAACTGCATTAACCAGTTATGTAAACGATCCGACTTACATTGACAATGCATTCTGGGATGGAAGCTCAATGAACTTTAATAAACGTTCAACAGGTGAAGCCGGCGGCGTTACAGGCATTGATGTTACAGGCCATGAATTAACACATGGTGTTACACAAACAACATCAGCACTTGTTTATCAAAAAGAATCTGGTGCTATTAATGAAAGTATGAGCGACATTATGGGAAAGAATGTTCAGTTCTATACAAAACATAACGACATTAACTGGCAGTTGAGTAATGATATGAACTGGATCATTCGTGATATGTCTAATCCAAAACTGGAACATCAGCCAAACACATATAAAGGACAATATTGGGTGAATTCAATCTTTAATGATAATGGCGGTGTGCACACAAACAGCGGTATTGGTAATTACATGTATTATCTGTTGGTTGAAGGCGGCAGCGGTACAAATGATAATGGTAATTCATATACAGTGAAAGCTATTGGCACAAAAGCAGCATTCATTATTTACAGAACTGAAACTGTTTATCTATTTCCTAATGCATTATACAGTGATTGGAGAACAGCATGTATAAGCGCTGCAACTGATTTGTATGGTGCTTCATCACAGGCTGTAAAATCTGTTGAAGATGCCTTTTATGCAATTGGCATTGGTACTGCTTCTTCAATTGTTGCCGATAAAAATGTTCATGAAGCTGAACTTAAAGTATCGCCCAATCCTGTTGTGGGTTCTGCATTGGTAAACTATGAATTGCAGAGAACGGGTAATACTGTTTTAAAAATCACAGACATGAACACTGGTAAACTTGCACAAACAATTAATGTAGGAAACAAACAATCCGGCAAGTACACTTATAATCTTAATGGTTCATCTCTGCTCAGAGGTGGTAATTATGTAATAAGTGTTGAACAGGATGGAATACTAATTTCAAATACAAAATTTGTTGTTATTAAATAAGCCTGAAAAAAAATTGATTAAATAACATTAGTGCTTTTAAAAGAGCCGTCATTAAAGACGGCTCTTTTGTTTGATAGACACTGCTGTTTAATAAGATCGTTTGAAAGTGTAACGCTCTACGCTTTTACCTGTATAATATGTTCCTGTAAACTGGTTGTTACCGGCAAAGCTGATATCATCAAAATATAAGTAAAGAGAATTATTACCGCTGCCTGTAAACGAACACTGAAAGCCTTCATGTTCATCAGTATAATAATTTCCATATTCATCGTAATAACCATCAGAAGTATAGTTTGTACTCCAATCACCTTGCAACAAAACATTGCCATCATCATATTGCGCATTACTATTGTTATAAAATGTAAGCACACCATAAATTCCGGGATCAAATGAATACCATGAACCATTGCTATTTTCAGAAGCATCATACAAATACCAGGAACCTGCAAGTGGATCTGTAACAGGTTGCGGCGGGACTGCATCAACTGTTTTAATACAGGATGAAAAAGAAATTATTGCAGCATAAAATAATAAAAGAGATAAAAGTTTTTTCATGTATTGAATGTTTAATGTTGAAATAAAACAGCCGGAAAAATTCTATGTAAAACATTGATATTTTCAAACTGCATTTTCATTTATATTGATAAGATGATAAAAGATATGAGAGGTTATTATTGCCTTAGTTAAAAAATATAAAAATCAGAATAGCATATCATGATTATGCACTCATGATAAATGATTTATATAGGAAGAATTATTTTAGATGAATGAAAAAATATTCAACCATTCATGAAGTTTTGTTTATCAAACATGGCAACAGAGTATTATCTTTCTGTTCTAAAACTTTTGCTATGGGTATTGCTTTGCAACAACCAAAACAACGCATTCAATCTATAGATACACTGCGTGGCGTTGTGATGCTTATTATGGCAATAGATCATGTACGCGATTTTTTTCACATTACGGCATGGACCGACTCGCCAACAAACCTTGCCACCACAACACCACAATTATTTTTTACAAGATGGATAACACATTTCTGTGCACCAACCTTTGTATTCTTATCAGGCGCTTCTGCATTTCTTGCAGGTCAACGCAAAACAAAAAAAGAATTGAGCAGTTTTTTAATAAAACGGGGCTTGTGGCTTGTGTTGGTAGAACTTGTAGTTATGTCGCTTGCATTTTCATTCAACCCATTATATAATGTTTTTTTTCTGCAGGTAATTTGGGTAACAGGGTGGAGCATGGTTTTCCTTGGTTTGCTTGTAAGCGCATCAATAAAATATATATTATTGATTGGTTGCATCATAACATTTGGTCATAACATTCTCGATTATTTTCAATTACCACAACAAGGAACAGCGCATGTTTTATGGAGTGTATTTTTCACCGCATTCGGGACGCTATTTAAATACGGACAATCACGTTTTGTTTTTGATTTGTATGCAATTCTTCCGTGGACAGGTGTTATGTTTTTAGGTTATGGCTTCGGCATTTTATACAGCAAGAATTATGATGCACTAAAAAGAAGAAGAACAGTTTTAATGATTGGTATCGCGGTAACAATATTTTTTATTGTTTTGAGATATATAAATGCTTACGGCGATCCAAGTCATTGGTCAACACAAAAAAACGGATTGTATACTTTCTTGTCTTTCTTAAACACTACAAAATACCCACCATCATTGTGTTACCTGAGTATGACGATCGGACCGGCATTAATTTTTCTTTCACTAATTGAGACTGCAAAAAATAAAGTCACAGATATTTTAAGCATGTATGGCAGGGTCCCTTTCTTTTATTATGTACTACATTTTTATTTGATCCATATTCTTTGTGTGATCATATTTTTTGCATCAGGATATACTTCAAAAGATATTATTGATCCGAATGTTCCTTTCCTGTTCAGACCGCAACATTTTGGATTTGATTTACCTGTTATGTACCTAATCTGGTTTTTTGTAATTGCTGTTTTATATAAACCATGCAAGTGGTTTGACAATTACAGAAGAACACATACACAATGGTGGTTGAGCTACTTATAGTTTATTTCAACTGGTGCAGATAAACAAGGCTTTCAGGAATTTGTTGTACCGATCTTGAAGATTCATCTTCTATAAAATAATGTTGGACGCCGATTTTTTTTGCTTCTTTCATAATGGCTGCAATATTTACATCGCCCTGACCTAATACAACATTACTTTCTTCATCCGCTGTTCCGTTTTGATTGTCTTGAGTTCCGGGCTTCCTGTCTTTAAGATGCAATAACAAAAAACGGTTCGGATATTTTTTCAGCAAAGCAACAGGGTCTTGCCCCGGGTTCTTCACCCAAAAAACATCCATTTCAAAATTGAAATATTTTGCATCAGTTTGTTGAACAAGGTAATCGAACAACGTGCCACTCTCATATGGTCTGAACTCATAACCATGCGGATGGTAACATAAACTCAGGCCACTTGCCTGTATAATTTTTCCTGCTGTATTAAAAACATCAACAGCTTTTTTAATATCATCAATTGTAAACGTCGTGTCTTTGTGAGGTATCCAGAAACAAACAATATATTTTGCACCAAAAGCCTTTGCTTCATCAATTGCAGGTTGCGGGTCTTTTGCGAGCTGATCAAAATCCACACCTACACTTACCATTTTTAAATTATTGTCGGCAAGTAATTTTTTGTATTCTTCCATCGACATACCATTAGTACCTCCGCCTTCTATCTCATGTATATTCCAGCTCTTAATTAAGGCATATGTGCCGGGAACATCTTTTTTAAATTGCTCACGCAGGCTGTATAATTGCAAGCCTATTTCCTGTGCGCTTATTGTTTGAGATAAAAAAGATATCATAAGATAGAAGCAAGTAATTCTTATAATAGGTGATAATTTCATGATGGCAATTTTATAAGCAAGATTAAAAAAGAAAATTAATATGCAAAGCAGATGTTTTATTAAGACATTTTCTTATTGCTGCTTTCAATTACCAATATTCTCAATTCCTTCCTCCAATTCATCTTCTTCTTTAAACGGAAATTCTTTTCTGTAAGCAGCTTTTATCAAATAAGCAATTACGCCCGCAAAAATTATACAACCTGCAATCAACATCATCTTTCCTTCCGTTGAATAAAAAATAAATAACCACATAATAATAGCAAGTATTATAGGCAAAGGATATAAAGGCATCTTCCATTTGAAAAAACTTTTTCCTTTTCGCTTATGCAATAACAATAACCCTATTGCCTGCCCAACAAACTGTATTAAAATACGCATCGCTAGAATTGCTGTAATAACATCACTTAACTTGAATAATAAACTAAACACAAACGCAACTGCGCCGAGTATCAATAAAGAAACATAAGGAAAGTTTTTTGTTGGATGCAGTTTTGCAAACACTGAAAAAAATGCACCGTCTTTTGCAGCAGCATAAGGTATGCGGCTATAACCCAATGTTGCTGAAAACACCGATGCAAACGCCACCCATAAAATAATAGCTGTGGCAATTACGGCAGCAGTTGGTCCCGCTATTGCATTAATGTATTCACTTACTACAAAACTGCTTGTTGACATATCATGCAGCGGCAAAACAGAGGCTACACTAATGTTCATCATCAGATACAAAAAACAAATAACGGCAATAGAAATAAACATGCTGCGTGGAATATTTTTTTCAGGATTGATTATCTCTCCACCTAAATGACAAACATTATAATAACCCAGATAACTATACACAGATTTAACGCAGGCAAAACCTAAACCTGCAGCAAACGCGCTGTTCAATTCAAGCCCATCATTTATATGTTGAACAGGCATTGTAATATTGCCATGCATGAATGCACCGATGATGATCCATCCCATAATTACAAACACACCAGTCCACAACAACACACTTATTTTACCAATGGCTTCAATCTTTCTGTACAACAAAAAAACAATCAGTACAACAACTGCTCCGCTTACAATTTTGCTTTCAATTTCATTCAAAGGCATTATATAATTAAAGTATTGTGCAAAGCCAATTGCTGCAGATGCAATTACCAGCGGCGCCTGTATCATAGTTTGCCATACAAATAAGAAGCTCATCGGCTTGCCCCATTTTTCACCAAAACCTTCTTTCAAAAAATTGTAACTGCCGCCCGCCAAAGGAAATGTTGCGCCCAGTTCACTCCATATCATTCCATCAATAAAAGATAAAAGCGCACCGGCGATCCATGCATATAAAAAAGAATATTGCTCGTGCATTTTTTCAACCACAAAACCCATCACCACAAACGGTCCAATGCCAACCATATCAATCATATTGATCGCGCTCGCCTGTAACAAACT
>Ga0206973_1139_pt1 | contig 15418 bp, 13 predicted proteins | sample Alteio_BWOrgHeat_83_FD_152927 | JGI IMG/M metagenome (GOLD analysis project Ga0206973, IMG submission 152927) | Enriched cells from forest soil in Barre Woods Harvard Forest LTER site, Petersham, Massachusetts, United States -... | ecosystem: Environmental > Terrestrial > Soil > Temperate forest >...
CTTTTTCCGGGGAATAGGTTAACCGGAATAAGAGTACAAGTTAGACAAAATCTGAAAGCTATTTGAAAGAGATATATTGATAAATGGTATATAATGGCACTTCTTTTCCTCTACATAAGCCGATTAGTATTTATAATAGTCAAACAGCAATGGACCTGCCATACTTTTTCCGGTAATCCTGCGGGGATAATCCGGTTATACGTTTAAACATAGTCCTGAATGATTTCATATCCTTGTAACCTGTATTGCTCATAATATCAATAGTATCATGTTCATTCATTTCAAAAGCCTTCTTAGCCGACTCTATTCTTACCCGCTGTAAATACTCTAAAGGCGTATTTTTGGTAGCTGCTTTAAAACGTCGTATAAAATTGCGCATGCCCATGCAGGTTTGTGCCGCCACTTCATCTATTGAAATATCAGAAGCATAATTTTGTTCAATAAAATACTGCGATTTAAGTATCTCCTGATCCTCATGCCGGTGCTGCCCGGTAAATACAGCAAAATGCGCCTGGCTCGTTCTTTCCATTTCAATGGCGTATAATTTGCTAATCCATAAGGCTACTTCTCTCCCGCAAAATTTTTCAATAAGATATAAAACCAGCTTCAAAGAAGAAAATGCACCACCACTGGTATAAATGCCATCCTGGTCAGTGATCACCAGGTCTGGCTTCATTTTTATAAGCGGATACCTTAGCTGCATATCTTCCAATACGGCCCAATGTGAGGTAACTTCCTTTCCGTTTAAAACACCAGCCTCGGCTAAAAAATAACTACCGACACAAAGGCTGGCTATTTCCGTTCCTGAGCTATGCATTTCTTTTATCCAGCTGGTGATAGCTGCATTTTTTATAAGAACACCTTTATTGCTCACATTAAAGGCCGGAACAATAATGAGGTCGGTTTGTGTAACTTCGGCAAATGTGGAATAGCATATAAATTGTGCCGGCACATTGAGTTGTATGTTCTTTAATTTTTCGCTAACCAGTTGCAGTTGAAAAACTGGTGGCTTACCGGCATTTTCAAAGTAACTGTTAACGCCCGCCAACAGGTCAATTACTCCTGCAATTGCAGATAATACCGCATCTTCATAAATAATAAGCGTAACTCTAATCATAGCATTTATGCATTGGATATAACAAAAATAAGGTTTTGTGTTGTCAAAAATGCACCCACAGGAAGTCATTTATGATAGTTTGATATCAGCCCTATTGTGTGGACCTTTGTTTGCGCATAAGCCTTTTATAAACCTGAAAATATTAAACCACGAAAATGAAAAACACATCGAGTAATCATTATTACAATAGCATTGCTGAAGTTAGTGAGCTGATAAAGAAAAAAGAATTGTCGCCACTTGAGCTGGTTAAAGCATGCCTGGACAGGGTTAATGAGTTTAATCCAAAATTGAATGCCTTTATTACGGTTATGGAGGCTGAGGGGCTGGAAAACGCCAGGATAGCAACTGATGATATAAATGCTGGTAATTGGAAAGGCCCTTTGCATGGTATCCCGGTTGCTGTAAAAGATTTTTATGATACCGCGGGGATCAGAACTACTGCAGCATTTGAGTATTTTAAAGACAGAGTGCCCAAAGAGGATTCGGATGTTGTTTTAAAACTGAAAGCCGCAGGAGCAATACTAATAGGTAAAACCAATATGGACAGCCTAGGCATGGGCACAACCGGGCTTACTGGCTATTTTGGCGCTGTTCACAACCCATGGAATGAAAACTATATAGCCGGCGGGTCTTCTGCTGGTTCTGCGGCAGCTGTGGCTGCCAGGCTGTGCTTTGCAACTGTTGATACAGATGCTATCGGCTCGTGCCGTTTGCCCGCAGCATGTTGTGGTGTAACAGGTTTTAAGGTAAGTCCTGACCTTATCAATCAAAAAGGCATCCTTGAAGGTGAAAAAGCTGATGAGGCAATCCTTTATCTTTCTCAAACTGGTCTTATCACCCGTTCAATTGAAGATACAGCCATAATGTTGAATGCGCTTTCTGATCCGAAGGTAAGTAAAAGCCCGTTTAAAGATAATTATCAGTTAGCCCTAAATGCGGAAAGTAAACTTAGGGTTGGTATTGTTACAAATTTTAACGCAACCGATGAGATTAGAGGCTCATTTTTTAGTGCAGTGGAAAAGATTAAAACTTTAGGCTATGCTATAACAGAAATTGAAGTTCCGTTCAGTTCTGCATCGTTCAACATAACGAATATTGAAATGGATCGCAATAAAATAAACGAAACCGTATTTAAGGATATTGATGTACTGCTATTACCCACGACAACTGGTGTAACGCTCAGCATCAGTAAAGCTGGGGAAATGGGGTCACAGGCGCTTGCCGCTGATAATACCATGTTCTGTAATTATTTCGGGTTACCATCAGTAAGCGTTCCTTGCGGTTTTGACAGTAATAACTTACCCATTGGTTTACAAATTGCTGGTTCTATGTGGGGCGAAGGAAATGTATTGAAAATTGCAGGTGAGTATCAAAAAGCGAGTACATGGCATTTGCAATATCCGGGTCAATAAGTGCGAAATCGGCATTAGCCCGGGTAAATTTATATTACTATCATCGTTAAAAATTTAAAGTCTTAAGGAGCGGATAACTTTCAAGTTATCCGCTTTTTTTTGCTTTCAAATACTGACACTTAAACAACAGATCTTATCGGCACTGTTGAATATTCCCCTAAATGCAAAAATTCTTGCATCTACATATTATATTCTCTAATTTAAGCCATACTTTAATTCTAATAATTAAAGTTAAAATATCATAACATTAAAACTTTAATTATTAATATTAACTTTAATTATTTTAATTGTTTACCGAGAGATCAACCGTATAGTAGCCCATCCTTCATGTTTACCCGTACATCTTCTTTAATTCTTAGCCCATGCCGTTTTCATTTAGCCCATACTTTACCCGATCCTTAAAAAATCTGTACCGGCTGCTATTTTTTATTACCGCAGCTTTGTTTTCTGCCTGCACAAAGCCGGTTGCAGGAAACCAGAACCACGATACTTTTTCAGATAACATTATTGACAAGGCCAATACTTTGCTTAACTCCGGGCAACTTAAAGCTTCTATTGTTTACCTCGATTCAGCATACAATGCTTTCCAAAATCCAGGCCCGCTTGACCTATGGAAGAAATATCATCAAAGGGCCAGTTATTATTTAAATTATGAGAAAAAACCAGCGATAGCCAGGCAAAATATTGATAGTATGTTGTTTATACTAAAAGGCAGAGAACAGCAATATACAACGGAATATGCCAGTACTAAATTTGTAGAGGGCGACGTGTTGCTGGCTGAAAAAAAATATACCGAGGCGTTTAAATCCTATTACGATGGTACACAATTTGCCCGAAAGAACCTCGACAGTTGCAGTTATTATCAGCTTACCTACCAGTTAGGTATGGTTAGGTACAAACAAGGCAACTATTTAAAAGCTATCCCCTATTTTAAACAGGCATTTACCGGGAATAGGAGTTGTAAAGCAGATGCAGGGTTCAGCTATTTATTTATTTATCCGCAATCGCAACTTAATACTATCGCCCTATGTTTTGAAAAATTAAATATGCCCGATAGTGCCATTTACTATTACAAACAAGCACTAAACTTTATTGACCGGAATATCGGACGTTTTCCGAAAAAAAACCAATTTGCGGAGATGGCCAGAGGTGTTATATATGGCAATATGGGTGGGGTTTATGTCACTTTAAATAATTATGCCGAAGCAGAAAAATATTTACAGGCAAGCATAAAGATCAATAACCGCCTGGGTTATGCGGTAGAAGATGCGCAAACAGCTCGGATAAAACTCGCCGGTTTATACTTACGGTTTTCACATCTTGCTGCTGCATATGAAATATTAGTGAATATTGGAGATGATTTGGCCTGCGGACATGGAAAGAGCAGTGATAATGATATTGTATGGTTAAGATGGTACCGGTTAAATTGGGAATACTTTGAGAAAACCAACAATGTTTCACAGGCCTATTTATATGCTCAAAAATATTATAAGTTCCGCGATTCACTTGACGAGATAGATAAAGGGTTAAAAAGCTCGGATATAGATATGAGCTTCAAGGAAACCGAACAGCAATATAAGCTTGCATTGATAAGCAAAAGGGATCAATTAAAAACAGCATATTTAATTGGAATAATTGTTTTTGCGGTGATGACCGTTGTAATATTGCTGATGATAGGATATTATCTGAAACGCTCACGGAAAAGTGTTTCAGAACTAATGAGATTAAACCGGGAGGTTAATGATCATAATACCCAGATGCAAAGAACCCTTACTGCACTGGAGCAAAGCCAGGCTGAAAATACCCGGATGATGCAGGTGGTGGCCCATGATTTGCGCAGCCCCATTGGCGGTATAACCCAGGTTGCTGAGATGATGCTGGAGGAACATGACAGGCCTGAAGAAGACCGCATGATGCTGGAGCTGGTAAAAACCTCCGGGAAAAACTCACTGGAACTGATCAGCGATCTGTTGCAGATCCATACCCGGTTGGAGGAATTGAAAAAAGAACCAGTGGATATGTTTATGCTGCTGTATTATTGTGTAGAGCTACTGCGCTTTAAAGCCAGGGAAAAAGCACAACAAATTGATCTGCAGGGAGAATATTTGATCCTTTACATTAATCGCGAAAAAATATGGCGGGTTATCAGCAACCTTATTGCAAATGCCATTAAATTCAGCCCGAGTGGTGCTAATATTTCTGTACAACTGCTTCAAAAGGACCATCATGCACTCATCATTGTTGAAGATCATGGTATAGGCATCCCGGTAGAGATGAAAGATAAAGTATTTGACATGTTTACTGAAGCCCGAAGGCTGGGCACAGCTGGAGAGCAAACACATGGTATGGGACTGGCTATCTCCAGGCAGATTGTAGAAGTTCATGATGGCCATATCTGGTTTGAAAGTAAGCCAGGTAACGGAACCTCTTTTTATGTAGAACTACCTATCAATGGCTAATGTTGATTTTTCTAATCCTAAAGTTTAAATCAGCTAAACGTACCTGGGGTTTCTCTTAATTTTACATATCCGCTACAGAATATTTACAATTCACAGAAACAATAGTGACATTTTTTTAATTATTAATAAATACAGGTGACTATTACCTGTAGGATTTTAGTATAAAAAGATGAAAAAGGTATTAGTAACAGGGGGAACCGGCATTTTGGGCAGCGAGGTTGTTAAACAACTACTTTCTTTAAATTACGGGGTATGCGTATTAAGCTCAAAGAAAAATCCCAAAGTACCGGAAGGCGTACAATTGATACATGGAGATCTGGTAACAGGTAAAGGGTTAAAAGAAGCAACAGAAAATACAGACATCATTATTCACTGCGCCAGCAACCCAAAGGATACCGAAAACGTTGATATTAAAGGGACACAAAATCTGTTACAAGCCATAGATAAAGATATCACAAAGCATTTTATTTTTATCTCCATAATTAATGTAGATAAAAGCGATTATACCTATTACAAAACAAAAGCACAGGTTGAGAAAATGATTGCTGGTAGCGGCATCCCGTTTTCCATTTTACGTACAACCCAATTCCACAACTATGTTTTGGCTATTATAAAATCACTTGATAAAAATAATGGGGAAATAGTAATTCCGGACAGGATGCGGTTCCAATCCATTGATGTTAGTGAAGCTGCCGCATTACTGGTTAATTTAGCCGGAAGCAGCCCTGTAGGCTTATTAGCCGGAACTGGCGGCCCGCAAGTGCTGAAATTTGAAAGAATGTTTAAAACATACCTTAAGGTATTAGACAGACACAATGATTTAAAAACAAAACCTATTGAGCGTGAAGAATATGACAGGTACAGGTCGGCAAATAATCTCTGGCGTTCCAACCCCTACGGGGAGATAAACTGGGAGAATTTTCTTCAACATCAATTTCATGATCATTTAGCTATGCTTAGGGCTTAATTTTACAGCTAAATGACGGCTCTTCCGTTTATATAAAACATAGCTGAGTTTAAACCATATATATTTACAAACCGAAGATAAGTTTTGCCCTTAAATTCAATTGCTATGATTTTACCTGATCAACATCATTTGTTTGATATTCCTGACGATGTTACTTTTCTTAATTGCGCTAATATGTCGCCCTTTCTTAAAACAGTAAATAAGGCAGGGATCGATGCAATTAATTTACGCAATAACCCGGCACGAATTAGTGCTAAAGGCTGGTTTAATCCTGCTGAAGAATTAAGGCAGCTATTTGCCGATATTATTAATGCAAACATGGAGCAAACAGCCATTATTACTTCTGTAAGTTATGGTATGGCGGTTGCAGCAAATAATATTGTATTAAAACATGGCCAAAAAATAATTGTGCTTGACCAACAATATCCATCGAACATTTATGCATGGCGCGAACTTGCCAATAAATACAATGCTGAAATAGTAACAGTAATAAGAGAAAAAGGGCAAAACTGGACAGAGGCAATTATTGAAAACATCAATGAAAATACGGGCTTAGTAGCTATTCCCAATTGCCATTGGACAGACGGCAGCATAGTAGACCTGGTACGGGTGAGCATTGCTGCCAAATTGGTAAATTCAAGACTCGTTATAGATGCAAGTCAGTCGTTAGGGGCATATCCCTTAGATATTGAGAAAATAAAGCCTGATTTCTTACTAACAGTAGGTTATAAGTGGTTGCTTGGACCATACGGTTTAGGATATTTATATGCCGATAAACAATATTGCGAAACAGGGAAACCAATTGAATTCTCCTGGTTAAATAAAGCAGGCGCTGAAGACTTTAGCAAGCTGGTTGAATATACCGATGAATATAAGCCCGGTGCAAGAAGATTTGATGCCGGGGGCTTTCCGGCATTTATTAATATGCCTATGGCAATTGCTGCATTAACTCAGATAAAAGCCTGGAGTGTCGCCAATATACAGGAAACTTTATCGGTATTAACAGGAGAGATTGAAAACAAAGTGAAAGCTATCGGCCTTGAAACTCCGGGTCGTGAAACACGTGTTGGCCATATGATCGGCGTCAGATTCCCAGATAGTAAAAAAGTAACTGAAGTATTTAAAACTTTAGCGGAAAACAAGATTTACATTAGTCTTCGGGGATCAAGCTTAAGGATAGCACCACATTTATACAATACTAAAAAAGATATTGAGCGACTATTCAATTACCTGAAAGCTGATTAAGCAATAAATAAAGGCGATCAAATCACTTTTAATTATTTATTTTCTTCTTACATAAGTAAAATCATACGATACGGTGAACGTCTTCCCGCCGTCTGTTGATATATCCTGGTACTGACGCACGGTATCTTTATCAATGTTATAGAAAATGAAATTGCCGGGTTGCTTCACGCCTTTAGCATCCAGAGATTCGTAAGTAAATTGCATTTTACCGTTTTTATATTCACCGTTATAATATCGCTGGCGACCGCCGGAGAAAGCACCCGCACCTATCCAGTCCTGCTCCCATTTACCTGTCAGGTCATCATAATAATTAAAGCTCTTCCCGCTTTGTGCCTGGGTTGATGTCCAATTTTCTAAAATAGCGCACCCTCCAGCCATACTTTCTACATGGCTTCTGCCAACTAACTGCTTTGTACCTGTCGGATATACATCCCAATCTCCTATCCAGAAATCAAAATCATGGGCCCTTGGTTCTTTGGTACATGGATATATGGTTTCATATACCTGTTGACGCACTGTTTTAAAATTAGCTGACATCCGAAGGTTTTTAAAATCGGCCAGGGTATCCAGGTCGGGCAGGCTATTATATCCTGTTGCAGTTGCTTTAATAAGCCAATCTTTAGCTTCATCGGTTTTATTCATCAGGGAATAAACCCTCGCCATTCTCGCCAATACAACATTTCTCACAGGTGGCGAGGGTTTATTTGCCAATGCTTTGTTATAATCAACTACAGCATCAGCATATAAACCGAGATTTTGATTACAATAGCCCAACCTGTTCCATGCCAAACTATTTACAGAGGTATCTTTAAGGTAATTTGTATATTTCTCTTTGGCAGCTTTCCAGTTTTGTTTGGTAAACAAGGAGTCGGCGACCCGCAAGGCGACGGTGTTTTGTGCACAAGCCGGTTTCCAAGCCACTATGAGTAGTAAAATCAAAATAATTGGGTAAATGCCTGTTTTCACAATTAAAGATAGTTAATTTTTATGCTGTTATTATCAACGAGAATATTGATAAAACCTAAAATATGGTAATGCCAATTGTCCACCCAATCCAGCGGCTATAGTTTTGATTACCGCTTGAGTGATGATTCGGTTCATCAATAACAAAAGCATAGCCATTAACTGCGTTCTTTTGCTGATTATAATACAAATTTAAAGATGGACCTGCCATTATACTGAGCGTGTGGCCTAACTTGAAATTAAAGCCACCGTCGAGCCGGTAAAGAAGGTTCAGATATCTGCCATTACCCTGGTACAGGTATCTTGAGGTAAGTTCTGTATTAAACGAAAGAAAATTAAAAATAGATAGTTCGTTCCCATAACCAATACCTGCCTCATAAAGCTTTTTCTTGCCTGAAAGGTTTGCACCTGCAACCACAATATTGTAGAGCCAGCGGGTGCCTGTTTTATAAAGCACGTTAGCATCCACAGTTTCATTAGTGTTTACTACAAGCTTATGATAACCTGTTTTTACGAAGTTTAAAAAACCAATACTTAAGCCCGAAGAAGTATCCGAAGCATTTATAAACCCTAATTGAATCCCTCTTAAGTTTTGGGCGTAGTTGAATAAACCGCCCATCTGGATACCGCTGAATTTTTTATTGGCAATGTTTAACTCCCCGAATTGTATTCCGCTTGCATTGCCGGCAGCTATATTCATAGCAGCAGCTTGTACGCCATTTAATTTATCGGCCCGGTTAAATCCTAAAGCTAATTGTAAACCACTGGCATTACCCTGAACATAATTAAAGCCGCCTCCTATTTGTATGCCGCTTACATTGGTATATATACTGTTAAAACCACCAGCTATTTGTATACCACTCACCGAACCGCCAACAGTGTTGAAAGCAACACCCAATTGAAAAGAACGTACATCGCTTCTGTCAAGATTAAATATACCAAGCTCAAAACCATTCACCCCGGCATTGTAGCCTCCCACCAGGTTAAGAGAAACGGAGTTAACCACATGCCCGCTTAATGAACCATGCGTACTTAAACCCGGCACCAGTGAAGCCTGGAAAGGCGCTTGTGTAATAAGGCCGCCAAGGTTAATGGATTGTATTTTTTGTTTTGATGAAATAAACAAGCGGCCAAGAGCTGAGTTTTCAAGTTTTGAAGAATCGTTAATGAGGTAACGGAAAGGCTTATTACCTTTATTATTACTATTACCACGATTTTTACTTTCGTCATAAACCTTAACATCCGATAAAAAGGTGATGGTAGTATCTTTATAATTCTCTTTGCTTACTGTGAGCGTTACAGGCTGATTCTCGTTTTTAACCTTAATTTCAAAATGACCACTGGCATCTGTAATTGCCGACTCCAGGGTACGTTTGCTATACACGCTGGCATTAGCAAGTTTTTGGCCGCTATGTTCATTTACAATATAGCCGCTGATATTACTTTCCTGATTTTCATTCAGGAATTTTTCAGTAACAAGGGATAATTGCGATGGTGCGTAGCGTAATATCACAAAGTTCTCCGCTTCGCGATATTCGAAGCGGTTACTAAGCAGCTTATCAAGGGCTCCCTTAACTGTTTCGTTAGCTACGTGCATAGTTACCAGGCTATCTTTAGGGATAAGATTGCTGTTGTACGAAAAATTAAACTTGCCCCGGTCTTCCATCATCTGTAATACACTCCCTAAGCGCTGACTGCTTACATTCATAGTAATATTACGGTTCAATACTGGCTGGGCAAAGCAGGGTACAAAGGCAGCTGATAGCAATAATAAAAGCAATTTGTGGGGTAAGGCAGGAAGGTTGGGGCGCATCGGTGGTTATTTTAAAAGAATCAGGTTTCCATTATTTTCAACTTTAATATTGAATGTTTCTGCAATTACTTTTAACACCTGGTTTAACGATTGCCCCCTGAATACTGTGGTTATTGGCAGGTCATACAATTGCTTGTTTGCAATTTGTATATGAACGCCATAAACCTGGTTAAGCTTGTCAACCAATTGGTACAAAGGGGTGCGGTCGCAAATAAGCGCTTTGGTTATGTAGTAATTATAAAGACTGCCTTTAGATTCCTCTACGGTAAGCTTATCATTGTTTTCATCAGCAATAACTTTTTCTCCCGGATGCAGTAGTACCTGTTTGCCATGAGAATTAACCTTTACAATACCGGTTGCTACTATCACTTCAGTGCTGCCTTCAACATTCTTTACATTGAATGACGTACCAACTACGCTAATCGTTACATTTTTTATTTTTATTATAAAAGGTTTTGCTTTATCGGGGGCAACTTTAAAAAATCCCTCACCACTGAGTTGTACTAATCGCTGGTTGCCTTGAAAGCGTAAAGGATAAATAATTTGCGAATTGCTGTTCAGCGTTACCGATGAACCATCGGGCAAATTCTCAGTAAGTGTTGTTGTGCCGCTTATTTTATTAATGGTGTTATTGTTGTAAAACTGGTTATATGCAAAGTAACCAACCGCACTTATTAATAATATCGCCACAGCAATTTTAAGCCAACCACTTTTAAATAGTGGTACTATTTTTTTTGCTTGTTCATTATCGTTTTTACCAATCCGGTTTTGGAGGCGGTTCCATGCGGCATCTTCATCAGGATTATTATTGGCTGCAATGTGTTCACTCTCTTGCCATATCAGCTTAAAATCGGCATAATATTTCCTGTTGGCCTCATTTTCATTTATCCATTGCTCAACCTGCAGATTTTCATCCGCATCAGTTTCTGCTAACAGGTGTTTTACCAGCAGATCGTCAGTTATATGTTTATTATCTGCATTCATTTATATAACCGGGTTAAAATATATAATACAATTGGTAAAAATTCGGCCAGCTTTAGCCTTAATACCTTTAATGCTTTACCCATTTGGTTTTCAACCGTTTTTACCGACAAGTTAAGCTGATCGGCTATTTCCTTATACTTCAAATTTTCGAACCTGCTTAACTGAAAAATAATGCGGCATTGTAACGGCAGGTCGTTTAATGCTTTTTGTATGTGACCATTCAGCTCGGCAACCATCATTTTTTCAGATGCCTGTTCTGCCGGTTGTTCTTCGTTACTATTATAATGCACCTGGAAAGCTGCCCGTGTTTTTTGATGTTTTAAATAATTAAGACTTTCGTTATGCACAGCGCGATACAGATATGCTTTTAAAGAGCCGTCTGTTTTTAGCTGATCTCTTTTCTCCCAGATGCGGCAAAAAACGTTTTGTACAACTTCTTCCGCCTGCTCATCATCTTTCATAAATGTAAAAGCATAAGCATGCAGGCTTTTAAAATACTCCCTGAATATTTTTTCAAATGCGCGCTCATTCCCTCCTTTAATTAAATTAATAACAGTGCTCTCGCTGTATTCCACTTTCAAAGGCTGATTGTACCTTTCAAAGATAATCGCTTTCATCATATATGATGTATAACCCGATATTACGTTTCATCTGTAACCAGGCGCCCGTCAGGGACAGATCAGCTTGCATTGCCCCGTCCGGACGCCTGGTTTTAAATATTTATATATGTCATGCTGAACTTGTTTCAGCGCCCCATAGGACATTCCTGCTCACATAGTGTATACTTAGCATGTGGGATGCCGAAACAAGTTCGGCATGACGTGTCGGGTGGTTCTTATAACTTCACCTCCGGCTTTAATTTACTTTTTATGATCATATCCTTTATAAATCCGGGCAAAATGGCGTTCAATACTACCATCAACTTGTTAACACCGCCGGGAATAATTTCCTTTTTGCCCAAAAACATGCCATGTATCGCTTCATAAGCCACCCTATCGGGCTCGGTAATAGTAGCTTTTGCAATACCTTTTAGCGTGTGGTTAAGCACCAGCAACTCCGGCTTGGTATTGATCCCGCCCGGGCTCAATAAGCTGATACTGATGTTTGCGCTTTCCATTTCAAGCTGCAGGCATCGTGTAAAGTAATTGATGAATGATTTTGTAGCACCGTAAACTTGTTTTTTAGGCACCACAAACCTGCCTGCCAGGCTGCCCACATTTAACAAATAAGCAGTACGATCTTCATCAAGCTGTGCTAAAAACAGGTGGGTAAGCAATACCGGGGCAATAACATTCAGCTCTATCTGCTTTTTGTAAAAGCCTATATTCTTATCCTCAAACCACGACCAATTCCCAAGCCCGGCATTATTAATTAAAATATGTGCAGTTAGCTCCTCGCTTTTTAACAGGGCGAATAGTGAAGTGCAGCTCTCTGCCAGGGTTAGATCAGCCTCAAATATGGTTACCTTAACCTCAAAGTTTTTACGGATATAATTAGCAAGCTCTAGTAAACCTGATCCAGATAATGATACCAGGACCAGGTCAATCTTGCGCGATGCCAGTTCGAGTGCGAACGATTTACCCAAACCTTCACTTGCGCCAGTTACTATAGCAGTCAACGGGATCATAAGTTTTTTATATGCTGGATAGTTTTAGCCATCCCTTCCTCAAAAGGGGTAATACTATAATTTAACTGGGTAATGGCTTTCTGGCTACTATATTTCTGATCTCTTGTTAAACGCTCAGCAAATTCCGGTAAAAACACTGGTGGTAACCCTGTAAGGGTGGTTTTAAGCTGCTCGAACCGGCTGTAGGCCTCAATTATCCTTTGTGGAAGTTTTACCATGCTGTATGTTTTGCCGGTAATGCTTTGCAGGGTACTGAAAAATGTATTAAAGCTGATGTCCTCTCCACCTAAAATATACCTGTTGCCCGGTGTACCCTGCTCCATAGCGGCTATATGGCCTTTGACTACATCATCCAGATAAGCGTAGTTTGAGACTTGGGTGCCCTTACCTGGAATAATGCGCCATTTGCCTTTCAGGTAACCGCTTATCATTTTACCAACGGTGTTGCTGTCCGTGATCGGCCCCTCGCCATAAACCCGTGATGGATTAACCGTTACTATATTGAGCCCCTTTGCCGAATAGATCCTTGCTTCAATTTCTGCAAGGTATTTGGTACGCTCATAATCAATGGCAAATCCATCAATTCGCGGGTCGTTTTCATTCATAGGATGCTTTATTGTTGGTCCCCAAACACCGCAGGTTGAAGTGTAAACAATTTTGTTTACGCCCGATTCACCCGCCAGTTCCAACACATTACGGGTACCTACTACATTGATGTTGTAATAATCATTTTTATCGCGGCACCACATTTTAGCCAATGCTGCAGTATGATAAACCTGTCCGCACCTGTTCATGGCTTTTATTAAGCTTTCCCTATCGAGGATATCGCCTTTTACAGGGGTAATGTTTTTATGGGAGATGAGATAGGGATGGGCTGTATTCCGGCACAACGCTACTACATTATAACCCTGTTCGGCAAGATCAAGACATAAATTTCGGCCGATAAAACCTGTGGCACCTGTTACTAATACTTTCATGGTTATACGAGCTGAATTTGAATGGTATATAATGAATGATGAATATCAACCTTGCTGCAAATGCCATTGGTGTAGGTATAATAATTGTAATTACCGTCGGGCAGGTTAATGCGGTAGGTGTGGCTATCTACCCGCTTAACCTGTACAAACTGCTGAAAATTATCAGAGTAGATCTGTGACAAGCCTACAGGCTCCTGTAGATACATCATAGTAAGGTTATTGCTGATCTGTTTTTGGTTAATGGATGTTATTTTGTCATCATCAGTTAGTTGGTAGGTTTCACCGTTGGCCCTGGTAATTTTATTAGCCTTTTGCTTGCCGTTCACCATACGTGATACGTGTGAGCTGATCAATTTTCCGTTACAGTAATGTGAATCCTCTACAATATTTACGCAAATGCTGAACACGAAACGCATCTTAACATCCGAAGCTATTTTTAAAAATGTATCATCCCCTTCCTTCCGTTGCTGCAATTTCATGTGGCCAACGGTATGACCGCTATGCAGCACGTTATAGTTAAGCGTTTGCTCTTGTGCAAATGCCAATGAGCTGATCGCCAAAAACAGGATAGTTACAGATAGCTTTTTAACCGGCACCATTACCCTGCTAAATGTGATGTTATGTTTATTTAAAAACGGCCTTCCGTATTTTTTAAAAAGCCATATGGTTAATGCAGGTATCATAGTGTTATGTTTAAGAGTTATTATTCCTGTTTTATACTGGTAATACATTTGATTTTAATTTTACCCCTATTCCTGGTTGTTATTTTTTATTACACTGCAAATCAACCAAGATAATTGCCCCGATTTTTAATTATTCGACAAGGCATAAAATTTCCGCCACGAAAACGCATGTGGTATTTTAATAGGGCAAAAAGTGCATTTGGTCGGAAGCGCGTTGCGTACATATAGCAATAGTACCGCGCCGGATGAGTCGCGTCTTCTCAATTCACGAATTGAGAAGAGATTATTATGGATTGGGGTTCGAAGGCCCGGAAGAATATATTCCGGGAAAACAAAAAGCCCTGAAAGGGTTAAACACATCAGTGCAGGGCGATGCCCTGCACTGAATTTTGAATAGATTAATTTACTCGCTCCATGGAGAGCACAAGATACAATCGCAGAAATTTTTGCGCTGAAAGTTAGGGATCATAAAGGCACAAACATCGGCCTTGATATTGCCAAAGGTGGTTTCAGTTTTATGCTCAAAGCCGCTAAAAAAAGTGGGGATAATCTTTTTCTTAAAATCATTGCGCGGAAAAGCGCTGATAATCTCTGTCCTGTTTTCGTCGCTCAGGTTTTCATATCCTTCGCCCATTACATCAAGGCCAACGCCTGAGTACATCAGGGCAACTTCAGGCTCTTTATGCTCGGCTATGCCGATAGTGGTGTGCAGAGCAATGGTATCCCATACCAGTTGAAGCGATTCTTTTGGTAAGCCATGGCTTTTAAGAAAATCACGAGCGGCATTTGCACCATCTACTTCAAAGCGAAGATCGGGGCTGCTGTACTTTTTGGTTAAGCCAAGGTCATGAAATACGGAGCTTACATAAAGCAATTCGGCATCATATAGTAAGTTGCTGCGTTTGCCGTTAAGCGATGCAAAAAGAAAAACCCTTAGTGAATGATTATAAATGAATTCGGTTCCGTGTGTTAATAAAAGCTCCGTGGCCTGGGTGGCAATGGCGCTATCGGGAATACTTATCCCAGCTACTGTTTTCAATTTATTTACTGACATATTTGTTGATTTTGTATCAACAAAGGTAGATGGGCAAATGGCCTGCGGAATGTTAAAAACCGCTAATCACCTGCCAATATTTACAAAATGATCGCGGTAATCATTTGGAGAAAACTG
>Ga0206973_1135_pt1 | contig 15313 bp, 13 predicted proteins | sample Alteio_BWOrgHeat_83_FD_152927 | JGI IMG/M metagenome (GOLD analysis project Ga0206973, IMG submission 152927) | Enriched cells from forest soil in Barre Woods Harvard Forest LTER site, Petersham, Massachusetts, United States -... | ecosystem: Environmental > Terrestrial > Soil > Temperate forest >...
GCTGTACATTTCACTCGTAACAAACAGACATATTTTGTTAACTCAATTTCTGGCGAGTCAAAAGAAGTATTTCCGTTAACTGAACCAAATGTGACGCCTACCTCATTAATAAATTGGCTTACTTTGGCGGTTACAAGCGCTTACACTTTAGATTTTTATGAGTATGAACAATCTCTGGCGGATCTCAAAGAATATTTTACGCTAGACGGCTATCAAAATTTTTTGAACGCTTTGAATGCCAGCGGCAGTCTCAAGAAGATTATTAAAGACAAATTAGTAGTAACTGCGGTACCTATAGATACCGCTATAGTTTTAGAAGAAGGCATAATGAATAATGTTTATACATGGAAAATACAAATTCCATTATTAATTAATTACCAAGGCGCCAGTACGACTAGCTCCAAGAAAACTGTGGCTGTCAGCGTATTGGTAATTCGTGTACCAACTAGTCAAGCTCCTAAAGGTATAGGGATCGCGCAAATAGTAGATGGGGATTATAATGCAAAATATTAAAAAATTTTTGATATCAAGCTTACTAGCAGGTATGGCTAGTTCACCCATTCATGCAGATATTTATGATGTCCTACGTGGTACGCCAGGCACCGGAAACCCAACTAACTTAACGTATAATGACGTACAAGGCGCTGCGCCTCCAGGACAAGACCCAACGACACTAGCAGCGGGACAAGAACAACCACCAAATTATAAGCCTACAACGCTACGTGATGAGGCTTTCAAAGAATTATTAAACAAAACTTTTCCAATGCTGCCCGCACAAATTCAAGAATTACATAAACAATATGATCAGACCCAGTTGGCCATACACTCCGCGCCAGGAGCCCCACCCCAACCGATATCTTCTACCATAACCGTGGACCTGTCGCCAGGAGCTACACCGCCAATGTTACGCCTTGCAACTGGCTTTGTAACTTCAATAGTTTTTGTAGACTCTACGGGGCAACCATGGCCAGTAGCCGATTATAGTTTAGGTAACCCTACTGGATTCAATATAAAATGGGATAATAAAACTAATACGCTATTCATACAAAGCTTGAAGGATCACATTTCTGGTAATATGGCGGTACGTTTAGGGGATCTAGATACGCCTATAATGATTTCCCTCGTAACTGGTCAAAAAGATGTTGATTACCGTGTCGATATGCAAGTACCAGGCTCCGGACCAAATGCCGAGACTCCGGTTTTAGATAATAATACCATGTCACAAGGCACCTCTCATGCTTTATTAGCTGTTTTAGATGGCGTGCCGCCATCTGGCAGTATAGAATTAAATGTAGCCAAAGATTATGGGCGTGCTTGGCTTTATAATGGTAAATTGTTGTTCAGAACAAAATTAACTGTACTTTCACCTGCTTGGAGTGCTAGTGTATCCAGCCCTGATGGTACTAAGGTTTATGAGTTGATGAACACACCACTTATATTGGCATCGCAAAATGGTAAAACAATAAAAATCGAGTTGACAGGACTATAGTATGGCAAACCGTTTAGCTACATTGCTAGGCAATACTAAAACCAGAACCGTGGTCTTGCTGGTGCTTGGCATTTTGATTTTTGGGGTAGTAATTGCCGTTTCTCAAACTAATTCTTCTGATACAGGGCCTGCGACGCAACGCGTTTCTAAAACTACAGAAGTCCCAACCCAGGTTAAATCAACCCCGGGCTCTGACGTAACACGTAATTACCAAGAGCTACAAGAAAAAGCTAACATAAAAGGTGCTGCGGATGCCGCTAAAAAGGGCACCACGTTTATCCCAACCATAACTGGAAATGCCCAGGGCTACAGTGACCAAGATTTTGAGAAACAATTGAGCACCGCTTTTGACAGTCTAGGAGGAAAGTGCTCTAAAGAAAAGGTTGCAGAATTAACCAAACAGGGTATGACCACAACCCAGGTACTACTAGAGTTGAAATCATACGGCTGTAGCGCCGCAGCTATTGCAGCATTATTTACCCCCAACCAAATTGCCGCTGCTTTATTGGCTGAAAAAGACTGTAATGCTGCCGGAGGTAACTGTACAGCAGAGGCTGTTAAAGCCCTTAAAGGCCAGGGTAATGATATTAATAAAGTTGTTGCAGCCATGAAAGATAGAGGTTGTGCTCCAAATGACATCGCAGTGGCATTAAAAGCCTCTGGGTCGGATGCAACCACTATAGCCGCAGCTCTAAAAGCAAATGGCATCGATGCCAATACCATGGCCGCGGCATTAAAAGCATCTGGCTTTGATGCTGTTGCCATTGCAACAGCAATGAAGGCAAGTGGAATTGACGCAGCAACGATAGCCACAGCATTAGCCAAGGCTGGATTTAGTAAGTCAGATATTTTACCAGCATTAACTCAAGCAGGTTTCTCGCCAGTGGATGTTGCCAAAGCACTTTCATCTTTGAATCTTGATTCAGCAGATAATGCCGCATTAAATGCACAACAACAGGCGCAAGCTGCAGCTTCACAACGATTATTAGCGCAACAGGAAGCGCAGCAATTAGCAGCTTTTAGCCAGCAACGCCAAGGTAAAGTTCAAGATTTGATTACTGCGATGGAAAGCGAGAAGAAAACTGTAATCGATGCATGGTCGCAAATACCAGCGCAAGCATTTCAGCAGGGTGAATGGGCGTCTAAAAAAGCTGCGGCTCAAGCAGCAGCTAACAATAATAAGACCAACAGCAAGAGTGCAACTGGATTTGAGAATGGCAAAGTTATACTTAAAGCTGGCTCAATACTTTTTGCGGTGTTAGATACCGCTGTAAATTCTGATCAGGCCGGCCCGGTTATGGCCACTGTGGTAGCTGGTTCTCTCAAAGGCTCCAAATTGCTAGGAAGTATGAGCCCAGATACTACATCAGAAACCATCGCTTTGACCTTTAGTGCAATAAATATGCCTAATGAAGCCAACAGCATGGGTATTAGCGCTGTAGCTATAGATCCGGACACAGCAAGAACCGCCTTAGCTAGTGATGTTGATCACCATTACTTGTATCGTTGGGGATCCTTACTAGCTTCTTCATTCGTACAAGGTTATGCATCAGCTGTAGCAAGCACCAATTCTACATCAAGCACATCGCAAGGTGCGGCAGGAACTGTAACGACTACAAGTACACAGGCACCAGATGCTAAGCAGCAATTATTTGCCGGTATTAGCGCCGTAGGAACCAAATGGAGCCAAGTGGTTGGACAAAACTTTGATCGCCCAATTACAATTACTATCGATCAAGGCACTGGTATTGGGGTACTGATAACATCCGATCTAACGTACGGTACTAACCCAGTATTTTATTCGGCGCCAAAAACATCAACAGCGGCTCTAGATCCTACCAATCCAGCAACGATAACCCCTGCCCAAGCTTTAGCAGCTACAGCAGCGCCAGCGGCATCAAGTTCTTTAAACAATGATCAACGCCAAGCGTTATTAAACTTATTACAAAATCAACCTGTCGCTGCTACTAATACTGTCGTCAGTACGACGCCTACTGGCGGCACGGTTGTTACTAAAAATGGCGGAGGTAATACACCATGACGGATGATGATTTCGATAAAGTAGACGAAGATTTTGCAAGTGAATTTGATTTCGTCGATGACAAAAATCAGGGTACCCCAAGATCTAGTGGTGGCTCACAACCATCACAAGAACCACCAAAAGGATCGCGTTCGATTGCAACAATTGTTATGGCATTGGTTATATTAGGCGGCGGTTACTATGGCTATAAACATTTTTATGCTTCTAAAACCCCAGAGACACCAGTAGAATCTAATGCACCACCGCAGACGCCATTGCCAGAAGCGCCGGGTAGTGTTAATGCTGTCCCCCCAGCTGTCGCGACGGATCATAACAACATTGATTTTAGCGAGAGCTCTAAAGATGATTTAGCTGCAGCGTTACCGCCTGCCAAATCGTTTGAACAAGTGCAAAAAGACTTACATGCGGCGCAGCAACATCAGAATTCAGCTGTACCAGCCGGAATTAGTAATGCCATACAAAATATATCCGATGAAATGACCATAAACGTTAATAACATTAAACAACTAGAAACCACAATTTCTGTATTAAACACCACCGTTGAACAGTTAAACAAAACTATTAATGCTATGGATAACCGTATTTTGGGCTTAACCGAAACAGTGGATGGTTTATCGCAAGATCTTGCCAATGTTAAGAAAGTTATGATCGATGAGGATATGGATTTAGCTAATCCAGGCACAATCAAATTTTCAAATAAAAAACAAGCACAACCCCTAAACAATACGGCTCCAAGTTACACTGTACATGCAATTATTCCCGGGCGTGCATGGTTAAAATCATCCAGCGGTCAAATTATTACAGTAACTGAAGGCGACAAAATCGGCGACTACGGCACTGTAGCAGTAATAGATTCAGCCAATGGTTTAGTAAGGACAAGTTCAGGCATAATTCTAAAATAGGACAGAGCAATATGGGTAAATTAAAATTATTAGTCACACTAAGTGTTTTGATATTACCCTCTGTCGCTTTTGCTAATATTAGCGAACTCGATGTGCAAGATATACTACAAAATCTCCAAAAAGTTATAAACCCTGCTTTAGGCATGTTAATGGGGGTATCGTTTATTATTGGTATAGTATTTATCTTACGTGGTCTACTATCTTTACGATCATTTTCTCTACCCATGAACCAGGCCACTAGACCGGGTGAATTGTCGGGGCCATTAATAGATCTTTTGATAGGCACCGTGATGATTTATATCCCTACTAGTACTGATGTCTTGACTAGCACTTTCTTTGGCTCTGGACTACCGTCAATGTTCCCTGGTGGTAACAGTGGTACTTTTGTACCCAGGATTGAAAATCTTGGTAAAGCGTCGGATCAGGTTATGGGTTACGCGCCGCAAGCGTTAGAAAGTCAGTGGGCGACCTTGATTGATACCGTAGTTTATTTTATGGAATTTATAGGATTTCTAGCATTTATGCGTGGTTGGATAATACTTTCACAGGCTGGACATCATAGTGGGCAACCGGGTACTATAAGCAAAGGATTAATTCACATTGTGGGTGGCATATTGGCCATCAATTTCCTACCATTAGTAAATGCAATTACAAATACTATTGGTGGTACTTCATAACAGGATCTTTCGGAGGATAAAATGCTTAATAAAAAGTTAATTGGTTTACTTTCTGCTGGCGTACTATTAATTTGGGGGCATGAAGCATTTGCTGCTGCACAAGGTTTATCCGATATAGTGGGCAATGTGAGAGACAATATTATAACTCTTGCGCCTTTATTGACAATTATATCCTATATTTCCGGTGTTGCGTTTGCTATCGCTGGTATCGTTAAATTTAAGACTCATAAAGATAATCCACAACAAGCAACATTAAGCCAAGCTATAGTATATGTAGCTGTAGGCGCAGCGTTATTGTTCTTACCAACCATTATGCAAAGCGCGGGCACCACAGTATTTGGCGGTGATAAAACTAGTGCTGCCGCAGGTGAAACTGGGTTATAATAATGAAGCTACTGCCCGTGGTATTAACAGCGAAGCGCGGCAACTGGCCGCGCTTCAGATCTAGAAGGAATAATAAAAATTTCCTAGGTCTAGAAAAGCAGGTGTTAGCTCGCGATCAACGTACCTGTAGATATTGTGGCTTTAGTTCCGAAAAGTATCAACAAGTAGTCAACATCAACAATGACTATGGCCCAGGGCAAAGTACCATCAATAACATGGCAACAGCATGTGTATTTTGTGCACAATGTTTGTTCCTAGATGGTATTGGCCACGATAATAATTGGGGGGGTACTTTAATTTACCTTCCGGAAATCAGCCAAGCCGATTTAAACCATTTTTGTAGAGTTTTATTTGCAAGTATGCTGCGCGATGCGCCATATAAAGGTAAATTACAAACTGCATACCTAAGTTTAAAAGATCGGGAACATGTAGTTAATGAAACTTTTGGCCCTAAGAGCAGCGATCCATACACATTTGGACAGACTCTGATAGATAGCAATCTTTCAAGCGATCAATTGCAACATCCGTTGATGATGCAACTACGCCTGTTACCTGATCGTAGATGTTTTACAGAGGAAATTCTATATTGGAAAACAACGGTCTTTGATCAAATACCATTGTAATAGGGACATATATGGCATCTTTTATAGATCCGATACTTGATGTGATATCAGGTTTAATTGCTTGGGTAGATGTATCTACTGGGCAATCTGCTGAAGCGTATTGCATGTTAGAAACAGCTACCGATAAGCAAACATTAGTTGCTAATGACGGATCATTAGTAACTATTATAAAATGCTCTGGCGTTACCTTTTTAGTTGGTCCTGAAGAATTTGAAAAGATTCACACTGGCGTTACCAACACTTTTGCCACATCTTTGTCCAGACCTGGCCATGCCTTACAAATGTATTTTTGTCACGATAAAGATCCGATCAAGTTAGATTTAGCGCAAATTTTACAACCTGCCAAACAAACCGCACAGCGTTTATCATTAGATTTAACCGATCTACTATCTGAGCGTATCGATTTCTTAGCTAATTATTGCGCTAACGAAGCAATGTATTTCGTATTATGGACCACACCAGCCTGCTTAACCAAAACTTTATATGAGCAAGCCATTAAACAAAAAACTACCGATATGCGCAAAGCAAAAATTCCGCGACCACCAAATGCGCAAAATATAATTGCAGCATTTCCAGAAATGCGCGATATACATGCAACTTTTGTAAAAACTACGCTAGCCGATCTTGGCAATGTAGGATTACACTGTAATATATTAGACGTACACGAAGCATGTCATGCAATTCGCAACAGCGTCGATCCTGAGTTTACTGATGATAAATGGCGTGCTGCACTACCTGGAGATAAAATCCCGTTACGCGAGACAAAAAATTTTCGTGATGATGTATCAAATATTATGTGGCCTCCCTTAGCCGCACAGTTAATCCCCAGAGATGGCGAAAATGTTGATCTGCGTACCGCACGGATTGGCGATCGCATTTACGGTTCAGTATTTATAGATTTATTCCCTCAAGAAGTGCAACCATTTGTGCAGCTTTTTAGACGCATTCTTCCGACTCAAGTACCATGGCGCATTTCGTTTCTACTGCAGAGTGACGGGATGAGCACATTAGGATTGAAACCATTATTAGCCTCAATTTTAGCTTTTGCATCGAATAATAATAGACTGTTAAGCAATGCTAGTGAATTACTAAAATACATAAAAAATAACACTGACGAGGCTATTGTTTCGTTACGTGTTACCGCCACTACTTGGGCAAATTATACGGAAGATCGCTTATTGAAAAGCCGCGTCTCAGAATTATCTAAAGCATTACAGGGATGGGGTTACATCGAGACATCAGAAATATCTGGCGATGCCTACCAAGGTGTTATGTCTAGCGCTTTGGGTATCAGTCTACAGAACGTAGCGCGAACCTCAGTAGCACCATTGTCTGAAGTCACTTATATGTTTCCATTAACACGCCCTGCTTCACCATGGGATACTGGCGCGGTATTATTTCGTTCCCCTGACGGCAAACCATGGCCATATCAGCCAGGATCAACATTACAAACCACATGGATCGATTTAATATATGCACGCCCAGGCTCTGGTAAATCAGTTTTATCGAATTCGATTAATCTCGCGCTATGTTTGTCATCAGGTTTGCAACGTTTACCTAGAATTGCGATTATTGATATCGGTCCCTCTAGTAGTGGTTTGATTTCTTTATTGAAAGAAGCATTGCCAAAAGAAAAACAATATCAAGTCGCATATCACAGATTGCGTATGACAAAAGACATGTCGATTAATCCATTCGATACGCAATTAGGAAGCAGATACCCTTCAGCGCAAGATCGTGCTTTTTTAGTAAATTTTTTAACGTTACTGGCAACACCAGTTGGAGAAATTACCACGTATGATGGTATTTCTGACATGGCCGGATTAATCATCGACGAATTATACAAAAACATGGCTGATGGCGGCCGGCCTAACCCGTATACAGCAGCGCTAAATGCAGATGTTGATGCCAAAATGCTAGAACATGGAATTAAAGTTGACGCGCATACTTCGTGGTGGGAAGTCACCGATGCCCTATTTAGTGCCGGGGACGTGCATGCTGCGAGCATAGCACATCGTTACGCAATGCCGCTATTGGCAGACGCGGCTTCAATTGCTCGTACTAAACCAATTGAAGACTTATACGGCTCAATTATTGCTCCAACCGGGGAAACTATCATTAGCGCATTCGGGCGTATGATTTCCAATGCAGTTCGTGAATATCCAATTTTATCGCAAATTACAACTTTTGATTTGGGTGAAGCACGGGTGGTATCTTTAGATCTTGATGAAGTAGCTAAAACTGGTGGTGAAGCCGCCGACCGTCAAACTGCGATCATGTACATGCTGGGACGTTATATATTAGCACGGCATTTCTATCTAATTGAAGAAAGCATCAATCACGTACCGCAACTGTATTTGGAATATCACAGTAAACGCGTGAAAGAGATTAGCGAAGATCCAAAACGTATAGTTTATGACGAATTCCATCGTACGGCGCGGGCTCAAGCTGTGCGCGATCAAGTATTAGTCGATATGCGCGAAGGTCGTAAATGGGGTGTGCATGTGGCATTAATTTCACAATCATTAGACGACTTTGATCCAACGATGATTGAATTTGCAACCTCAGTATTTATTATGGATGCTGGCCCCAAACAGGCAGTAGAAAAGTCAACTAAAGTATTTGGCCTTACCGAAACAGCTAGATTAGCATTAGAAACGCGAGTACATGGTCCACGTGCCGGCGGTGCGACGATGTTGGCACAATTTGCTACTAAAGACGGCACGAATACGCAGTTAATCACCAGCACGATTGGCCCAATTGAACTGTGGGCATTTAACACTACCGCGGTAGACACCAAAATTCGTAATTCTTTGTACAAACGTGTTGGCGCTGCAGATGCACGCCGTGTGCTAGCAACGCTATACCCTGCTGGCTCAGCAGCCAAAATCGTGGAAGATAGGCTTAGTAATGTCAAAGAAGAAGGCGGTTTGATTGGTGAAGAAAAGACTAATAGCGTGATTGATGATCTGGTGGAAGAAATTATCGCCGAATATCATAAGGATCCAAGATTTAATTCTACGGTTTAAATCCAATTCTCGACTTTCAAACCCAGCACGCGATCAAATTCACGCGTATTGTGAGTAACCAAAGTAGTCCCTAAATCTAAACAATGGGCAGCAATCCACAGATCGTTATTACCAATTATATTTCCTGTGCTAGTTAGATGGGCACGAGTTTTCGCATAATAGTTCGAAACACTAGCTCCAATTTCTAATACTGGTATCAACCTAGTTAAATTTTTTAAAATCTCAAACGATTCAATTTTACGCTGACTTTTTTCTGCACCGTATAACAATTCACCATAAGTTATACAAGACATGCCAACTTGATCAATAGATAATGCAGTAAACTTTTCTAATACAGATAATGGTGCTTTTTTAGCAATGTAAATACAGATATTTGTATCTAATAAATATTCTAACTGCGCCATTAAAAATCTCGCTCTTGGGGCGGTAGATCTTCGCGCCCTACAACGTAAAAATCATCAGGCATGGTTGCTAATAATTCAAATGCTGATGCCAGGTTTTGCGGGATTTCACGAATAATAATTTCGCCATCACGTTTTAATATTTCTACTGTTCCACTGTGGATCTGAAATTCTTTAGGTAGCCTTACCGCCATGGAATTACCGCTTTTGAAAACTTTTGTTATGTGCATATACCCTCACAAATTATGTATATACCATAAGTATATACCACTTGTGAAGGTTCTGCCACAAGAATATATGGGCCGTTACTAATTAGAAATAGCTATTTTCATGATGCCAGCGCCCTAGCCTTATCAAACTCTGCCAATACAGCAGCGCTGGGTGGCGAAGTTTTCAAACTAACAATTAAAATCACTAGTGCACTGGTCATAAAACCCGGCAGCATTTCAAAACCAGGTAGAATATCGGGATGATTTACAACAGCCACGGCTGGGTGCGCCAATACGCCCCATAACAACACCATGCCAGCACCACTAATAATGCCCCAAATAGCCGCCTGACGCGTCATACGCCGCCAAAATAGACTAAACAGTAGCACCGGGCCGAATGCGGATCCAAGGCCAGACCACGCAAAGCCAACGGCCTGTAAAATAGTTTGGTTCGGGCTCGCGGCTATAGCTACTGAAACAGCAGCAACTACTAATAATAGGATCCTGCTAACCAAGAGGTTTTCTTTATCACTGGCATTTTTACGCAAGAAGTCATGATAAAAATCCTCTACCAAAATACTTGAGGACATCAAAATTTGCGACGAAACGTTACTCATGATAGCAGATGACACTGCGGATAATAAAATTCCCGCAATCCATGGATTAAATAGCTGTTGCGCTAAAACTATAAACACAGTATTAGGGTTAGCCAATGGTGCATCGTAATAAAAGATATACCCAAATAACCCAGTCGCTACCGCGCCAAGCAATGATAAAGTCATCCAATTCATACAAATTAAGCGCGCTAATGGCAATTCTTTAATCGAACGAATCGCCATAAAGCGCATATTTATATGCAACTGTCCAAAATATCCAAACCCCCACGCAAACAAAGACAATAAACCTAAAAATTTAATGTTCTTTAATACATCAAGATGTGCCATATTCACAGTAGCCAGTGCATGCCAGGTTATATCAATCCCACCCATGTTAATAACCGTCACTACAGGAACGACTAACAAAGCCACAAACATTAAACAACCTTGGAAAAAATCGACCCAGCTTACGGCTAAAAAGCCGCCTATCGCGGTATAAGTTACGATGACTGCAGCGCAAATTAATAATGCTGGAATATAATCCATGCCTACAAATACATGTTGAATTAAAATTGCACCCGATGCAAAACCTGCCGCTGAATAATAAGTAAAAAATATAATGATTGCTAAAGAAGTAACTATCCGTAAGGCTAAACCTTTGTCTTTGAAACGATTACATAAAAACTCTGGAATTGTAAGCGAATCGCTAGCCACCTCAGTATAAACACGGATCCGCTTCGCCACAAAACGCCAATTACAGTAAGCCCCAACTATCAGCGCGATTGGCATCCAAATCACGCTTAATCCAGTAATATAAACCGCCCCAGGCAGCGCCATTAACAACCAACTGCCCATATCTGAGGCACCTGCACCAAGCGCAGTGATTGGACCGCTCAAGCGACGGCCAGCCAATACGTAATCAGATAAATTAGATGTTAGTTTTGTAGATAAATAAGCAATGATTAATATAATCATGCTATAGCCAGCAAATGTGACTAGTAATGGCGCCTCGAATTGAGCCACGATAACTTCTCCTAGCCTAGGGTAAAAGGCAGCATTATAACATGATTAAAAACTATAGCTACCCTAACCTTGCGACACCTAACCTTGCGACTTCTATGCCACAAAGCTATCATCAAGAACTACAAGCCATTGTGGAGAAACCATAAAATGCATGCCCTAGAACCGATAATAAACGCAGCTTTTGAGCAGCTCGACTTTCTTAATAATAACACCGTAACCATAGAACATAAAAATGCTGTAATAGAAACTATAGCTGGATTATCGAATGGCAGCATACGCGTTGCAGAAAAAATCAATAATAATTGGGTAATCAATCAATGGGTCAAGCGTGCAATTTTATTACATTTTCGCATTACTGATTTTAGAGTTTTTAACGCCGGCGATCTAAGCTTTTATGACAAGGTCGCATTAAAATACGCAGGCTTTAGCGAAGCTGAATTTAAACAACAGCAAGTACGCGTGGTACCGCCTGCAGTGGTGCGCGAGGGAGCATATATAGCCCCTAACTGTGTATTAATGCCAGGCTATATTAATATCGGGGCTTATATAGATAGCGGATCAATGATCGATATTTGGGCGACCATTGGCTCATGCGCACAAATAGGCAAAAACGTACATATTTCTAGCAATACTTGTATTGGTGGTGTGCTCGAACCATTACAAGCTAACCCAGTAATTATTGAAGACAATTGCTTTATAGGTACCGGAGTTGCAATTGTAGAAGGCGTTATAGTTGAAGAAAATAGTATCATTGGCATGGGCGTAAAAATTGGCCAAAGCACAAAAATTTATGATCGCAATAAAGATGAATTAATTATTAGTGGCCGGATCCCAGCGGGATCGGTAGTAATACCCGGTTCTATGCCTAGCGATAATGGCAAATATAATACTGATTGCGCAATTATTATTAAAACCGTAGATAGTACTACCCGTGCCAAGGTTAGTATTAACCAACTATTAAGATAAACTATTACATAAGCTTAGTGGTAGCAATACTCGCATTAATTTTAGACAGCGCCATCTCTAAAGAAGCCAGATTTTGTTGTTCTTTTGCAACAACTTCTGGGGGTGCCTTGTTAACGTAATTAGGGTTAGCTAATTTTTCCTGTGCTTTCAGATGCTCTTTGGTAAGCTTTTCTAGCTCTTTACTTAAACGCTGCAGCTCAGCATCTTTGTCGATTAAACCCTGCATGGGGATTAACAGCTGCAATTCGCCAACCAAGGCAGTCGCGGCAGCAGGCAAAGCTTCACCAGGTTTAACCCAAGTAATACTCGTAAGCTTTGCAACAGCTTTTAGAATATGCTCGTAAGCCGCGATTTGCTGTTGCTGTGCGGCAGTCGCATTGGCAATAAACATAGGTAATTGTTTTAATGGTGCAATATTCATTTCACCACGAATATTACGTATACCCAAAATTATATTTTGTAATTCTGTAACTATCTGTTCTACCTCAAGATTATATACGGCATTTACTGCTGGGAAGTGATGATTAATCAACAAGCATGGCTTGTGTAGCGGCATCTTCTGCCATATTTCTTCAGTTATAAACGGCATAATCGGGTGTAGCACTTGTAGAATTTCACCTAGCATAAATTTAAGAGTCTTGCGGGTAGTATGCGCGCTATCTGGGCTATTTAGCATCGGCTTCGCAAGCTCTAAATACCAATCACAAAATTCATTCCAAACAAATTCATACAAATAATTCGCAATGAAATCAAATCTATAGGTTTCAAAGTGCTTGATCACGTTAGCTTTAGTCTGATCCCAGCGCGACAAAATCCATTTATCAATCACACCTAAATTTGTATAGTCTGCATTTATATCTAGTTGATCGCTTGGATCTAGATTTTCAATGTTAATGAGCACGTAACGCGCAGCATTCCATATTTTGTTACAAAAATTTCTATAGCCTTCAAGACGCTTTAAATCAAAACGAATATGCCGGCCATTAGTAGCTAAAGCACAATACGTAAAACGCAGTGCATCGGTACCATAGGCTGGGATGCCATCCGGAAATTGCTTTTTGGTTTCTTGTTCGATTTTTTTAGCCATTTGTGGCTGCATCAAACCAGAGGTGCGCTTTGATAATAATTTTTCTAAAGTAATGCCATCAATTAAATCTAACGGATCTAAAACATTACCTTTAGTTTTAGACATTTTTTGACCGTTTTGATCTTGAATTAAACCATGAATGTAAACCTCTTTAAATGGTACATCGCCAGTAAATTTTAGTCCAAACATGATCATCCGCGCGACCCAAAAGAAAATAATATCAAAGCCAGTAACCAAGACATTAGTGGGGTAAAATTGCGCTAGTTCAGGAGTTTTTTCTGGCCAACCTAGGGTTGAAAAGGGCCATAATGCTGACGAAAACCAAGTGTCTAATACATCGGTATCTTGAGATAATAATATATTTGCAGCAAGTTTATAAGTCTGGCGCACGTCTGCCTCATCATACCCAACATATATATTACCATAATTATCATACCAGGCTGGAATACGATGTCCCCACCATAATTGACGACTAATACACCAATCTTGAATATTGTTCATCCATTCGTAATACACTTTGGTCCAATTTTCAGGCACAAATTTAATTGCCCCAGAATGTACTGCATCAATTGCTGGTTTTGCTAAACTTTCAATTTTCACAAACCATTGATCGGTTAAATATGGTTCAATCACGGCATTAGAACGGTCACCGCGTGGTACTTTAAGAGTATGCGGTTCGATTTTTTCTATTAAATTTAAGGACGTTAAATCTTTAACAATTTGTTCGCGTGCTACAAAGCGATCTAAGCCTTGATATTGCTGTGGTGCATTGCTATTAATTTTGGCATCGGCAGTAAAAATATTTATTAGCTCCAGCTTATGTCGTACGCCGACACTATGATCGTTAAAATCGTGTGCGGGAGTAATTTTTACGCAACCGGTTCCAAATTCTGCATCAACATAGTCATCGGCTATAATTGGGATTTGGCGGCCAGTTAATGGTAAGGCTACCATTTTACCAATTAACTGCGAATAACGGGGATCTGCCGGGTTCACCGCTACCGCTACGTCACCAAGCATAGTTTCTGGGCGTGTTGTTGCTACTACTATATGGCCATCACTAGCTACGAGTGGATAACGGATATGCCACATGAAACCTTGTTCTTCAATTGATTCAACTTCTAGATCCGAAATCGCAGTATGTAATACTGGGTCCCAGTTTACTAAACGCTGACCGCGATAAATTAAGCCCTCGCGATACAATTTTACAAACGTCTCTAAAACTGCTTTGGATAAGTCTGGATCCATAGTAAAACGCTCACGCGACCAGTCTACCGAAGCACCTAAACGCCGTAACTGCCCAGATATAGTGTTACCAGACTCTTCCTTCCACTCCCAAATTTTTTCAACAAATTTATCACGACCTAAGTCATGCCTAGAGCTACCATTTTGCTGTAGTTGACGCTCTACCACCATTTGTGTAGCTATGCCAGCATGGTCCGTACCAACTTGCCACAAAGTCTTATCACCGCGCATCCGGTGATAACGAATTAAAGCATCCATAACTGTATCTTGGAACGCATGCCCCATATGCAAGCTACCAGTTACGTTAGGGGGGGGGATCATGATGCAATAAGAATTTTCAGCCTGCATATTGGGCTTATAGTAATCGCCTATTTCCCAAATACGGCACCATTTGTCTTCAATTATCGTTGGATCGAATACTTTATCTATAGTCATGCTTCAAACTTTAAATTATGCAGATTAAGTATGAAATTTGACATGAAATGGCTGCAAGGTCAAGGTGCTGTTTAAGGTCATAGTTGTCTTTAAGACTAATTATTTGATACCATACATCGTGTTTGGGCTAATAATGAGAAGAACATGCTAACATTTGATAAGCTGCTAGAAATTAATATTGATTTATTATCTACTGGAATTGAATC
>Ga0206973_1140_pt1 | contig 15250 bp, 14 predicted proteins | sample Alteio_BWOrgHeat_83_FD_152927 | JGI IMG/M metagenome (GOLD analysis project Ga0206973, IMG submission 152927) | Enriched cells from forest soil in Barre Woods Harvard Forest LTER site, Petersham, Massachusetts, United States -... | ecosystem: Environmental > Terrestrial > Soil > Temperate forest >...
TTTATTAAAGGTGAGGAAGATTGATTTTGCGCTGGTATTCGCTGTAAACCGTACGCAGTTGGCGAATATTTTAAGTGATGTTTTTCCCGCTTTGCATATTAAGAGTAAGTTGTGGATAGCTTATCCTAAAGTTACCAGCAAAATTGCCAGTGATTTGAACAGGCATACAAGCTGGGAAGTTTTAGTAGACAGCGATTACGAAGCAATCAACCAGGTTGCATTGGATCATGTCTGGAGTGCTATGCTCTTTAAGAAAGCGGCATCAGAGCAGGTCCCTAAGATCCTTAAAACTAAGTCAAAGTCTGTACTTTCCGAAGCAGAATAATTCAATTTTATTTATATTTTGTCAGCTATCGCTGGAAATGATGTATTTATTTCATTTAAGGCCATTGTATACTTAATGAATAAATTTTTGGAAGGAAAAGGCGGGATCACGCATCTTTATTTCGTTCTTGCTTGACTCAATCTGCGCTTCTGTTGCATAAACAATCATTTTTTGTTCATATTCTTTAATGGCAGCTTGTATGGTTTCATGCTTTCCGCTAGTAAGGCTATTAGATAAAGTTAATGTATCCACCAGCCCTATATTTACACCCTGACCTGCAAATGGAGGCATTAAATGTGCAGCATCCCCAATAAGTGTTATAGGTAAAGGACGATCATTTTTTCCAGGGGTTATCCAATGGCAGTTTTCTCGTTGGCAATCCGACAAAAAAAGATGTTGATCGGAATAATTGTTTGTATCGTTCATTCCAATTTGAGAACCTGTTTGAAAGAAACTCAATAATGCTGTTTGTATTCTGAAAATCCAACCCATTATTATCAACCCATTCTTTAGGCTTTCTGAAAATTACACCATAGCTTAACAGGCCGTTGTTGTAAGGGTTTGCGACTAATAAATTGCCTTTAAATGCAGTCATTAGCCTGTTGCCATCGCAAAACTGATAAAACTCCGGACATTTTACTTCAGGTTGAGGTACGTCTCCTTGTATAATAAAAGTTCCGGTATCTTCAACTTCAGCATCCGTAATATAGTTTCTTATTTTAGACATTCCGCCATTGGCTACGATAACAAAATCTGCTGTTACATCAGGTTTATTTTCAAATTGTAATAACCATTTTCCATTGTGTGCTGAAAGCCCTGTCAACTTTTTATCCCAAACAACAGTGTCGCTTTTTAAACTGTCAAGTAATATTTTTCTTAAATCGTTTCTGTTTATTTCCGGATTGTCATACTGACTTTCGGGAGTAATTTTTTTAGTGAACAATATATTGCCTTGTTCGTCAGCAATGATTATTCCCATTGGAAGTGCCATTGTATAATAACTTTCCAACAATCCAGCTTTTTTCATGGCTTCCTGTCCTGAATGCTTATGCAGATCGAGTGTGCCACCCCAAATTCTTGTAAGAGCGTCTTTGTCCCTTTCGTGAACAGTTACATCTACACCTTTTTGTTGTAGTAATCTTGCCATTGTAAGGCCAACTGGCCCTCCGCCGATAATTGCTACTTTCTTATTATCTAATAACATGATTTTTACATTGTTTAATTACACCACAAAATTCTCTAAAGGTTTTCTGTCAGTCTTGTACAAACGCGACAAAATCGTTAAGTAAAACCTGTTTCCTTTTTTTTGCTTTGCGTGCAAATGCGGCCGGCGCAGTACCGCTGTAGCGCTTAAATTCTTTACTTAAATGAGCTTGATCTGTGTAACCCAGTTCAAGAGCTAAACCGGCAAGGTTGGAATCAGGATTACGCCATAATTGGTTTCGCACCTGCTCGAAACGCATCAGAGCTGACACATCTTTAACTGTGTGGCCGGAAGATCGTTTGAACTTTCTTTCTAATGTACGCATCGTTGCATGCGCCGCTGCCGCTACCTGGCTTACGGGCATGGTACCATTTGCTTTCTGCATAGCAACTCCTGCTTTAAATAGCATACTATTGATTGCAATTCGAGACCGTGCATCAATAAAATACTGTTTTACTACATCCAGCGCTTCATGCATTTTACCAGCTTTAATCCACTTATCCAATATGGGTTGAAGTTGAACGATTGGATGCTCAAATATGTGCACTCCTTCTTTTCCAGATGGTAATCCGAGCAAATCGAAGACGGTCCAGGGAAAGCACCTGATACCAATTATCTCTAACCTGCTTTTCGTGTATAAAAGAATAGGCTGATTGAGCAACCCCATTATAAATGGTGATGGCAATGGTTCCATAACCCCATTGTGAGAAATGTTATAAAGACTTCCGAAATAAAAAATAATTTCAGCATAACTATCAGGAAGTACCTGAAAACTTGATTGCATCTCTCCGGAATTCATTTTGTTGTACCAAAAGCAATTTATAGTGTCTTGTAATACTGAAGGAGGTTCAAATTCCTGATGCTGCATTTTGAAAGATAATACATTTGTTGCAGTGCTGATAAGGGTTTCCGGGAATGGAAAAAAGAAAGGCTTCCGAAAATGAAAGCCTTCTATAAGTAGCCCCGACAGGAATCGAACCTGTATCTAAAGTTTAGGAAACTTCTATTCTATCCATTGAACTACAGGGCCAATATAACAGAGGCAAAAGTAATAGATTAGAGACTTATTTTAATCCTTAACGCCACTAATTCTTTACGGTACATACTTTGTAATTTAATTTTATCGGTTATAATTTTACATTGATAAATGATGCAATGAATAAAAAGACTGTTGTTTTAGGCGCTTCTTCTAATCCTTCCCGCTATAGTTATCTTGCAGTTAACAGGTTAGTGGCACATGGCCATAGTGTAATTGCTGTTGGAAGAAAACAAGGCCAGATAAATGGAACACAAATAATTACAGATCACCCGGAAATAAAAGATGTTGATACTATTACATTATACCTGAATGCCCAAAACCAGGAACAGTATTACGATTATATTTTAGGTTTAAAACCAAAAAGGATCATTTTTAATCCGGGAGCAGAAAATGCAGAATTGGAAGCACTTGCTTTGCACAACAACATCAAACCCATGGAAGCCTGTACCCTTGTTTTGTTAAGCACTAATCAATACTAACCAAGTTACAAATAAAGAATTTTAATAAGGACACAATACCAGGGTGTATTCGATAAACTGGTAAGTGCTTTCATGTACTCAATAAAAAATTTAACTTCAGCTAACATCTTAAATCAATCAACCTTAACAGTTGAAAAGCAAAATAATTGTCTTTAAAAAAAATAGGCCTGCCCTAAAAAGAGCTGGCCGTTGCTAACCTATGAAAAACACCAAGTTTAATATATTTAGACAGGAGGATGTTGCTTTTTAGCACCTCTCATATTATTATTTTTAACAGGGTTATTTTCCCTGTTTTCCTGCATTTGATTTGGAGTTTGTTGAAAGTTTTGCCTTCTTTTTAACTCGTTACGCAAAGTGTTATTGAACTGCTTGTCTGCAGTATAAACTTTGTTTGCTCTTTTATCACTATTACCCAAAACTTTCTTGAAATTTCCCTGGTAGCGCTCTTTAATTTCTACAACTTTTTTTTCAAAAGCTACTTCATCGTCCGGATATTGAACTCGTGCCTGTTTAATTTCATTTACGTAATTGTTATAAACGGGCCAGAAATTTTGAGCTTCCTGGGGTGTAAGATTTAATTCATTCGACAAATACGCCATCTTTACAACCTCAACCTTGTTTTCATCTCCATTATTATCTGGAGTCTGGGCGTGGCAAAAATAGCTACCAAAGAATAAAAACAAAAAGAAAAATAATATTTTTTTAGTTTTTATCATTTCAAATTCCCTCCTCCGTTGACGATGATTGCGGATCCTGATCTAGGTATTGCTGAATATCTTCGTCAGGCACATTTTGAAGCATATTTTGTATATCCAGGTTCTGTTGCTGGTATTCATCTGTGCCCGTATTACTGTAAACAGCCAAATTTGAATTGGTCTTCAAATAATTAGTTATCTCCTCATCACTTAAAACAGAAATTTTCTTTTGCAGATCTTCACTTGATAGGGCAGAAGCAACGGCAGGTGTTACTTCTGTATTGCCTTTTTTATAGAAATGAAGAAAACTTCCGCCAAACAATAAAGCAGCAACACAGGCTGCAGCAGCATAATTTGCCCATTTTCTTGTTTTGCTGCCTATCGAAATAACTTTTGCCGGAGGTTGTTCAGCGGTCACATTACTGTTAAGGTTAAGAAAGTAATTTTCAGGAACGGAATACACATTTGTTCTGGGTATGGTACTTAAAAAAGGTGAGATCTCTTCAAGTTCCTGCTGAACTGAAACCGGTTCCGATTGCTTTATTTTTTTTAAAACCTCATTTGCAAAATTGTCAAAATAGTTTTCTGGTATTGAATAAAGAAGTTCCTTTTTATTTCCGGTAACATTTACTAAGGCATCATCGCTTTTTAATTTACTCAACATTAAAGTTGGAAAATTTTCGAAAAAGCCTTCCGGAACTGTGAAGGGATTAGTTGCAGGGAGAGAATTAAGAAAAATATTAGCGCGAAGTAAACCAGGCAATTCAGTAAAATAATTTTCAGGTATGAAAAATAAATTCTTCCTGTCTGCATTTAGTAAGAAAACAGCATTAAGATCCCTTAATTCATCTGATATGTTAAAATTTCTACCCATCACAAAATTTTTTGACCTGCATATTGCCCAACAGTTTAATTATTCTTAATGAATTCTTCTATTTTTTTCACTGCGTGATGATAGCTGGCTTTTAATGCGCCTTCGCTTGTGTCCAGCACCTTGCTCATTTCCTCATAAGGCATTTCATCGTAATATCTCAGGTTAAAAACCAGTTTCTGTTTTTCAGGAAGTTGTTGAATCGCAAGCTGAAGCTTCCATTCAAGGCGATTTGCATCAAAATTCTTGTCTGCTATTACTTTATTTGCCAATCCTGTTTCTACATCACTTAAACTAATAGCGCTTTTCTTTTTTTGCTGTTCAAGAAAGGTCAGGCTTTCATTAGTGGCTATCCTGTACAGCCAGGTATAAAGCTGGCTATCTTCCCTGAAATTTTCAAGCCCGTTCCATACTTTAATAAAAACATTCTGCATCACATCATTCGTATCGTCGTGGTCAACCACCATTCTGCGAATGTGCCAGTATAATTTTTCCTGGTATCTTTTTATGATAGCCGTAAACGCTTTTTCTTTCGTTTCCGGCAGCCTGAATTGCTCTAATAACTCCTTGTCTTCAATTTGCATGCAGGTGATTTAAAATATTAATACCGGCTTATAAGATAAAATCGTGCAAAAAAAGTTTAATGTAATTTTATTTTAGCAAGGTTAATTTAACACATGGTTCTGGGTGCTTACCAATTCTTCATCCTTGTGAATTTTAATCTCCCAATCCCAGGCGGTACGCATCATATCGTCAAGATCATATTTTATGTTCCAGTTTAACGCGGTTCTTGCAAGATCGTTGTTGGCATATATAGCAATTACGTCACCAGGCCTTTTCAAACCTAGTTTATAGTTTAATTTTTTGCCTGATACTTTTTCAAATGCATGTATAGCTTCAAGTACGGTTACGCCATTGCCACTGCCAAGGTTAAAGATTTCAACAGCAGATGTATTTTTCTTATTGATGAGAAACTCAAGTGCGAGTGTATGCGCATGGGCAATATCGCAAACATGAATATAATCACGGATACAGCTTCCATCTCTTGTAGGATAATCAGTTCCGTAAACTGTCATCTCTTTGATCTTTCCAATTGCACATTGTGTGATTGCCGGAACAAGATTTTGTGGTTTGCCAACAGGCAATTCACCTATAAATGTTGTTGGATGGGCTCCAACAGGATTGAAATACCTGAGCAATATGGCATTACTTTCGTGTGCTTTTACATAATCCTGCACAATTCTTTCACCCATTTGTTTTGTTGCTCCGTAAGGGGATTCTGCTTTTTTTTCTGCTGAAGTTTCCGTTACAGGTATAGAATCCGGGTTGCCATAAACCGTACAGGAAGATGAAAAAACAAAATGAGGAATATTAAACTCTTTTGTACACTTAAGAATATTTATCAGTGAGAACAGGTTATTTTCATAATACAGCAGCGGTTGCTCCACACTTTCCCCTACAGCCTTGTATGCAGCAAAATGTATTATACCGGTTATATCTTCATTTTCCTGGAAAACAGCACGTGTTTCGTCAAAATTTTTAAGATCTACTTTATAATTTTTGATTTTGGTATGGGTAATTTTTTGAATGCCATCTAAAAGATAAGTGCCGGAACGTGAGTTATCATCAATTGAAATTACTTCATACCCGTTTTCTAAAAGGTCAACAACTGTATGAGCACCAATATAGCCACAGCCGCCTGTAACCAGAATTTTTTTCATAGAATGATAAATAAGCTTGCAAAATAAATAAAACTAAGCAGAAAACAGGTGGAAGAACCAGTATAATCCTGCAGCAATTAAAGCACTTACAGGAATAGTAAGCACCCAGGCCCAAACAAGGTTTAAGGTAACTCCCCAACGTACTGCGCTCAATCGTTTAGTGGCGCCTACACCAATTATTGAACCTGCAATGGTATGTGTGGTACTTACAGGAGCACCAAGATTTGCCGCAGTAAATAAAGTAATTGCGCCGGCAGTTTCTGCCATTACGCCTTCAAGCGGGGTAACTTTTGTTATCCTTGTGCCCATGGTTTTTACTATTCTCCATCCACCACTCATGGTGCCCAAAGCAATAGATGTGTAACACATAAATGGTACCCAGGAAGGTATATGGCTTATATCAGGTATCATATTTTGGGCAACCATAGCTGCGCCTATTATACCTATTACTTTTTGCGCATCACTGCCGCCGTGGCCAAGGCTGAATGCGGCAGAAGATACCAGCTGAAGCCGTTTATACATGTTTGTAGTACGGGTGGCAGTTTCTCCTCTGAAATGGTTAATGGAATAAGATATGATAAAGATCAGTCCTAAACCCAGCAATCCCCAAAATTCAAAAGGCTTTTTAAAATGAATAAACCCAAGACAGGAGCCAAGCGTAGCAACAATAATTGCCATCTTAAGCCAGAAATTTCTTTGTATGGTTACTATTGTTATAAACATAGAAATAACCATTCCTATGATCGGGGCAAGTAAAATAAAAATAATGGTAAGACTGATACCGCCATTCAGCGACCAGTTAATACTGCTAAAACCCGAATGAGCAATAGCCGCACCTGCAAAACCCCCGATAAGTGTATGTGAAGAAGAGGAAGGAATACCGTACCACCAGGTAAGCAAATTCCAGATAATAGATGCAATAACACCTGATAATACCACCACAAGGTCATAAGAGCCGCTGTTTACTGTTTTTGCAACTGTATTTGCTACCTCGTGGTCGCGAAAAATAAAATAAGCCACAAAGTTGAAAAATGCTGCCCAGATAACTGCCTGGAAAGGTGTAAGTACTTTGGTAGATACAATAGTAGCTATAGAATTCGCCGCATCATGGAAGCCATTAATAAAATCGAAAATTACTGCAAGAACAATAATTACAATTAATAGTGTAGACATGCGATAGTAATAATTGAGTTGGTTTGCTTATGTGTACTTTATTATGATGGTTTCTATCGCGTTACCCGCATCTTCACATTTGTCAGTGGCTGTTTCCATAGCATGATAAACTTCTCTTTTCTTTATAAGCATTTTTACATCCTGCTCAAGATCGAATAAACGTTCGGTGCTCAGGTCATAAATATCGTCTGCCTGGTTTTCTATACTGTTTATTTTAACCAGTGCAGTAGTCATTGCCTGTAAATCGCGCATATTGCGCAGGCCCCTTACAGCAACTTTTAATTCCTGTACAGCATAACCAATAAGATTTGCCAGTTTAATTATAGCCTCATCGTCATTGCTTATATTATAAAAGGCCATTCTCTTTGCTGATGCATATATATAGTCAGCTACATCATCAAGTGCGGTAGCAAGGAAGTGAATATCCTCACGGTCAAAAGGAGTGATAAAAGTTCTGCCGAGTTCAGTATAAATTCTGTGCGTGGTATCATCATTTTTGTGCTCGGCATTTTCTATTTCATTCAATATGCCAAAGCGTTTATCTTTTTCTGTTTCTATGATCAGCTTTTTCAGCAATTCGCTCATTTCACCAACTGTGTCAACAACCTCCTCAAAAAGCGTATAAAAGATCTTGTCTTTCGGTTGAAAAATTTTCATGAAGGTGTTAAATGCCATACGTGAGTTTTTGCAAAAATGAATGATTAGTTAAGTAAACCCCGTTCGTGTTGAATTGGTAATAATTTCTTAACATGAGCAATTTACTCAATTAAGCATTATATATAAATACTTAATGAATTTCACGGTGAAGTCTGAAATTTTTATTGCTCTTCTTTTTTATGGAATAGGTAGCCGTATGATCTGAGGTATTGAAAGCTCAGGATAATATGTGTTAATAAAACCACTGCATATACCAAAAAGAAATAAAGGATTATACGCATGTATTTCTCAAGATCAGCTTCGCTTATTTTAACGTCGGGGCCGCCATTATCTTTCATTTGTTTAACAGCCTCGCTAAGCATTTCGGGATGTAACAGAACGGCAACAGAGGTTCCTGTCATCATTAAGGCCCACACAATGCTTACTATGCCATTTACTCTTATCCAATCTTTAGCTGAACGGTTCAGCAACTTATTTCCATCAATGCCCTGTACAAGCAAATTGAAAGAAGTGAAAGTATAAATTGCTATGCACGACAATAAAAACAGCGGCAAAAGCATGGCAGGGTTTGTAAAGGCTGCACGCAACAGCAATAACACAATTATGGTGAACAGCACTGCTATTGGCAACAATAAAAAACTAAGTATGCGGTAAATAGTAAGTTTCATTATTTATTATTTTACAGCCGTTTTAATCTGTAATTCTTCCAGTTGTTTTTCATCAATGGTTGAAGGAGCATCCAGCATCACATCCCTTCCTGAATTGTTTTTAGGAAATGCAATAAAATCTCTTATGCTTTCACTGCCGCCGAGAATGGCGCAAAACCTGTCAAACCCAAATGCAATACCACCATGTGGCGGAGCACCGTATTCAAAAGCGCCCAGTAAAAAACCAAATTTATGTAAGGCTTCTTCCTTGCTCATGCCAAGTGCTGCAAACATCTTCTCCTGCAATTCTCTTTGAAAAATTCTTATAGAACCACCACCAATTTCGTTCCCGTTTAATACTATATCGTAAGCGTTTGCTTTAATACCGGCATAAGGATGTTCAAGATATTTTGCCGCATTACTGATTGTTGGATCATTATTGATCATCACTTCAATATCCTGTGGTTTGGGAGAAGTGAAAGGATGATGCCTTGCCACCCAGCGGTTGCTCTCTTCATCATATTCAAACAAAGGAAAATCCAGCACCCAAAGCAATTTGAATTCATTGTTTTTACGAAGCCCCAAACGTTTTGCCATCTCAAGCCTTAATTCACTGATGGCTTTGCGTGTACGCTCTTCATTACCGGCAAGAATTAAAACAATATCTCCTGTCTGTGCCCCGGCAGCATCAGCAATAGCTTTGAGTTTTTCAGCATCAAAAAACTTATCCATGCTGCTTTTATAGGTTCCGTCAGCGGCACATTTAATAAAAGCAAGCCCTTTCATTCCTATCTGCGGCCGTTTTACCCATTCGGTAATTTCATCTGTTTGCTTGCGCGAATATTCGCCAGCTCCCGCAACGCTAATGGCAACAACCGTTTCTGCACTGTCGAATACGGCGAAACCGGTAGCATTCCCATCCCCGCCCCCAGCCCCTAAAGGAGAGGTTTGAAGATGTTCTTTTTTTGAAGGAAATACATGCAATGGAAATTTAAGATTAGCAATTTTCATCCCGAACCTGATGTCGGGTTTATCATTGCCATAATTCCACATGGCTTCTTCCCATGTTGTGCGCTCAACCGTTTCAGTATAATCAATGCCTTTTACATCTTTGAAAATGCGCTTTGCCAAACCTTCAAACATGTTTAAAATATCTTCCTGCTGTACAAAAGCCATCTCGCAATCTATCTGTGTAAACTCAGGCTGGCGGTCTGCACGCAAATCTTCATCCCTGAAACATTTTACAACCTGGTAATAACGGTCGTAACCACTAACCATTAACAGCTGTTTAAACGTTTGCGGACTTTGCGGCAACGCATAAAATTCCCCGGGATTCATTCTCGATGGCACCACAAAATCTCTTGCCCCTTCAGGAGTAGATTTTATAAGGAAAGGCGTTTCAATATCATAAAACCCCTGTTCATGTAAATAGTTGCGGGCGCTGCGGTTTACAGCATAACGCAATTCAAGGTTTTTCTTTACAGCATTCCTGCGCAGGTCAAGGTAGCGGTATTTCATGCGCAGGTCATCACCGCCATCTGTATCATCCTGTATGGTAAATGGAGGAACCGCTGATTTATTGAGAATGCTGAATGATTCAACTACTATTTCAATATCACCCGTTGGTATATTTTTATTCTTATTGCTGCGTTCAGATACGGTGCCGGTTGCCTGCAAAACAAATTCACGGCCCAACGGGTTTGCTTCCAGTTGTGCATTCAGGCCTTCGCCAAAAAGCAATTGTGTTATTCCGTAGCGGTCGCGCAGGTCAATAAATGTAATGGCGCCGAACTTGCGCACAGTTTGCACCCAGCCGGCCAGCTGAACGCTCCCGCCTTTGTTTTCTATTTTTAATTCTCCGCAGGTATGTGTACGATACATAAGCCCCTGTCCCGCAAAGCGGGATAATTTTTTAGATGAATAATTTTTCGGTCACACGGTTTTGAACCGGGCGGCAAATATACAAGTAATGATCAGTTGGGAATATTTAGAAATGAAGATGTTTAGCTAAAGAAAAATATATAACGCGGCACAATATCCGAAACCTCTTCACATAAGGCAGCGACTTTATGAACGCAATGTATCACGATAAAACGTCATTACTTTATTTGAGTGGCATCGGTCTTTAGATGTACATCTGCGAATTTTTTGTTTTTCCATGTTGTTAACAAACCTGTGTTTGAATGGAGGTGTGCGAATAGGAAAACTGACAACATAGCCAGGTGCTTTATAACAATTATTAAGAACTGTCTGCCGGGAAGGTACCAGGTTTATGTTTTCTACGATAAAAATACGATATTTCTTCGATGTTTCTTCGATCTGATTGATCGAAGTTATATCGAAGTTATATCGAAGAAATATCGAAGTTATATCGAAGAAATATCGAAGTTATATCGAAGAAATGAACTTGCAGATATCAATAAACGAACATTGTTTTATCTGGAAAAACTTTACATAATCAGGGTTATAGCCGATAAGCTTTACAGGTTGTTTTACGTGGTTACAGAGCAGTTTGTGAAGAAGTGTTAGAATTAATTAAAGCTTTATTATGAGGTCCCGCCTTCCCGAATGGCGGGACAGGTTGCGGGAAAGACGTGCGGTTCGGTTCATTGGTTACACAACGATTGAGAAGGCAAGTATAAGACACAACCACGTGCGCGTGCTGTCCTACCTGATCGGGCATTTCATTCTCATGGTGTTTGAAAACACTATAATCATCGTTATAAATAAGAAATAGTATCTTCAAAACATCAAACTCTTTTACTATGAAACTAACCTTTACACTTATTGTTTTATGTTTTTCTCTTGAATTGATGGCGCAAAAAGCGGGAACATTTGATAGCAGTTTTGGAGTAGATGGGAAAGCGCTTACATTGTCACTTTACTGTATTGGGGTGGCCGGTCAAACTGACGGCTCTATTATAGCAGCTGGAAACATATGGTCAGAAGATTCTGTGGGTTTTTTTGCAATAAAATATACTCATGACGGTGCGATTGATACATCTTTTGGCATTAACGGACGCGCTTATTATTCCGATAATGCCGGTTATGCGATTGCGATGGCTGTTCAGCCAGATAACAAAATTTTGGTTGCGGGTTATCACCAGGAAATGTTCGAACCATGGTATGTGAGCATTGTCCGGTTTAATGCTGATGGAACAACTGACTCATCGTTTGGTAACAATGGTAATGTGATAAGCGATCCGGGGCGTGTTTATGCTTTAGCTGTACAACCCGATGGAAAAATCTTAGCCGAAGGCAATGATTTCGAGAAAGTACTAACCATGAGGTTTTTGCCTGATGGAACTCCGGATGAAACTTTTGGAATAAACGGCAAGGTGGAAAACAATTTCAGTAATGGAGGCATAGGATATACCATAGCAGTTCAACCAGATAGCAAAATTGTTATTGGCGGGAGAACCGGAACCTCACCTTTCTTAGCCCGATATACAAGTAGCGGAACACTTGATCAATCTTTTGGAAGCGCAGGTAAAGTTATCTACAGTTTAAGTAATGCTGATATCACTGATCTGACGTTACAGGTTGATGGAAAAATTGTGGCAGTTGGAAGTATATCTTTAATGCTTGGTGACACTTTAAACTCAATAGTACTTCGTAGTATGCCTGACGGCACTTTAGACACAGGTTTCGGTGATAGTGGTATAAATGAGCATAAGTTTAAAACCAGATCCGGATTACGATCAGTTGTACTTCAAAAAGATGGGAAGATTGTTGCTTGTGGATCGATAACTGATTTAACAGGAAAAGTCGTTCATTTTTTATTGGAGAGATATACTGCAAATGGAATTCTTGATTCTTCATTTATCAACGGTGGTTATCAAATTACTACACTAGATTATATTGACGCTCCTTATTCAGTATTCCTTCAAAAAGATGAAAAAATAGTATTAGGAGGTTCAAGCGAAACACCACAATTTGAATTAGAAGTTGGTATTGCCCGTTACAACAACGATAATCAATCCAAAAAACAAATCATCGTTCAAAAGATCAAACACTATATACAAACACACAACAATCCACAGGCAACAACATTAAGCAACGTTTCTATCTATCCTAATCCTGCGCAAAACATATTGCATGTAGAAGGCTTATCATCATCACAAAAGACAAAACTTACTGTTGTTGATTTTAATGGTAATGTGGCTATGAGCCATGAGCTGCGAGCTGTGAGCGGAGTATACAATCTCAATATCGCTTCATTGCATGCAGGCAATTATATGTTGAAGATTGAAACGAATGGTGAAGTGGTTACAAAGCAGTTTGTGAAAGAATAACTATCTTCAAAACACCAAACTCTTTTACTATGAAATTAACCTTTACACTTATTGTTTTATGTTTTTCTCTAATAATATTTTTAGAAAATTGTAAAGTTTCGACTTCAATGATTTCAGGAACATACGTTTGGAGAAATGTTGTTGTTGAAAGAATGATATTGGACTCTAATTTTCGATTCCACGATACAGCTTATGGAGACATGCTTGCTACAGGAAGTCATGGGTCATGGAAAAGAAACGGAGCAGTTTTAATTCTAAACTCTGATCTTCAGCCTGACAATGTGGTGGCATTTCAGCAACACTATGATAGTTCAGTACCAAAAAATAAAATCAGAATTCAAGCCATTTACAACGGCAAACCATTTCCAGTTAATATAGAAATCAATCAACGACCTCATAATAACACCAGTCAATCCATTATTTTGGTTGATCAACGCGTCTTCGATACACCTCATTTAAAAAATATTATTGTAACAACACCCAGCTTTCCAAATCCATTTTATTTCGAAAATAAAGGCAGCACTGGTAATGATTTTACAATACAATTTAATATACAATCTATGTCAACATACATTTTCTTCAAAAACTATATAGTTACCTATAAAAAAAACAAGCTTATATTTTTAGATTCATCCAATACTACAAAGAGAATCTTGCACAAAATCTGAGAATTTGTTACATCAAGTAATTATTTATTGAAGATTGAAACAAATGGTGAACTGTTTACAAAACAGTTTGTGAAAGAATAGCATACCTTCAAAACACCAAACTCTTTTACTATGAAACTAACCTTTACACTTATTGTTTTATGTTTTTCTCTTGAATTGACGGCGCAAAAAGCGGGAACGCTGGATAGTAGTTTTGGTGTGGATGGAAAAGTGTTAGAAAATTTTGCAACACTTTCACCTAACTATTATGAAGGTTTAGTAATTGCGGAAGATAAAATAATCGAAATTGGATCTGGAAAAGGGAGTTTTGGTGTAGTTCGCTATAACGCAGACGGCTCATTAGATAATAGCTTTGGCGATAGTGGATTTGCTGTCGCGGATCTTTCATTTGAAGCAACAGCATGGGCTTATAGAGCTACTCAACAGAGCAGTGGTAAATACATACTTACAGGAGTCGGCATTCACGGCTTTCCTGATGATATATACGACGGACTAATAATCAGATTAAATGATGATGGTTCTATTGACCCAACATTTGGAGTTGGTGGCGTTATTAAAAAAACATCAAGAAAGGGTTCAACAGCAAGCTTTGCCTCGATTACGGTTTTACCAGATAATTCATTTATTGTAAATGGCGTTTCTAATGGATCAACTTTTATTAATCACTTTACCGGAGATGGGGATCTTGATCAGTCTTTTGGTCAAGGTGGATACGTTTATTTAGATAACAATTTCAATGTTGCTTCTTGCAAACTACAATCCGATGGAAAGATTGTATTGGCAGGCACCTATTATTACGGCGGTATACCACAGTTTTCTTTGCGACGTTTTTTGTCTGATGGTTCAATTGATAACTCATTTGGAAGTAACGGCATTATAACCACGACCAATGGCTTGACCGGAGATATCTTGGCTGGTATGGCTTTTCAGTCAGATGGAAAGATTGTTGTCACGGGCACGGAATCATATTCATTTGTGGTCAGCAGTCGTTATACTGTAGATGGAAGGTTAGACAGCGCCTTTGGTATTAATGGAACATCATCAGTAAAGCTTTCGAATATGAGTTTGAACGCCTGGGGAATCGTTGTTACTAATAACGATGAAATCATTATTGGAGGAACAACTGAAAGCACTGATTTGTTCAGTGACAATTATGCTATTGTCAAGCTAAAACAAAATGGAATTGTTGATTCTTCTTTTGGGGATTCCGGACAAACGATTACTGATTTTGGAGACCAATTTAGCGATCAAATTCTTTCAATAGGTTTGCAACACTCAGGAAAGATAATCGCGATAGGTAAATCGACAAATGCAACAGCATATTACAGTTCGTCGGCGAGATATAATAGCGGCGCAACCAAAAAACAAATCATCGTTCAAAAGATCAAACACTATATACAAACACACAACGATGCACAGGCAACAACATTAAACAACGTTTCTATCTATCCTAATCCTGCGCAAAACATATTGCAT
>Ga0206973_1134_pt1 | contig 15238 bp, 11 predicted proteins | sample Alteio_BWOrgHeat_83_FD_152927 | JGI IMG/M metagenome (GOLD analysis project Ga0206973, IMG submission 152927) | Enriched cells from forest soil in Barre Woods Harvard Forest LTER site, Petersham, Massachusetts, United States -... | ecosystem: Environmental > Terrestrial > Soil > Temperate forest >...
TAGTCATGGGAAACAGGAAGGAACACCTGCTATAAAAATCATAATCTTCTGCAATCGGCAGGTCTTCATTAAACCACAGGTTGTATTTTTTTATTTCACCCAACCTCCACATGGCAGTCCCATGAAAAACAGATGGTTTAAAAATAAATTTTGCTTTTATTATTTCCGGTTCTTTACTTGCTTTGCTGGTATATATTTTACCATTTCCAAAACGTTTTAGCCAGGTACCGCAAATCGCAAAACTTTTATTCGCTTTTAAGAATTCAATTTGTTTTTCAAAACGTGTTTTTATATTAATGTCGTCACAATCAGCCCAGGCCAGGTATTCTGTGTTCGCTGCCTGCATTCCTAAATTCCTGCAATAGCTGATGCCTTTATTTTTTTCATTGGATATGAACCTGATCCTTTCATCTGTATAAGAGAGAATGATCTTTTCAGAACCGTCTTCAGACCCGTCATCGATAATAATAAGCTCAAAATCTTTATAGGTTTGGTGTAAAACACTGTCAACAGCTTCGTGTAAATAATGCGCGCCATTATAAACAGGCATTACAACAGTTAAGACAGGTTGTTTTGAAGGCAAATGAAAAAATTTTTAGAATGTGCAACTTTGGTCCGGCATTAATAAAAGTTACGCATCAGCAGCAACCGGCGCAGGTAAATCCTGGTTGTTTCTTATCGTCTTTTCATAAATATGGGCAACCTGGAAAATATACAAGGCAAATACAGTTGCTATCAGGAAATAAATACCGTACACTGCATCATAAGTTAAGCTGGTAACAAGCAAAAACCATAAATAATATTTTGGATACACGTAATTTTTAGGCAGCGGCAGCATAAAGCTTTTTATCCAGATAAGCAGGTATCCTGCAACCGATAAAATACCAAACATAGTGAACATACCAATAATGCCAACATCTGCTAAGAGTATATCCTGGGTTTTTAAATTTGCTAACTGCTTGCCATATTGCGATTGATCGGCGGGAGCGCCATTGCCCATAATGCGGCAAAATGCATTGGGCGAAAAATCTGTAATAAAATAAGTGGCTGTTACGATGCGCTGGTTTTGCAAACCTTCTTTTTTAGTTTCTTCCTGTGCCTGCATTAAGCCTTTTATAACAGGAATATTAAGTTGGGTAACTAAAAAAAATAAACCGGCAACTCCGGCAATTATTGATAGCTTAACAGCAATACGCTGGTTTCGCAAAAAATGATAAAGATAAATGAGTATAACGCCCGCTATATATGTGCGGGTGGCCTGCATTACCGGTATTATAAGGCCGGCAACTAAAAAAAACAACCAGATAAACCAGTTTTTCCTCTGCGCCGTAAATTTATTAATGGCTATAAAAACACCAAGAAAAAATATACCGCCGCCAGGAAAAATGATCCTGAAGATACCTCTGTCGTAATACCAATCCGCCCATTGTTGCTTCTCACCAAAAAATAATGTGCCCGGGTTAAAAAACTGGAATAAGTATAAAACGATATAGATAAAAGTGTAAGTAAGAACAATCGCCTCCAGTATATTCACAGGTATTTTTATATACAGGAGCCAGAAAAAAAATATCCATAACAAAAGCGGGATAGTTGCTTTCAACGTATCACTGAAACCTTGTGCCCACCCCAGGTACGCCATACCCGTTGAACATATAATAGAAAGGCAGATTAATTGTACGGGTAATTCAAAACCATCGCCTCTTACAAATGCGAATCTTAATGATAATAGTATGGCAACGGAACAGAAAATGAGGTTAACATTACGGACAACAGTGGCATCTAAAAAGTTTGCGCCGAAAAAATTAAACGCCACAGGTATCAGCAAAAAAATAAAAAGCGCTTCCAGGCCTTTCTTCATCGGTTAACTAAAATTAGAGTGGTCATTTAGAAATATACCTGAAATTATATTTGTATTTCGAAGAGGGCAGTTTGTCCTTTGTTTTTTCATCTGTATATGCCCGCTGAAAAATATATAAAGCAAAAACAGTAGTAATTAAATAATAATTGCTGTACACCGTATCCCAGGTTAAGCATGTACCCAGAATAAACCAAAGATAATATTTCGCATACCTGTAACCGGCCGGCAGCCGCAATGTAAAACTCTTCACCCATATCATTACATAACCGATCACTATCAAAATACCGAACATGGCAAACATGCCGATTATACCAACATCATCCATAAACTTTTCTTTGCTGTAAAGGTTTTGAATGTATTGGCCATAATACGACTGGTCAGGTGCAGCAGGTACGCCATTGCCTAATAAATTACTGAAAATGTCAGGTGAAAAATCTTTCAGGAAATAAATAGCTTCTTTTATGCGTGTGTTTTCCAGGCCCTGTGCTGAAGTTTCTTCCTGTGCTTTATATAAACCCCTGAAGGCGGGAATATCAAGCTGTGAAATAAGGAACAGGCAGGCACAAATTAAACCTATTAACCCCACCTTTTTCCTGGCGTTGAGGTTTTTTAAATAAGGAACGCCCGAAAAAAAGTGATAGAGATAAAGTATCAGCACACTAACAATGTAAGTTCTTGTTACCTGCATAACCGGTATAACCAAACCGGCAATCACAAAAAATATCCATAAAATTCTTCCTTCTTTTTGTGAAGTGAGTTTGTTAAGCGCTATAAAAACGGCAAGAAAAAAAACACCTCCGCCGGGAAAAACGATCCTGAATATATCTCTTCCAAAATAAGCGCTGGTATCCTGGAATAAAATACCAAATAGTAAATTGTTGGGATTGGAAAATTGAAACAGGTATAAAACAATATAAATAAAGGCGTAAATAATCACGATTGTTTCAAGCAGTTTCACCGGGAATTTTACCCTTAATAACCAGAAGAAAAACACCCACAGCAAGGCCGGGACGGTGCCTTGTATAGTATACATAAAGGGTTGCTGCCATGAGAAATATGCCATCAGCACCGATATAACAATACCCAGGCACATAAGCTGTACCGGTAATTCAAAAACCTTACCCTTAATAAAAGCAAAAGGCAGCGCCATTCCTATCGCTGCAAGGCAAAAAATAAAATTGGAATAATGTATAAAGTGACCGTTGATAAAATTGGCCCCGAAAAAATTAAAGGCAAATAATACAAGAAAGAAAACAAATATAAATTGAATCCCTTTAATGCTCATCGCGCTAAAATTGTTTTACCTGATTTCACAAAATAAACAGAAACAACAGCCGCAACAACAACGGCAGAGGCGATCTTAAGTGGTATATCCATGTTCTGCAATACAAAATAAGAAAGCAGGAAAGATGCCAATGCCAGTAACCATAATAAAACATCGTTTTTGATGGAGACCGCAACACCTTTCTTAAAAAGATGCCACACATACGCCATGGAAACAGCAAATGCAATAACATATCCGTAAGACAATCCCAAAGCTCCATACCTGCTGCCGGTGTATAATATGGGCGTTGCGAGCAACGCACTTACAATGCCTGATCGCAAAACCAGTTTTTCTTTATTTACAGCGCCTAGAATAATACCTGTTAAACTGCTAACCCCAATAAGGAAAACATACCAGACCTGTAACTGGCAAACTGGCGCCGCAGGCAAATAATCAGCTTTAAAGATGAAAGAAATAAGCTCACGGGCAAACAGGGTAAACACAAAACACAACAACATTCCCGCAAGCATAAAATATTTAAACCAGGCTGCAACAAGCTGCTTAAAGCGCGGTTCATTGTCAATCCACAGCGCAGATAAATTAGGGAAAAGCGCAGACAATGCAAACCCAAGTACAAGGTCAATAGGCGCTGTTAGCTTTTGCGACAGGTTGAAATAACCTATCTCTGTATTGGTTGAGTTCAGTTGCAGAAAGTTATTCGAAAGATAAGTTGCCGGTAACATAACCAGCATTAAAAAGAAATAAGGACGGCTTTCTTTCAGCAATGCTTTTGAAGATACCCGCAAAATATTCACAGCGCCTGTAAGCATTCGTTTTGTTTTCAGTACTATAAACGCAGCCGTTGCTTTTAATGTATTTAACACCAGGAATGCAGTAAACAGGAATGAAACGGTAAAATATTTACCGGGAATAGTAATAACCGTTAAAAACCAAACAAGGCTGTAAGAGATATTAATAACAGATACGGGCAACATTTTTTGATTGCCCGTAAAAGCGATCTCAAATAAATGTGCAAAACAACTTACCAGTGCAAATAAGTAAACAAATACAACCTGTATTGAGCTTAAGTTGCCAAAAAAATAATTATACGTTGCATATAACAGGATCAGTAATGAAACCGAAAAAAACCTTATAAGCGCTCCGTTAAAAATAATATCACCCGTGCGGCTGCTGTTGCGTGCTATTGTACGGATCACAACATTTGTTATTCCAAGATCGCCGATAGTAAACAATAATGTTCCCTGCGATATAATGAACGTATATATTCCATACTTCTCCGGGGAAAATAAACTGGTTATCCTGATGACTGTAAAAACGCCTATTAGCTGGGATATTCCACTGCCAACGGTTAAGTAAGAAAAATTTCTGAATACTTTATACGCGGCTAATCTTCTAAGCAACTCAGGTTATATTTTTAACATTGATATCGCAGGATAAACATAACCACTTACGCGTTATACCCTGTTTCGTCAACCAAAATTTTTGTTTTTAGTATCAGGGTAAAAAACATTTCTTTAGCGGGCTTGCTCCCGTTACCTTTTTCGCTTATCATCTCCCTCCATCGCCCATCAGGTAATATCTCCTCTTTACCGGAATACACAGTAAACTTTTGAAATACCCTTAAAAACATATCTGTGGTTTTATTCAGGTCTGCCCAAAAGGGAGGATGCATGGACAATAAAATATTTATTCCCTGAAACGCAGCAATGTAACCAAGCCCTTCCTCAATATATTGTTCACCGCCTTCTATATCAATTTTAATGATGTTTGTATCCGGGAGGTTCTTTGTTTGCAAAAAACTTTTCAGGGCAACTGTTTTTACTTTTACACCTGCCTTTCCTATTGCTTTCATTGAATCATCCGGGTCTTTTTTATCTATGTAACCAAAGTTCACCGTTTCACCTGTTTTATCTGAAATGCAAACACAATGCAATTCCACTTTATCGGCCAGGTAATTCCGCAGGCAGTTTCTTTTTAAAACCTGGTAATTCGCCGGGTCTGCTTCAACAGCAGATACCTTTTTAGGATTGAGCGAGTAAGCCATTAATACAGTTGGCCCTATCCAGGCGCCTATATCGATAACCTCTTTCAGCGGAGAAACGTGTTTGCGGTAAAATGCCAGCGTTTCCGGCTCCCATAGCCCTGCATTGAATACAGGCCAGAAACCATTTCGTAAAACCTCAAATTCCATTTCATTGGCAATAGCCGTTCTTTCTTCCATGTATAATGCATTGATACCCGATATTATCTTCTTAAGAATCTTTTTGATCATTTTCATCTTACCTCCGGACTGCTCTTATACTATTGCTTTATACCAGGTAAAGTATTATCATTTACTGGTTGTAAACCAGTCTTTGAAGTAATTAATTGCTGATCGGGGAATGCCTGGTTTTACTTTAAAGCTGCCTGCTCCATCAATCTCAAAACCCCAAAATCAGTAATCATCAAAATATCATTTTGCTAACCCCGGCAAATACTGCTCGATCAGTTCTTTTGTTTCCTGTATATGTGCTTTTGTGGATGCTCCAAATAAAACAGATTCTATCCGTGGAAATTTTGTTAGGTACTCAATTGCTTCCTGGGGTTTTAGCGCTCCTGCTGCCAGCACCTGCATGGCAATTGGCCGGAACTCTTTTTCCAGCAAATACTTTTCATGTAGCTGTTGGCTTCCTGCCATTCTGAATCCAATCTTATTAACTGAAGTACAGATGATCGGGTTTTGTATGCCAACACTGTTTAACGCATCCACCAGCATAGGCATATTCATAGTAATATAACCCGGCTCCGCATTATATTTTTTACGGATGTAGGCATCATAATCCGCAAAAAACCGGTGCATCTTCAAACCCAGTATCATGTCCACTACCGCATTTTGAATAAATATTACCGGTGTGTTCATCCCTTTAAACATTTTCATTTCTGCATCTACCAGTATCTCCATGAACTTTGAAAAGTCTTTGTTCACAAAAGCAAACCCGCCCTTTGTAAAGGTGCCGATCATATTACCGGGTATATATTGTTTCAACGTTCCTAAAATGCCGTGTTCTGTAACAGCATTTGCATATTTATGCGCATAGGGCATACAGGGGTAAAAATTGAAGTTTGCGTAGCGTTCCGGCTGTTCTTTCATCATGCTGCAGATGGCGCCGATCCGTTCATAGGTAGTGCACATAAATGTATGTATGCCTGTATCAATGGCATCATCCAAAACTTTCAGGATAGCAGCATCTTCTGCAAAGCGAATGGCCTGCGCTCTCGCTTTTTCTTCAGAAATGTGGTTGACTGCAAAAAAAGAATTATCCCCTAAAAGTATCTTATCCAATATCAGTTTGGTTTAGCCTGGCCTATTATCATTTCTATTATTTTATCTGTGTACAAGGCCTGTTGAAATGTATTGATTGTACCCTGTGTTTTTCGTATTATGTTATTGATAAAATAATCTATCTGCGCGCTGTATTCTTCTCCTCTTAAATAGTAATTTACTCCTTCGGTAAAATCAGTTAGCGGTCTTATGGTCCAGCCTTTTTCATACCCGTAGGCGGATGCATCTTCCTTCAGATACACTTTTATTTCTGTGGCATCGCATACTATTTTGCCTTTCACCCCTTCAACGGTAAGCGTGGTACTCATTTTCCGGTAGGTTTCATCACTCCAGTTTACGCTAAGCAAACCGGTTACATTGTTTTCAAGCTGCAATACAGAATACACTTCATCTTCCACACCATTGGAATAAATGCTTTTTAAAACAGCGCCCTTCACGTTCACCGGTGGAGCAATAATTTCCTGTATCAAATTGATAACGTGTGAAGCATAATCATACAGGCAGCCCCCGCCTTCTTCAGCTTTCGACCGCCAGGTATTACCTTTTTTCTTAACTACAACAGGCCCGTATGCTTCGCCCCTGAAACCGGTAATTGCTCCCAGTACGTTTGCTTTCACCAGGCGTTTAAGTTCTTTAAATGTCCCTATGAAATTATTATGATAGCCCACCTGGTTTATTAAATGTTTTGTACTAACGGCTTTAACAAGCGCTTCCCCTTCTTCTGTATTAAGAAGAAAAGGTTTTTCACAAAATACATGTATGCCTTTTTCAACAGCATACCTTATCATCTCATAATGTAACTTAGTTGGGGTTGCCACTATTATAAAATCGAGCGCTTCACTATCCAGCATTTTTTTAAAATCTGTATAGGTATTTATGTCTGTATAAGTTTTAAATGCTTCTAATACAAAAGAGGAAGTGTCGCAGGCTGATGTAAAAGATATGGTTGAATTAGCGCCAATAATTGCAGCATGTGAAATTCCCATTTTTCCTAAACCTATTATACCACCCCTAACCTTATTAAAGCTTGAATTTGTTGCCTTTTGTCTTTGAATCAAATTTGAAGACTGGCTTAAATCACCAAAAATTTTACGATAAAACTCAAGTAGTCTTTTACTCTCATAACTCCAACTTAATTCGTTAATTACCCGTCTATACCCTAATTCTCCCATTTGGGTTCTTAGTTCACTGTTGTTAAGTAAGAGCATTATTTTTTGAGCGAAATCATTTACATCACTTGCATATAATGACGCTTCTTGCGCTGAATACCTTCCTTCTTTTAAATCAAATTGCACAATAGGTTTTTTCAGAGCCATGTACTCCATTATTTTATTCATGGTAGACAAATTGTTCATCGGGGTTGGTTTATCAGGGTTCACACAGATGTCTGAAGTGTTCAAAATTGCAAGCATTTTTTCATCTGCAACTCTGCCATAAAAATCAACGTATTCATTTAAGTTTAGTGCTGTTGAAAGTTTTTTTATTATTTCAAGTTCCGGCCCTTTACCCACAATAGCAAATTGTACATCTTGCCTTTTGTTCACGATGTATCTGATCGATTCTAATAAAAGATCTAATCCTTCCTGCACACCAATTACCCCAAGATAGCCTACCAAATACTTTCTGCCCTTTTTGTAACAGTTATAAGGTGGCATGATCTTCAGTCTGCCAAGTTCAGGGCCGCTACGCACTACTTCAACTTTATCAGGATTCATTTTCCCTCTTTGAATTGCAATTTCTTTGTAAGACTCATTTGTTGCTATAGAATAATTAGCAGTTGCAAATGTTAATCGTTCGGCGAAAAGCAAACACTTGAAAAAAAGGCCTTTCTTGTTATATTTCGCTATGTATAATTCTGGATTTATGTCATGATGGTCAAATACATATTTTACACCAAAGACTTTAAAGATTAACGCTACTATAAAGATCAAATCAGGAGGATTACAACCATGAATAACATGAAAGCGTTTCCTGAAATATATTTTACAACTAAACCAGAGTTGCCAAAAAAATGCTGTTACATATTCCCGGAAGTAACCTAAACTTCCGCTTGCTTCTTTTAAGGGATGCCTGTAAATAAATATCCCATTAATGTTTTCAAATGATTTATTATAATCATTGGTTTTAGGACAAATTATTGAAACATCTGCACCACCGTCTTTTAAAGCTTTAGCTTCCTGCCATACTCGCCTGTCAAAGGGCACAGGTAGATTTTCAACTATTATTAAAATGTGTTTTCCTTTTAGCGGGTTCATTTATAAAGATTAACTGAAGTTCAAAATCAAAATTTTTATAGGCGTTTCATCGGCTGAGAATAAATAAGATTAGCAAGTTCATACGTGTTCTTTCTTTCGCCAGGTGAGAGATTTAAGATTGTTGACTTTAAGCGGTATTTGATTTATTATTTCACGGGCGTTGTTACCAATTGATTCCCTTATACAATGGCTTGCTCTTTAGTTTTTCTATTCCTATCATGTCCAGAATATGAATGCTGCCATTTACGTTAAGCAGCGCTTCTTCATATTCACTTTCTCTATTGTGTACTACTACCATTTTACATGTGTGAAGTATTTCAGAAACTTCGTTAACCATCAGTTTTGATAAATGTGGAATATGCTTTTTTATATATTCTTTGTTAGTACCTGTGAGCAGCGAAAGCTTTACTTTATTATCATAAATATTGACCTTATAACCCTTACCCAAAAGCGTTTCAATTAATGATACCGCAGGACTATTTCTTAAATCATCAGTTCCGGCTTTAAAACTTAATCCCAGGAATCCGATTTTGTTTATTTTGGATTCCTGTATGATTTCTACCGCTCGTTTAATTTGTAAATCGTTTGTTTCGCTTATACTGTTTATAAGGGGCACATTTACATAATTATCATAAGCAAGCATTTGAAGTCCTTTTACATCTTTAGGGAGACAGGAACCACCATAAGCAAAACCAGGTTTAAAATAATAGTCAGAGATATTTAATATTCTATCCTTACAAAAAATGTCCATTACACGGTGTGAATCTATCCGCAATGTTTTACATATATTCCCTATTTCATTGGCAAAAGATATTTTGAGCGCGTGATACGTGTTGTTTACGTATTTCATTATCTCAGCTTCCTTTGTCCCTGTGGTAATAATCTCAACTCCCAAATCCTTATAAAGGGAGGCTAATATTGCTGAAGCTTGGTTATTGCCGGAACCGATCAAAATAAAGGGAGGATGAAAATAATCCTGTACTGCACTGCCTTCCCTCATAAATTCAGGATTACTTAAAACGGCAAAATCAACATCCCTCTTCTTGCCTGAAAGCTTTTCAATAATTTTAGAAAACCTGTCTGCAGTTCCCGGCATAACGGTAGAGCGAATGGCTATAATATGAAAAGAATTTTTTTTTGCAATTACTTTACCGAAATCTTCAGCAACTTTAAAAATATATTCCAGGTTCAACTGCCCATGTGCAGATGTTGGTGTTCCTACAGCAATTATTGAGGTATCTGTTTCAAGGATAGCTTTTTTAAAATCTGTAGTGGCGGCTATTCTTCCGGCCTTATGTTGTTCGCTTATGATAATATCAATATTCTTCTCAATGATTGTAGGCAGCCCTTTGTTTATTTGATTTACCTTGGTTGTACTGATATCAACACCAATAACAGTATGGCCATTTTTTGCCAGGCATCCTAAACTTACACAGCCAACATAGCCCAATCCAAAGATGCTAATATTCATAAATTTGGTTTAAGTATTTGTTCACAGGTATCTGTCTTTCGAGTTGGGTTTTTATTCTCAAATAAATTATGAGTATATGATTGATAGAAGATCTTTTATTAGAAACCTAACCTTAATTACAGCTAATCTTTATACCAGATTCAAGGTTGTCAATAACATCAACTCCAATCTACAGTTAATGGCTGCTAAGGCAGGATTACAATATGGATCTGCAAGTGACGTTGCATTTTCAAATGCTCCACCAGAATATTCGAGAATTTTTTTAAATGAATGTGGTTTATATGCACCCATTTGGAGTTGGAAAAACTCCTTCCCATCTCCGGATAGTACAACATCAGCATGGGAAGATTTAAACATACAGTTTGCAAAAAAGGATAATCTGAAACTTACAGGAGGCCATCTATTATGGCATAGTTTTCTGCCCGACTGGATGAATGATGACAATGATATTACTATAGCTATTAGTGAACATATAAAAATCATGGGTTCGTTGTATGGCCTGAATTGTTTTTCATGGAATGTAGTAAATGAAGCAATTGAACCTAATGATAAAAACATTATGGGATTGAGAAACTCAGTTTTCCTAAAAAAGCTTGGTTCATCTTTTTTTGATTTGGCATTCATGCAGGCAAAAACAGTAATGCCCAATGTTGTTCGTGTTTACAATGATTATGGAATGGAAGCAGATGATACTTATAGTGAATCAAGGCGAACATCCTTATTGAAATTGTTGGACTATTTTAAAAAAAATGAAATTCCTGTTGATGCTATCGGACTTCAATCTCATTTGAAAATTAATCATACAACTTTCAATGAAAATTTATACCGGAATTTCTTAAAAGAAATAAGTGACCGCGGCTATAAAATCATGATCACTGAATTAGATGTTTTCGATTTCGATACCACGCCAGCAGATATAAGTGGACGTGATAACGAAGTTGCTGCCCTTTATAAACAATTTTTATCTGCGGCATTAGATGAGCGCGCTGTTATTTCAGTAGTAACATGGGGCCTGAGCGATAAATACTCATGGTACAATCTTCGAAAAATTCTGAGGGCAGACAAAGCATCCTGCAGACCATTGCCTTTTGATGAAAATTTAATGCGAAAACCTGCTTATTACTCCATTCTTAAAGCTTTTGAACAAGCACCTAAAAGAAAATTTATACATTAATCTTAATAATAGTTTGCAGATTTAATGATTCCGCACTTACAAGTTCACCTCTTACAACCCAGCACGGTTGCTTTTTAAGAAATGAAGATGAGTACCAACCTAATTTTGGATTCTCTTGCCCGATAACAGAGTTAATACTAAGTTTTTGGTCGAATAATATTTCAACTTCTTTAGCACAATCCTTATTTTTTAGTACCCATGTATTTTTATCTTTCATCTCAGGCTGAATGGAAGGATGTAAATGAAAAGGCATTTCTATTTTATGAGTACCTCCTTTTATTGCAATTTCATCCCTGATTTCAAAAGAATTATTATTCCTGTTAAATACAACCGTCCGTTTGTGAATACAACCCGATTTTTCATAACCGTTATGATATCCTGTAACTGATTCCATGTCCTGCGAAATGGTCATGTCTGTAACTTTCGCTTTATAATGTTTCAACCATAGTGTGTCGGCTGCATGCTGTGCCTGATTTTTGCCATCAATGCAAATTGTATTATGAGCTATGGTGCTTACAAAGTAGCTTCTCCACTCTGCTTCCGTATGATAAGTGTATGTTCCCGCATCAACTATAAACGGATAACCATCTACATGTAACACCAGTGATAAAGCATCTGCATGACCATGCGCTGCAATGGAAAGATAGCCCAGAGGCGCTGCATCAAAATGCATATAAATCTCACTGTCATTAAACTGTTTTCTAAAAATAAAATGCCCTTCATCTCTCAGAAAAAAACTGCTGCGATTATCTTTTATCGTTTGAATATTTTCTAATTTCCTTTTTCCATCCATTCCCCAAAGCAAAAAGTTTTTTACGTCAATTTTATCACTTGCAACTCCTTTAAAAGCACCATTCTCAAAAAGAATTCTTCCTGACATAAGAATAGAATTGAAGTTATTGAATTGCGCATTTGTACTTGTAGTTAAGACTTTACCATCATCTTCATCACCGTATTTGCAATAGTTGCCTTTTATATCCAACAGGTTGAAAATATAATTGCAAATTTTCAGAAGGTATTCATTATACGTATAAGAAAATTCAACGCCATGTCTTTTTCCAACCGCAACAGAAAGAAGAAAAAAATCAGTAATGAACTGGATATACTCTGCCGCTTCTTCCTTGTTTACTCCATTTATGCTGTGTTGTAATTGAATTTCCTTTTCCAAGCCTTTCCGCGCATATTTTTTCCATTTTTCACTCTCTTTAAAATCCCAAAATACAGATGCAATAAATAACCCTGCATACTCAGAAACAAGATGGTTATTTGCAGAAGAATATTTTGAAGGGTGCGAATAGCTGTATACGCAATGTTGATAGATGCATGGAAGCCACGTCTGTTCGCAAAAATCAAGAAATGGTTTATTTTCTTTTATATGCGGAACCTGGAATAAAATCTGCCAGCAAAAATACCAAACAATTATCCTGATATTGGCTTCAATGTTACTATACCAGTTGACTCCTGTCATGTATGGATTTTCTTTGATCCAGTTTGTTACCTGCTGAAAAAAAAGCTCTAAGTCTGCTTCATTTCGACTATAACTATATTTTAATGCTAAAGGCAAAAGAAACTGAAGCCTGTTTATTTCCCAAACTACTTTTGCACTTCCGTATTTTGTTGATCGTATTTCTATATCTCTTGAAAAAGACAAGGGAAAACGCTTGCCTGATGTAACATCGAGGTGCCATTCAATCTTCTTTCTTATATCAAGTGTACTACCAAAAAATTCAAAAAGAGTATAATCTTTAAATTCATTAGTTAATTCAAAGGGTATTTGCTCATATTCCAATATCAAAGTATTGTTCAAGACATCCTTATAGTTTTGTGAAAAATGATCAATTGAACGGTATCCATTCCTTTCAAATTGGTTTTGAATAGTTTGACTAATGCGATAAGCAACTTCCTGCACTGTCATTGTTTTTAACCTATTTAAGTACCAGGTTATGCTATTCATAAATAAGCAACAAAACGAATTTGAATTCAAGCATCGTTATCAGGAATTTTACTTAATAGTAATAAGAATTTACCATTGGGGAGTTTCTCTAAATAATTAACCTCTTTAATATTTATTATCATTTTATTTTTAAAAATGCTTTCGAAATGTTGAACAAGGGATATTTTATGGTTTTCAGTAAACTTATTGTTAGGAATGATGCGGACTTCCAATTCTCCTTTTCTTTCCTGGAAATATTGTATTCCATCTAGAACCAAATAATGCTCATCATGTAAATTTAAAGCAGTTGTAGTAACATAGGTTCCGTCATTTGTATAAATGCGGTCGCCTTTCCAACGGCCTAATATAGTTTTGAACAATGTTACCTTCCTACCACAATGAGGGCATTCATTCGCAAGGAATTCCGCAAAGTCTCCCGTTCGGTAACGTATGAGAGGCATTCCATAATTATGCAACGTTGTGCCTACAATCTCTCCTATCTGGCCTTTATGCATAACCGGATTATTATACTCATCTAATAATTCACAATAACCATAAGTTGGCTCCACATGATAATAATTTGCATTCGCACAGTATCCGGCACAAACCAACTTTTCTGTATGGCCGTACCATGTAAAAAACTTTAACCCCATTTTTTCAATGAAAAGTTTCATTTGGAAGTTGTATGTATTTTCTGAAGAAGCAATGATTGCTTTCAGAAATGAAAAGTCTTTACCAGATGTATAAACATATTTGCAAAATTCATAGCCAGATGAAGGGTAGCAGAGCAGATATTTTATTTTATATTTTTTTAATACAGCATATATCTTATCAAAGTAGTGATTTGTAAAGGTAAAGCCGTCAAAAATAAATTCTTTAGTAATCGGATCTACTCTATATGTCTTTCCATTTAGTTTATGATTCTTAAGTACCGCTTTGAATTCATTCTTGAATCCGATAGCATTATGCCATATAAAATGCAAGGTGGCAAGTTCTTGTATGTATCTGTTTTTTGGCAAGTATAATTTAAGCGGAGTACCACTGGTGCCTCCAGTTGTTAAAAGGTCATATTGGTCAATATTTTCAACATCAGAAAAAAAGAATTTAAAATTTTTATTTATTTCACCCTTATCTATAAAGCCTATATTTTTTTGAAAATCATCAATACTCTTAATAACTAAGTTTTTATATTTTTCTCTGTAATAAGGCACATTAAGAATCGCTGTGTTAACTAAATTAATCAAATCATGTTTGTTATCATAAAACTTATAATTTGCCAGCAGCTTATTTTGATAATCCTTATACAACTTTCCATACAACATCGTAGAGTTTAAAAACGTTTCTGAAATAATATAATTAACCTGGGGTGGAACTTTACGAATGCTATTTAAAAGTTTTCGCCTATTCATAGATGAGATTATGGCTTATATTTTATTCGCTAGATAATTGGATTTACATTAAAAGTTCAGAATAAATCTTAGTTAGTTGACTGAATACAGCATTAGGGAAATAATTACTAATTATAGTTTGAGAATTTTTTCCATATTCTGCAATTTTCTTTGGATATTTTACTATCTCTTCGAAAATTGATTTCAAGCTCTCAATGTCACCCGGTTTACAAAGCCATCCATTATAACCGTTCTTAATTAATTCAGGAATACCGCCAACCGGAGTTGTAATGACTGGCTTACAATAACTCATCGCTTCTAAAATTGAAACTGGTAAACCTTCATTATAGGAGGGGAGAACAAAAATGTCAGATAGTTTAAGTAGCTTATCTTTTTCTAAACCATTCACCCATCCTTTAAACACAACTTGCTTGTGTAATTTTAGCTGATTTATTTTATTAATTAATATTTGTGCGTCGCCATCACCCGCAATTGTTAATTGAATTTGTTTACGATGTGGCTCTTCTAATAAATTTATTGCTTCGAGCAAAT
>Ga0206973_1141_pt1 | contig 15193 bp, 7 predicted proteins | sample Alteio_BWOrgHeat_83_FD_152927 | JGI IMG/M metagenome (GOLD analysis project Ga0206973, IMG submission 152927) | Enriched cells from forest soil in Barre Woods Harvard Forest LTER site, Petersham, Massachusetts, United States -... | ecosystem: Environmental > Terrestrial > Soil > Temperate forest > O...
GATACCAAAATTATCATTCAGCCAACCAGCGAGAATAAAACTGATAACGACCCTTTTCTATTAACTAACGTTAATGGGTTCGAAATATACGGAATGTACATAAGGGATTTTGTAGGGAACTTTCCATTTGAAGGAACTGCGATATTTTTTGTTAATACTTGTAAAAATATTCAAATTGGTGCATCAGGTAAAGGAAATGTATTTGTAAATGATGGATATGTTTTTGCTTCTGTTTATGGTCATTATTATGGAAACGCAGTTCATCCTATATTTGATGGAGTAGAAAACCTAACAGTTTACTCTAATTTTTTTGGATTCGAACCGGATGGAAAATCATATAGGGGGAACTCTGAAGCATATAATCCAACTATTGATTTAAGCGGTTGTGCCGGAACAATATTGATTGGTGGCGATAACGATAATCAAAGAAATATTTTTGCCAATACAGCTATGCCCATCGAATGTATTGGGACGACACCACAAACCAGCCATCCTACTAAATTTATTATAAAAAACAATTATTTCAGTTACGATATTGACGGACAGCCATCTCTTTATCCCAGCTTAAATGCCAGTACCCTTTATACATTAAGAATCAGCGATAACGAACCATATGCCGCCTCTATAATATTACCTTACAACGTACAAATAATAAATAATAAAATTCAGGCTCCAAGCGGAATGACAGTAGGAGTTGTAACAGGTGAAATTATTTGCCAGGGAAATCAGGTAAATAATGAACCGAATCCTACTATTTTTTCTTATCAAGCAGGCAGCATAAGCTTTCGGTCTCAAAATAATATATTGATAGGGGGAGAATCTCCCGGACAACTAAACCATCTGTATAACACTGGCATTTTTGCTGATTCTCCAACATCAATACTAATACAAAGAAATAGTTCGTACTGTATAAGCAACGGATTCGACGTTGTTTGGCAGGCGACCGATCAAACTGCAGCAAAATTACCTTTTGTAAAAATAACAGGATTAGCGTCTAATAGCATTTCAGGAACAGCAACGCCGTTTTCGAAAGTCGAATTATTTGGGGATGATTCCTGTCCATCATGTTTTCCTTATACTTATTTTACCACAGTGAATGCTGACGCCGGGGGTAATTGGAAATATAATGGTGTTATACAAAATGGGATTATAGCTTCGGCAACTTATAATGGTTACACGTCATTGTTTACCAGATCAGCAACATTGAATTCTACAAAAATTCAACATTCATCATGTGCTGGTGGCGGCAATATCTCCGATATTCAAACACTTAATTCGGGAGGTTTTATTTTAAAAGATGGAAACAATAATACAATAATGCCTACCTCAGGCTCTGGTTATAGTAACTTGCCGCCCGGAAAATATACCCTCACTGCATTAAACGGAAGCTGCTCTACAGATTATCCGGTAGAAATATATGACGCTACTCCCCAAATTAATGATACTTATAAAGTTACTACCCAGCCGTCTTGTGGAAACAATACAGGTTCAGTTACGGGCTTATTTATAGAAAATTACGATGTGCTGCAAGACGCATATAATCATGGGGAATATGATGTTTATACATGTAAATGGTTGGACGAAAACGGCACTATTAAAAGTACAAGCTTTGATTTAATCAATGCAGAAGCAGGCACCTATCATCTTGAGGTATCTTATTTAAATAGTTGCACAGTTATTTATGGCCCAATCTTATTGAAAAATACAATCGGTCCCAATATTGATCATTCTACAGCTATAATTCAACCCACCAACTGCGGTCAATCAACAGGCTCCATTACAAATATTACCGTAACAGGCACAGGCACCTTACAATATGTTTGGACAAACAGTCAGCAACAACAGGTTGGGACTGATAAAGATTTGATAAATCAACCAGCTGGCACATATAAATTACAGGTGATTGATAACACTCAATGTGGCCCGGTATATTCAACAGATATTGTGATCCCCGAAACAAACGGCGTAACGCTTGATGAAACCAATGCGCAAAAAACTACAGCCAGTTGTAATAAAAACAATGGTTCAATAGTTGGCATAACAGCGCCTGGCGCCACTCAGTTTAGCTGGATAGATGCTAATAACCATATAGCAGGCAACAGCCTGGATTTAACTAATGTACCTTCCGGCGATTATACCTTAACCGTAAGTAATGCTTTTGGTTGCAGCAAAACTTCTGCTATCTATCATGTTGACTTGCAGCCCCCAGTAACATTTCCAACTTATACTTTTACTACACAAAGCGCCTGTTTTGCAGGCTCCGATGGGTCAATCAATATAAATGCAGATGCTTTGCCTAAATCATTCCGCTGGGTTAATGGTAATGGACAGGATGCCGGTAACCAGCCTGAACTATCAGGCGTTAAAGCCGGGGCTTATCAATTGTACCTAACTGATCAAAATGGTTGTGAAAATTATTATAACACCTATACAATACCCGAACTACCTGAATATACAGTAGCTATATACGGACAAACAACAAATGAGCAATGCGGGCAAAGCAATGGTACTGTTAGTGCTACAACTATCGGTGGTGGTTTGCCTCCTTATACTTATACATGGTATAATGAAAGCCGGACTCAAATAGTTGGCACAAGTAATTCCATTGACAAACTAAAAACAGGTAAGTATATTTTAAATGTAGTTGATACCCGTTGCGGTAATATAGATATTACCTATACAATAGGAGAAGAAATGCAAGATATTACTCAGCCATCTATTTCGGATATTCAGTTATGCAGCAGTGGTAATGCATTAATTATAATAAATAATGCATCCGCATCCGGGCTTTACCGTTTGTATGATTCAGAAAGCAGCACTAACCCGATTGATGAGCAATCAGGAGGAAAGTTTAGTATTTCTGTAACGGGTAATCGTAGTTTTTATATCAGCCAGCTAATAGGGACATGCGAAAGTCCACGTACTGAGGTGAAGGTAACGGTTGGTCTTTCGGTAGTAAATATTGCCAATGCTTTTACTCCGAACGGCGACGGCATTAATGATTATTGGAAAATCAGCAGTATCGAAAATTATCCGGAAGCACTTGTACAGGTATTCACGCGTTATGGCCAAAAAGTCTTTGAATCGAAGGGATACAGCAAACCTTTTGATGGCACAAGGAACGGCAAAGCTCTTCCAGCGGGTGCTTATTATTACATTATTAACTTAAAAACAAATTGTAATATTCTGTCGGGTAGTTTGACTTTAATACGATAGTTAATAATTCATATCCGCCGTGGTTATTAACACATGCCCATCTAAAAAATCCCTCAAATCCTTTAATTCCGGTTCCGGTCCAATTGCCGTAAATACATTTGTATAGTATTTTCCAACCCGTAATACAACGCATCGCTTATCAATGCATGGCCAATACTAACTTCATCTAAAGCAGGGATATTTTCGGCAAAATATTTAAGATTTTGCAGGTCGAGATCGTGTCCGGCGTTTATCCCTATGCCCAGTTTATGTGCTACTTCAGCTGCTTTTACATACGGAGCAATTGCCTGTTCTTTATTTTGATGATAGTGATGCGCATAAGCCTCGGTATATAGTTCAATACGGTCGGTACTGGTTTTGGCAGCGCCTTCAACCATCTCAGCAACCGGGTCAACAAATATCGAAACCCTTATGCCTGCATCTTTAAATACCTTTATCATATCTGTTAAATATTGTTGGTTGGCAATAGTGTCCCAGCCATGGTTCGAAGTGATCTGCCCCAATACATCCGGTACCAGCGTAACCTGCTCAGGTTTATTTGCAAACACCAGGTCAATAAACTTCTGCTCCTGGCAGTTACCTTCTATATTAAATTCCGTCGTAACTATTTTTTTCAGTTCAAAAACATCATTGTAACGGATGTGCCTTTCATCAGGTCGTGGATGCACGGTTATACCTTGTGCCCCAAAACGTTCACAGTCTTTAGCTACTTGCACAAGGTCGGGATTATTGCTGCCACGCGAATTACGCAGGGTAGCTATTTTATTTATATTTACAGATAGACGGGTCATTTGATTTCGGATTTCGGGTGTTCGATTTCGAATTTTTAATGGTTAGAATTAAAAACCTTAAATACAAACTTAAAGACTAAATCCGAAATTGAGGAATGATTTGGTTCAATCAATTATTTAAATATTAAAGGATAAGTTTATATTCACACAATGAAGCCGAAGCCTTTTATTATTGAACTTGTAATACTGGCTGTGGTTGTATTATTAATTTGCTGGCTATCCGGTATAATCACAGCAGATCCTTACGATATCAACTTTAATGATAACTACATAGTTACCTCCGCCGCTATTGTGATGGATCCTGTTCTATTACTAATATTTACCGTTTATATAATTAAAGAAGCCTTTTATCAATATAAGCGAAGGCCACAAAACATCGTTTTATTGATTGTCCTGTTTTTAATAAATATCTGGTTATTAATGTTTGCCAGATCTATGGCCGAAATATATGGAATACTTCAACAGACTGAAGGAGGTACGCTGTATCCTCCGCTTTCAGCATTACCTCAGCATTTACACGTTGCAAGGCACAGTTCATTTACTAATTTTGTACAAATAATATTTTACCAGCAAATCTTTTTCTTGTTATTATTGGCTATAGCAGCAATAGTAACGGGTAGAAACTGGAACACCGATAAAAATGTATCCTGATAATATAAAACGCTTTCTTTTAATAGGTCTCAGTTTAATTTGTTTGCAGCAGGCAGCCAATGCCCAGGCTAATTATACTAAAATTACCAATTACAGGGTTTATTATGGCTGGGCTAAACACGCCCCACAGGACTGGATGATCATCCGGCAGTTTGATAATGATAACAAAAGCTATTTCCTGCTGGTAAACCCGCAAACGCTTGAAACAAAAATTGATGAGCCCGATTTTTACCAGGTTAAGCCCATGACAGTTGAGGAGGCAAGAGCTTTTTTTAAATCTACTCCTTATATTAAAGCGTTACAAAAAGCAGAAAAACAATCTGTAAACACCCAGGATGCAGGTATAGAAAGCGGTATGCCTAAAGAAACGGGAATAAGCCTTACCGCCGATCTGTGCCCATCGCATAAGCCTTTGGATAAGATAATTTTTACTGATATTATTACCCAGTTTAAAAAAGTAGAACACCCGGTACCTATAGCTTTATCTGTTACCGGCATCTGGATGAAGCAACACCCACAAGACCTGGAATGGCTGAAAAAAATGCAGGACCAGCACGAGATCTACATCACCTGGATAAACCACTCCTATAATCATAGGGTGAGCTCAAAGCTGCCATTAAAAGAAAATTTCTTACTGGAAGCAGGAACAAATATTAATTATGAAGTGATGGAAACCGAAATGGCCATGCTAAAAAATGGGTTGCTGCCATCTGTTTTCTTCCGGTTTCCGGGATTAGTGTCCGATCAAAAGCTGGTGTATGAAATTACCGATTTTGGATTGATCCCTATCGGTACCGATGCATGGTTAGCAAAAGGACAACAACCACAGGCAGGCAGTATAGTTTTAATTCACGGAAATGGCAATGAACCTGTTGGGGTAAATGATTTTATAAAGCTGCTGCAATCAAAAACGCAATCCATCGCTAAAAAACAATGGCTCCTTTATGATCTGCGCGAAAGCGTGGACGAGGAATTTCAGGGGGAATAAGGGTAATCGTTATTGTTTCAATCAACTGTATGATCCACCTCTTTATTAACATACGATTTTTCCAGCACATCAACCAGTGCCTGTATACTTATAGGTTTTGATATAAAATAGTTCATCCCTGCATCAAGGCAAGCCATTTTGTCTTCCGCCATTGCGCTGGCAGTCATGGCAATAATATAAGGCTGTCTCCATTCACCGCTACGGATAATGCGGGTAGTTTCAAGTCCATCAAGTTCAGGCATCTGTACGTCCATTAGTATAATATCGTAGAAATCAGCATTAATAGCTTCTAATACCTGGTTACCATTATTAACCACAAGTGGGTTATAGCCCAGCTTATTGATCACTTTGGTAATGAGTTTTTGATTAATAATATTGTCTTCCGCAATCAATATATTCATCGGGAACTTTTTGGCAAATTCTTCAGAAAGCATAGTGGTTGTTGCTTTCTCAGCCGGAACAATTTTACTATGAATCAACTCAGTTTGTATAATATTGCATAGTTGATATTGTTTAACGGGCTTTAATAATATTTTAGTGGTTGTATCTGTAACTTTACCCTTCTCCAAAACCGAGCATATCAAAATGACTGGGACTGTTTTGTCTATATTTTTAATAGCTTTTGTTAACTCAAGGGTATCCGTTCCTGGAATATTAGTACTGGTTATTACTAGGTTAAATCTGTCGTCATCTTTAAGAAGCTTTAATGCCTGGTTAGCTGTTGATGCACCAATAGGGCTCAATTTCCACTGTCTAAGCTGATCTTCCAAAATGTGAAGCGCTTTTAGGCTTTGGTTAATTATTAGCACGCGGTTTCCCTCAGCTCCTGTTACACTGCACAAATTTGATTGATTCGCAGCTTTATCATCTTTTGTATTTTTTATATTGAAAGTAACACAGGTACCCTTACCCGGCTCGCTTTCAATGGCTATGTGGCCACCCATCAACTCAATCAGGCGTTCGCAAATAACCAGGCCTAAACCAGTACCGCCATGAAGCCGTGTTGTTGAGGCATCAACCTGAGAGAATGCTTTAAATAACCGTTTTAGCTTTTCGTGCGGTATGCCTATGCCGGTATCTGTAATTTTAAAGCCCAGGTTTAATTTATTTCCGGTCTTTTTAATCAGGCTTACTTCTATCAATATTTCACCTTTGCTGGTAAATTTAATGGCATTGTTTATTAGGTTTAACAATATCTGCCTGAGGCGCAATTGATCACCAATTAATTTTTCCGGAACGTTATGTTCAATTTGATATAGCAGATTCAGCTGTTTTTTTGCTGCCGATTCTGAAAATAGGTCAAGCACATCTTCAACACAATGCCTCAAATCGAATCCATGATGATCAAGCTCCATCTGGCCCGATTCTATTTTCGAAAAATCCAGTATATCATTAATCACATTCAACAAACTTTCGCCGCTGACACGGATGATCTCTGTGTATTCGCGTTGTTCGGTATTCAGGGGTGTTTCGCAAAGCAGCGAAGTCATGCCCAGCACACCGTTCATAGGCGTCCTTATCTCATGGCTCATAGTAGCCAGGAAAACACTTTTAGCCTTATTTGCCTTTTCAGCTTCTTTGCGTGCCTGTAATTCCTGTTCTTTCTGATCCTGCAACTCATCATTTAATTCCTGTAAGTAATCCGATTGCGATTGCAGTTCTTCCGATTGTGCCTGTAGTTCCTCGTTCAATACCTGCAACTCTTCCGACTGGTTTTGCAGCTCTTCCGATTGTTTAACAACCTCTGCTGTTTGTTCTTTAACCAGTTTTTGCAATTCTTTTTTCTGGGCTTTTATAGCATAAATCCTGTAACGGTAATAGCTGTAAATAAACAGGCATATTAAAAGAATCCCTCCTATGCGGAACCACCAGGTCATATAAAACGGGGGCACAATAATAATTTTCAGGGTTGTAGGAATATTGTTCCATAAACCATCGCTATTAGCAGCCTTTACTTTAAAAGTGTATTCGCCGGGGTTCAAATTGGTGTAGGTAGCTTTTCGTTGTGTACCAACATAATTCCAGTTCTTTTCAAATCCATCAAGTATATATGCATACGAGTTCATGCCTGGCAGCGTGAAATTCAATGAGCTGTATTCTATCGTAAAAACCGATTGCTCATAATCAAGCTTAATAACTTTTGTTTGAGTAATGGATTGTTTAAGAACTGAGTTTTCGCCAACCGGCACATCTTTGTTGAATAGCTGAAAGTTTGTAAATACAACATTATGGTTTATCTTATTTACGGCCAGGTGATCGGGATCAACTATGTTAAACCCTTTGTGGCCACCAAAAAGCAATTTACCATCGCTGGTTTTTAAAACTGCACCTAAAAAGAAATCGTAACCCTGTAGGTTATTTGAAGCGGTATATTTTCTAAACTCTTTGGTAACCGGGTTAAAGCTTACAAGCCCCATGCTGGTGCCTATCCACATAAACCCTTTATCGTCTTCAGTAATGCTGTTAATTATCGAATAATTTGAACCGTTGGGAAATGAGTAGCTTGAAAAAGTTTTTTTCTGTTTGTTATACAAATTAAGGCCTCCGCCTAAGGTACCAACCCATAAGTCGCCCCTGCTATCTTCAAATATTGATATAACGGCATTACCTACCAGGCCGCTATTGTAAGCTTTATAATGCGTAAAGTTATCGGTAGCCGGGTTATAACGATTTAACCCGCTATAAGTTCCAATCCACATATTATTTTCCTTATCCCGGTAAATGGTCCTTACATCGTTATTTGATAAACAGTGCAAGGTATCGGTCAGGTTGTGTTTGTACCTTTTTATAACCTTTCCATGATCGATTATATTCAGGCCCTCACCATCTATACCCACCCAAATATTTCCGGCTTTATCTTCGCACAAGGCAAAAATATTAGCGCCGCTTATCTGATCAGGTTTATCACCTACGGCGTAATGAGTAACTTTTTTGGTTCGGTTATCAATTACATCAAGCCCCGCATTATAATAGCCGACCCACAAGTTTTTATTATGATCGTCTAATAGCTTAAGTATGTGGTTGCCTGCTATGGCGTTCTTATTTTTAAGCTGAGGGTTATAATGTGTAAATTTTTGCGTTTCGCGGTCTAAGAAGTTCAATCCACCGCCATCGGTACCTATCCAATAACCTTTTTCTGCTTCGGCAAACGAAGTAACTATGTTATTGCTTAGCCCGTAAGTGTCTGCCGTTTCTTTATAGAAATAATCAAACAAAGGTAAATTGGTATCATAAAGCTTCACCCCCGATTCATAAGTACCCAGCCACAAAATACCTTCGCTATTAAGGACATAGTTGATTGAATTATTTTCGCTTGATGATGTTTTATCGCTTGTATATTTTGTAAATGTGCCTTTCTGTTCATCAAACAAATCCAAGCCGTCTTCGGTGGCTATCCACATTTTTTTATGCCCACCAGGTGTAAAAGCAAATACATTGTTGTTAACTAACGAATTGTCATTTGTAACCTGATGTGAGAAATTTGTAAATGCGTTGGTTTTTGTATCAAAAATATCAAAGCCACTGCCTACTGTACCAATATATAAATTGCCATCTGCATTTTTTAATACAGTGTTTATTTGGTTATTGCTTAAACTATTTTTGCCGCCATGCACATATAACCGAGTTAAACCTGTTGGGTAATTAAATTGCAAAAGGCCACCTGCCGTGCCTAACCATAAATTGCCATCATTATCTTCGGTTATCGAATTAATTTGATGGCTGGCTATATCGTCACGGTTAGAAGTGTATAAAAACCTTTTAAACTTCTTTGTTTTTAAATTGAGCAAGTTCAACCCCGAATAAGTGCCTACCCATATATTGCCTTTACTATCCTGGAAAATATAATTTACATTAGGATTTGACAGTGAGCTTTCATCATCCTTTTTCGAAAGAAAATTAGTAAACGAGTTGGTGTTTCTATTATACAAACTTAGTCCATTCCCATTTCCTACCCATATATTACCTGCCGTATCTTCAATAATAGTTGATACATCGTTTGATGGTAATGAGTGATTGTCTTTCGGATTATGCCTGTAAACAGTAAAATTATAGCCATCGAAACGGTTTAGGCCGTCATCCGTAGAGAACCACATATACCCGGTACGATCCTTTAGAATGCATTTTACGTCGCTTTGCGAAAGGCCATTTTCGATAGTTAAAGACGAGAACTTTACTGTTTTGCTTTGTGCTAGTACAGGGTTATTAAGCAGGAGTATAATGCTTAATAACAAAGTTAGGCGCAAAACAAACAACTTTAGTTCAGAATATATCATGCCAAACGTTTTCGTATCAGGAGGTTATTTAAAATATAATAACAAATTAAAGGCAGGATTGATTTATACTAATTGCCTGTAAAACTGGTTAATCCTTTTTACGTTGATTTTTAATAAAGGTTATGCAAGGGCTCTGAAAGTCAGGATAAAATGAGATACAATAAAATATTTCTCCACGTTTTTCGTAACACAAAGGGCAGGAAATATGGAGACTTTTAAACGGCAGCTGCCTCAGGTGTCTGGATCTCGCTTAAAGATAAAGGGATCAGTTTTTTGGTTTTAAGGAAGGTAATGGTTACGATAGCCAGCGTCATGGTGCCGCCGAATATGACTGACGGAACAGTGCCTAATAATTTTGCAGCTGTACCTGATTCAAATGCCCCGATCTCGTTTGATGAACCGATGAACATGGAGTTTACAGCCGATACCCTGCCCCGCATATGGTCGGGGGTTAAAAGCTGCATAATGGTTCCCCTGATAATAACGCTCACACTATCGAATGCGCCCTCGGTAAATAAGAACAACAACGACAGGTAAAAACTGCGGGAAAGGCCAAAACAGATAATAGATAAACCAAAGCCGGTAACTGCAATCAGCAGGTTACGCCAGGGTTTGCCCATAGGCGAGAACCTTGCCATTGCCAGCATAGTCAGAACAGCTCCCAATGATGATGTGGCCCGCATTATTCCCAAACCTTCCGACCCGACCTTTAAAATATCATTGGCAAATACAGGTAAAAGGGCAACAGCACCACCAAAGAATACAGAAAACAAATCGAGGCTCATGGCCCAGATGAGCATTTTGCTTTTAAATACAAAGTTTATTCCTTCTTTCAGGCTATCCCATATGTTTTCTTTTGGAACAAACACTGGCGGGTATGATCTTAAAAGATAGATCAATATAATAGAAAGGATTAAAAATGCGATAATAACACTGAAGGCTACGGTGATACCATAAAACCCATAAATTAACCCCCCGGCCGCAGGGCCAAGAATAGAGGCCACTTGCCAGCTCGAACTGCTCCAGGTACTTCCATTAGGATAAAGCTCTTTCGGGATGCTGTGGGCATATATGGTAAAGGTTGCAGGGCCATAGAACGCGCGGGCCAATCCGTTCAAAAATATCATTACATAAATGATAGGGACTATCCAACCTTTTTGTATGTAGCCACCCATGCTTTTCATGGTCACTACAAACATTACTACCGATGCAAAAAACACAAGCGATGATATAGTTAGCAGCATTTTTCGCTTTTCCGATTTATCGGCCACATAACCGCCATATAAGGCAATACCTATTGCGGGTATGGCTTCGCAAAGGCCAACTAAACCCAGTGCAAATGCACTTTTTGTTATCTGGTAAATGTAAAAGCCGATAATAACGGCCTGCATCTGGTAAGCGAATGTGAAGAAAAATCGCATCCCAAGGTAGGAGCGAAAATCCTTATAGCGTAATGCTGCAAATGAATCTGTTTTGGGTTGACTATCGCCTTCTTCTGACACTAAGTATTTTTTTGATTTGCCGTAAAATTACAATTTGTGGGATAATGTTAAAACACCATACCGCGTTAATTGTAAAAATTACCGTAGAGACACAAAGTATTGTGTCTCTACAATTCATTTATTAATTAAATCCGTGCTGATCAATCAGGTAGATCAGTGATGCCATTGAAGCCGCACCTAATTCCAGCTCACGTTTATTTACATTTTCAAAAACATCATTTGGTGTATGGTGGACATCAAAATAACGTTGCGAATCGGGTATATAACCAATCAACACAACGCCTGCCGATTTTCCTTTTAAAGGCTCTATATCAGTGCCGCTGCCACCTGCCACTAACTGTTCCGAGCCATAAGGGGCCAGCAGTTTACCCCAATTGTTATTTACATTCCGCAGTAATGAAGGGGCAACACCATCAAAGCTAAATCCCCGTGGTGTAAAACCGCCAAGGTCCGATTCAATTGCAGCAATATGTTCTTCCTTATTTTGTGCAGCAAGTTCGGCATATTTAAGTCCGCCCCTATCGCCATTTTCTTCATTCATAAAAAACACCGCCCTTATCGAATTTTTTGGTTTATATCCTAAGGCTTTAAGCAAACGCAATGCCTCAACAGACTGCATTACACCTGTTCCGTCATCATGCGCACCTTCTGCCAGATCCCACGAGTCTAAGTGACCTCCAACTGTTATAAATTTATTAGGGTTTTCTGTTCCTTTCATTTCTCCAACTACGTTAAATGATGGTGCATCCGGCAGTGTTTCGCAGTTTTGTTTAAAATAAAACTTTACAGCGGGCAACGAGCGCATTTTAAGCATAGTGCTTAATGTATTGGCATCAATAGTGGAAATAGCAGCAGCCGGAATATTAACGCCGTCTTTAGCAAATAAAGTAGCACCGGTATGCGGATAATAATCAAGGCTTTCGGTTAAAGAACGTACAATAACACCAACAGCACCATATTTTGCAGCAGTAGCCGGGCCTGCAAAGCGCTGGTCGCCAGCAGCTCCGTATGCGCCTAAAGTTTCAATGAACCTGGGATCAAACGGGCGGTTAAAAAAAACAATTTTCCCTTTTATAACATCTGCACCCAATGTTTCCAGTTCTTTCAGGCTTTGTACCTCAATAATATTAGCTGTGATACCCTCTTTCGGCGTAGCTACCGACATGCCCAATGCAGCTATATGAACCTTTATTTTCTTGTCTCCTTTAATTATTTCCCCTTCTTCCTTAGCTCCTCGAACCCAGTGCGGAACCATCACAGGCTGCAAAAACACCCGGTCGAAACCGTAGCTTTCCATCAGCTTTTTACCCCACTCAACAGCTTTCTGTGCGTTTGCCGATCCGCTTATGCGCTGGCCAATATTTTTACACAGATAATGCAGGTTGCTGTAGGCTTGCCCGTTTACCAGTTCTTCATCATAAATTTTCCGGATCATGACAGAATCCTGTGCTTTCACAGATATAAGATTAAAAACAAGGGCAATGAATAGTAGTGAAGTAAGCTTTAGCTTCATAATAAGGAGTTTTAATATAATTATGCGGTTAAGGTAGGAATAAGGGAAGTTTATCACAAATGAAACACATATTTTTTACCTGCAGCATAGGAAAATTGAAATCCGGATGATAAAGTTGGAGAGCTGCAAAGTATCAGCTAATCTTAAAAATTGGGATAAGATATAGGGTTAAAGGTATCCCTTTAGGTACCTTGATAACGGGCGCTTTTACAGGTATTTTTATGTCAGTGAAAAAGCAAGTTTTTATCCTATTCGTCCTGGTATCTATTTTATTATGCCTGGCTATTTTAAGCTCCTGCCAAAAGAGCGGTTCCGATTCATCGAGCAATAATGGCAATAATAAAAACCAGCCGGATACTACAAAAAATACGCCCCCTGTAACGCCGCCGGCACCAATGGTTACCATTGCCCCGGCAGCGTTAACTATTCTTTTACCCGATAATTGCACACAATCGTTTACTATAAAAAATACCGGTCCACAGGGCAGCTCAATGGATTATACGATAAAGGACGATGGTGCACTTGGTGGCTTTCTTACTTTCACCGCCGGTAGCGGGACTTTAGCTGCGGGTGCCAGTGTAACAATTTCTGTTAATGTAAAACCAGGCTTTATTAACGGTAATCCAAGTCTTATAGGGTCTTCTTTAGTGCTGAATGTATATACACCCAAAGCATCTAATTATCTTAAAATACCTGTAGCTGTTAAGGTTAAGAGTACAAATACTATAATGCAGGGCCTGGTTGCAACCTGGAGTGGTACATGGAGCGGAACTTGTACCGGCCTCAACAATCCTGGTCAGCCTGCCCCCAATGCGGCTGTAGGCGGCACCTGGGAAATCAATATAGCTTCAGTAGATACTGCAAAAGGTACGGCTACCGGTACCTTAAAATGGGCAGGTGCGGATAACTTCTGGACTTATACTACCGATAATAGCGGAACTATTACCAGCGAGACACCTAACCTGTTTACACCCGACCGTACCATTTCATTTGATGCCACCAACACAACAATTACTTCAGCCGGTGGTGGTTCCTGTGGTGCATTTCATATCACCATAAATGGTTTTAACAACGCCCCAAATCCGAGTGATGCTTTTTATGGGCCATGGTTCAACGCCGATTTTAATGTTAATACCAACAAGGTAACTCCCGATGTAGGAAACGGATTTTCAACCCACCCGTATAACCCTGCAAATAGGGAAACTTTTGTATCAAGCGGGAGTGTAACCGGAGCAAAGAAGTAATAATAGTTCTTGATAACTGCAATGAACTATGAACCATCTACTATGAACGCTTAAGAGATCTTATCCCAGCTTAAACCCTGGCCTTTTGATTTTAAGGAATGATGCAGTATCTGATTTTCAGGAAGCGCCAATTGCGGGTCTTTTTCAAAAATGCCTTCAACACATTTACGTACTTGTATCAGTAGTTCCTGGTCGGTTACCAGATTGGCTACCTTTAAATCGGTTATGCCGCTTTGCTGGGTGCCGTCAATATTGCCCGGGCCGCGTAATTGCAGATCAGTTTCGGCTATTTCAAACCCATTATTAGTCCTCACCATTGTATCCAGTCTTATCTTACCATCGTGGCTTAACTTATGGCTACTCATTAAAATACAGAACGATTGTTCAGCCCCCCTGCCTACACGCCCGCGTAACTGATGTAATTGAGATAGTCCGAAACGCTCAGCATTTTCAATAATCATAACGGAAGCATTGGGGATATTTACACCTACTTCAATTACTGTTGTTGCAACCATTATTTGCGTTTCGCACTTTATAAAATGGTTCATCTCAAATTGCTTGTCAACCGGTTTCATTTTGCCATGTACAATACTTATTCTGTAATCAGACAATGGGAACTCGTGGGCCATTACATCAATACCATCCATCAGGTTTTTAAGGTCGAGTTTCTCGCTTTCCTGTATCAGTGGATACACAACATATATCTGCCGTCCTTTGGCAATCTCCTGCTTCATAAAGCCAAACATTCGAAGCCGTTGATTTTCGTAGAAATGCAAAGTTTGTATGGGCTTGCGTCCGGCGGGTAGCTCGTCAATTACAGAAATATCCAGATCGCCATACAATGTCATTGCCAGCGTGCGTGGTATGGGCGTGGCCGTCATCACTAAAATATGCGGCGGTATACTGTTTTTCCGCCATAGCTTTGCCCTTTGTTCAACACCAAAACGGTGCTGCTCGTCAATAACTACAAAACCGAGATTTTTATATTGTACCTTATCTTCGATGAGGGCATGT
>Ga0206973_1142_pt1 | contig 15176 bp, 13 predicted proteins | sample Alteio_BWOrgHeat_83_FD_152927 | JGI IMG/M metagenome (GOLD analysis project Ga0206973, IMG submission 152927) | Enriched cells from forest soil in Barre Woods Harvard Forest LTER site, Petersham, Massachusetts, United States -... | ecosystem: Environmental > Terrestrial > Soil > Temperate forest >...
GACTTAAAATTTAATTGTAGATAGCTCCTGCCATAAAATGCCGAAAGGGCTGGAAATAAAAAAAGGCTACCTCATTTTTGTGAGGCAACCTTTAAGTTTAGGGATACGGTTGATAAAAAATTCCGGATCAGTTAAATTTGGTTGCGACCCTTACATTTACTGACAAAGCTATTTATCAGGAAACGAATATTGTGCGTCAAATGACGCAAATGAATAAAATCATTTTTTAAATACTCTTTTTAAAATGGGCTTTTGAAACAGGAATATCGATTAGTCTTGTATTTTTAATACTCAACAAAATCGTTTAGGTTTTATGCAATACAGGCGCCTGCCTATCGAAATTGAATCGCCGGAGAATTACGGTTATGGAAATATTGACTGTAATCTTTCTGAAAGCTCTTTTACAGACCAGCGCCTGGCCGATCTTGGAATTGATCTGAGCACTCTTTTGCTTTGCTACAATGATCATAAAGGCAAACCTGCTTTGCGGGAAATAATAGCGGCTGAAGCAAATGTTATCGCAGAAGACGCTTTGATCACTCCCGGCGCAGCGGCAGCGCTTTTTATTGTGTCAACTTCCTTACTGGAAAAGGGAGATCACATATTGGTGGCAAAAACCAATTATGCCACCAATATTGAAACGCCGCGTACAATAGGCGCTGAACTTTCGTATTTCAAGCTTGATTTTGATAAAAACTTTGAACCCGATCTGCAGCAACTGGAAAACTCTATCACTCCGCAAACAAAACTGGTAAGCCTCACTTATCCGCACAATCCTACCGGTGCAATGATCGATGCTGAAACTTTGAAAAAAATCGTTGAAATTATCGAACGAAAACAAACCTTTCTGCTGCTGGATGAAACTTATCGCGATATGAATTTCGGAGAAGATGTACCTGTTGCAGCCGGATTATCTGAAAAAATAATCAGTATCAGTTCTATGTCGAAATCTTACGGTTTGCCCGGCATACGCATTGGCTGGCTTATTTGTAAAAACAAACAACTAATGGAAACTTTCCTTGCTGCAAAAGAACAGATCTTCATCACCAACTCAGTGGTTGACGAAGAAATAGCCTGCCAATACCTTGTGCGGAAGCAGGAGCTTTTTACACCTGTAAAAACTACCATCTTTAATAATTTTCTTATTGTAAAATCTTTTATGCGGCAGCAAAACCTGCTGGAATGGGTTGAACCTAAAGGCGGTTGCGTTTGTTTTCCCCGCATAAAAAAAGCAATTGAAGTTGACACAGAAAGGTTTCATAAAACGCTGCTGGAAAAATACAGCACTTATGTTGGCCGCGGAGGGTGGTTTGAAGAAGGCAACAGGTATATGCGCATAGGCTATAGCTGGGATAAAACAGAAAAGCTGGAAAAAGGCCTGTCAAACATTTTGAAGGCAATAGAAGAAAGCCGCATCTGGGTAAAAGCCGGCTAACACAACGAATTAATAAAATTTTTATTCCTGAAATTTGCTGCTTACCTGTAGCTTTTAGACTTTTGAGCCATGCGATCTTTCCTGTACGCTGCTTTACTTATCATTGCCTTTGCCGCCTGCAATAAGCCTCAATCATTCGAATACCGTGGCATGCAGAATTTAAAAGTAGATAGTGTTGGTCTTGCCAGCAGTAAAATAAGCCTTGACCTTATTTATTTCAACCCTAACAATTTTGGAGTTGTATTGAAAAATGTTAACTGCGATGTATATATCAACCATAATTTCCTGGGTACTTATGTTTTGGATACGGTGATGCATATCGTCAGGCGTAGTGAGTTTATTCTTCCCTCTTCTATGAATGTTGATATGAAAAACGTGTACAAAAACGCATTGGGTACGCTGTTCTCCAGCCAGGTATTGGTTGAGTTAAAGGGCAGTACAAGAGTAGGCAAAAGTGGCGTGTATATTACAGTGCCTTTTGATTATTCAGCTATGGAAAAATTCAGTTTGTTCTAATAACCTTACGAACGTATCACCGCAACAGCCAGTAATATCCATCCGGAAATAAAACATAAACCACCTACAGGTGTAATGGCGCCGATCCAGTTCATATGTTCGGTACCCGCAGCCTTAAAATAAGTAAGCAGGTATAAAGAGCCGCAGAAAAGTATAATGCCTGCAATAAAACACCTGCCACTCCAGACTAAAAAACTGCCGGGCATATATTGGGAAATAATACCCACGGCCAGCAATGCAAACACATGATAGAACTGGTATTTGATCGCAGTTTCAAAAACCTCAAATGTTTCTGCATTCATTCTCCCCTTTAAACCATGTGCACCAAATGCACCCAGCACTACCGATAATGCACCTAAAAGAGCGGCCGTTATTAAAAATGTTTTATTCATTTGAACTGATATTTTTCAGAAAATCTTGTTCGGTAATATAATTGCCGGAAATATGATATTTTGCTTTCAGGTAATGCGGCTCACGTTTTTCGCGCATGCGGATAAAAAACTCATTTAGGTTATCATCCTCAACGGCAGCAATAAGCGGGCGGTGCGATTTCCCTTTTTTCAACCGCGAAGCAATTACGGAAGTCGGCTCATCTATCCAGATAGTAATGCCGTTTTCATTCATCCATTCCATATTATTAAAGAAACAGGGAGCACCCCCACCCGTCGCCAGCAAAAAATCAGGTTTGTTCGCAAAACTTTTCAATACTTCATTTTCTTTTTGCCTGAAATAATCTTCGCCCTCTTCAGCAAAAATGGCTGCTACAGTTTTATGTTCTGCCTTCTCAATCTCCGTATCAAGGTCGTAGGCGGGAATATGAAGCACAGCACTTAGTTTATGTGCCCAGAAACTTTTACCGCTACCCATTAACCCGATCAAAAAGATTTTCACGGCGGCAATTTAATGATTGAGATGATAGGTTTGAAACGCTGATCAGGACAAAAAGAAATAATTATTTCCAAGACGGTTTCAGCAATGCCCTGAATGTTGTAAAAATTTATTCAATTATAGTTATAAAGGCCTAAAGCTTTGTCAGTATACGGCTAATGGTTTTCAAGTTCATTTCTTCGATATAATTTCGATATTTCTTCGATATAACTTCGATATAACTTCGATCAATTGGATCGAAGAAATATCGAAGTTATATCGATTATTAATCGAAGTTATATAGTAAGAAGTATTGTTACAGTAATACGTTAGTTTAGAGTTGATATATAATTCCCTATTTATTTATAAATTCACCACGATTTGAGTTGTACGAATTTCAAATATCAGATCTTGACTAAGCTAAAAAGTTGATTATAACCTAACATGATGGTTTAATGTTAGTAATTTTAAAATGAGATGATTACCCTTTCTAATAGATGAACAATTAATTGCTGCAAGAGTATTATTTTAAACTAAAACTTATTGGAATCTATCAAATCGCAGGAGGAATAATAAGTTTAGCGCTTACAATTTGGTTTATTACAATGTTGCCAGCAATGCCTTTTATTGTTGTTTGTATTATGATTGTTTCAGTCGGACTCTTCTTATTTTCAATCGCTTTCGGAATTGGATTATGTTTTAAAAAATGGACTGCAATAAATTTATCTATCATTTTACAAGCGTTACAAATCATAAATTTTACACTTTATGGTTGCTCTTATAAATTCATATCTGGATTAGGCATTTTATTAAATCTTGATTTCACAAATAATTTGCAAGTGCAAATAAAATTAAGTGAACCTCTTTTTAGATTTACATATTTAACTGACCCAACAGAAAAACTTATAGGAATTAACTTTCTATCAATTCTATTTTGTTTTTTTATTGTTGATTTAAAAAGGAAAATAACTCGTTTATTTAATGAACCGGGATTAGACGTGACAAAGGTGTAATGCCAACAAAGCGGTTTAGCAAAAAACTGACACTTCATGAAATCAAGGCCGGAACTTCTTTTTATTTTATTTCTATTTTCATGTATTTATGATCCGCCACAACCAGGCAGAGAAATTTTAATACATAATCAAACTAATAAGTCAATTCTAATTTTAGACTCTTTAACGGGAAGCCTTTTAAACCTGTATGATACTGCAATTGTCAATAAGAGAATATATATCAGCCGAAAACCAAATTATATAACTGACTATGGAATTTATCAAAAATTCTATACTGACTTTGAATTAGATAGCTTAAAAAGCAGTAAAAATAACCGCATCACACTTTACATTATTGACACGCTTTCCCTAAAAAATACTTTAAATCAAATTTCAGATAAACGTTTATTTCGTTCAGTTGTTATCGATATTGACACTTTAAAAAAATATGACTTAAATCATTTGTTTATTACTGACGACACGATTTTATTTGAACACGATTACAACTATTATGCAAAACGAAAGCAATAAAGACCTGCTTATAGCAAAAGATACATTTGTTCATCAAACAAATGGTTGTGATCATTTCAACATCTAAAACCTGCCTTCTTATATTTGATGCGCTAATTAAAATCATTGCATGAACGTTAATGGAAAAGCTTTTCGGACCATCTGGGTAAAACCAGGTGATGATAATGTAATTCAGATCATAGACCTCTGCCTGTTGAACATCCCCAACAAAACAATTTCTCTATTTTCGTTCATAAAATAAAAAGGTCGAACGCTTCGATCGTATCTAACTGAATCATGAAAAATTTATGGAACAATGCTGCAGCAGCAGAACTCAAAGATGATTTACTAAAGTTAAGAGTGTACTCATCGCAATTGTTGGGAGCCGAGCCGGACCTGGTGTTACATGGCGGAGGAAACACTTCGGTTAAGATAAGCGAACGCAATTTGTTTGGCGACAGAGAAGAATTGCTTTATGTGAAGGGCAGCGGCTGGGATCTAGCCACTATCAGGGAAGAAGGATTCGCACCTGTGCGGATGAGTGTGTTGTTAAAGATGGCTCAACTTGATAAGCTTTCGGATGCGGACATGGTGAAATATCAACGTGCTGCGATGACAAATCCGAATGCACCTGTTCCTTCAGTGGAAGCGATCTTACATGCTATTATACCGTTCCGGTTTGTGGATCATACGCATGCAGATGCAGTGGTAACGATCACCAATACACCCGGGGGCAGGAAACGGATCGAAGAGATCTATGGCAATACCGTGCTGATCGTTCCATATGTGATGCCGGGATTTATTTTATCGAGAGAAATATACAAGCTCACCCAGGGACTTGACTGGAAGAAGATCGAAGGCATCATTCTTCTGAACCATGGGATCTTTACATTTAATGATGAAGCTAAAAAAAGCTATGACAAGATGATCGCACTGGTGAGCAAAGCCGAACAATACCTGCAAAATAAAAAAGCAACCATTGTTTTGGATAAAAAAAAGCAAGAGCCTGATTTGATCAAATTTGCCAGGTTACGAAAAGCTGTTTCATCCGCGATGGGAAACGCATGTATTGCAATTTTAGACGATTCCCCGGCAGCAGTTGGCTTCAGCAACCTGGAAACTGTTTCATCCATTACTGCCAGGGGGCCTATCACACCTGACCATATCATTCGTACGAAACGCACAGCCCTTGTTATTGGTAATGAACCCGAAAAGTCGATAGAGAAATTTGTGAAGGACTATGAAAAATATTTTGGTAAACACACAAACAGTAAACTCATGCAACTTGATCCTGCTCCCCGCTGGGCAGTGTGGCCCGGGCATGGCATTGTTGCATTTGGTAAGAGCCTGGACGACGCGAAGATCGTTGCCGACATCAGCCAACATACGATCAAAGCGATACAGCAGGGAGAAAAATTGGGAGGTTGGCAAGCACTCTCACAAGCGCATCTTTTCGAAATGGAATACTGGGAACTTGAACAGGCGAAGTTGAAAAAACCGGTATCAGTAAAACCCTTCCAGGGAAAAATTGCATTGGTTACAGGCGCTGCGAGTGGTATTGGCAAAGCATGCGCACTTGCACTTGCAAAAGAAGGTGCAATCGTTGTTGCACTCGACATCAACCCGGCAATTGAAAATATGCATGTGCAGGGAGTGTTCGGAATAACGTGTGATGTAACAAATACAGCAGCATTGAAAAATGCAGTTGAGAAAACCATCAAACAGTTCGGTGGGTTAGATCTGCTGATCAGCAATGCGGGCATATTTTCTCCTGGTGCAACAATCAAAAACATTGATGAAAAAACGTGGGAACAAAGCCTGTCGTTAAATCTTACCAGTCATCGTCAGTTAATGCAGGTATGTATTCCATATCTTGAATATGGAATAAACCCTTCTGTGGTGATTATCGGTTCAAAGAATGTTCCTGCCCCGGGGCCCGGCGCTGCAAGTTACTCAGTAGCGAAAGCCGGCCTTACACAACTGGCAAGAGTGGCGGCGCTTGAACTCGGCAAAACAGGAATTCGTGTGAATGTGATTCATCCCAATGCAGTGTTCGACACAGGGATCTGGACGGATGAAATACTGAAGGCACGTGCTGCACAATATGGGCTTTCTGTACAGGCCTATAAAACCAATAATGTTTTGCAAACAGAAATAACATCAGGTGATGTTGCAGCGGCAGCACTTCAATTCCTGGGTTCATCATTTTCCAAGACTACCGGCGCGCAGATACCTGTTGATGGCGGCAATGACAGGGTAATTTAATTTTTGTTGCTTTTTTTTACAATGTTTGCGCTGAGGTAGATTTATCAACTCCTTACTACATTTGATCCGTTAATTAAAATCATTTCATGAACGTTAATGGGAAAGCTTTTCGGACCATCTGGTTAAAGCCAGGTGATGAAAAAGTAATTCAGATCATAGACCAGCGTTATTTGCCACATCAATTTATTATTGAAGACATCGAAACCGTTGATCAAATGGCTGCAGCCATTAAAGATATGCACTTAAGAGGCGCAGGATTAATTGGGGCTGCAGCAGGTTTTGGAATGTATTTAGCCACGCTTGAAGCACCTCAAAATGATTCTTTTGATCAGTTTATTTTACTTGCTGCAGAGAAATTAAAATCTACGCGTCCAACTGCTGTAAACCTTGCATGGGCAGTAAACAAACAATTGAATGCAATACAAAATGGCAACACAATTCAGGAGAAAATAAACATCGCCTTTACCATTGCTAAAGAAATTGCTGATGAAGATGCGGAACATTGTAAACGCATCGGCGAACATGGATTGAAATTGATTGAAGCAATAAGCAACAATAAGAATGGTGGCACCGTAAATATCCTTACACATTGTAATGCAGGCTGGCTGGCATTTGTGGACTATGGTTCTGCGAGTTCACCCATATATGCCGCGTATAACAAAGGCATTGATGTACATGTGTGGATAGATGAAACCCGTCCACGAAACCAGGGAGCGGGTTTAACCGCCTGGGAAATGGCACAACACGGAGTTCCAAATACTGTTATCGCCGACAACACCGGCGGGCACCTGATGCAGCATGGTATGGTGGATATGGTGATCGTAGGCTCAGACAGGACCACATATACAGGCGATGTGGCCAACAAAATCGGAACCTATCTGAAAGCATTAGCCGCTAATGATAACAACATACCTTTTTATGCAGCACTACCATCTTCTTCTATCGACTGGCAAATGGAAGATGGACTGAAAGAAATAGTTATCGAAGAAAGAAATGGCGATGAAGTAAAATACATGGAAGGGCTTTGTGATGGCGAGATAAAAAAAGTGTTGCTCACTCCCGGTAACAGCAGGGCCGCGAATTATGCGTTTGATGTAACACCTGCAAGGCTGGTAACAGGCATCATCACCGAAAGAGGTATTTGCGGGCCTAATAAAAAAAGCATCCTTAATTTGTTTCCGGAGAAAAAATAATGTGGATGAAGGTTACATAAAATTCAACTGCACCTGGATTCCATCGAATGATATTCCATTAAATTAAAGTTGCTGCATTAAATGTGTGATGTGACATTATGGATAAAAGGATTGATCGGGAAAAGAACTTGAAGAAGCAGGAAATATTTTGATTGGTAAATTAATGAAAAACAATTGAACCACACCTGCCTGCCGGCAGGCAGGTAGACAAACAGGCACATAGAGGATAACATAGCATATTGTTTGAAAGCTATGTGCAGCCTATGTTTCTATGTTACTATGCGGTTCAGTAAAATTCTAACACTAAAGCTAAATTGTAACCTTTATGATAAAGATCGGCATCATTGGCGGCTCCGGATTGGAAGACCCGCAAATATTAAGTGACGTTCGTGAAGAAGAAGTCACTACTCCTTACGGCAATCCTGCATCGTTTCTAAAACATGGTATTATTAATGAGAAAGACGTGGTATTGATCTCCCGCCATGGCAAACATCACCAGTACTCTCCTACTGAAGTTAATTACCGCGCCAATTTATATGCATTGAAAGAAGCCGGTGTAACACATATTGTAGCCACCACGGCCTGCGGTAGTTTAAAAGAAGAAATTGGCCGCGGGCATTTTGTAGTGTTGGATCAGTTTATTGATTTTACCAAACACAGGATAAATACCTACGCTGATACATTTGAAAACGGTGTAGTGCACACTGCAATGGCTACTCCATTTGATGAAACATTGCGTGGACTGTTTTTTACCGCAGCTACAGAATTGAATTTTACTGTTCATGCCAAAGGAACGGTGGTTACGATTGAAGGCCCACGCTTCTCTACCAAAGCCGAATCAAAAATGTTTCAGCTTTGGGGTGCGGATGTTATTAATATGTCTGTGGCCACAGAAGCCAGTTTGGCCAACGAATTAAAGATACCATACGCTGCTATTGCAATGAGCACCGATTATGACTGCTGGAAAGATGATGAAGCACCTGTTTCCTGGGAAGACATTTTAAAGATATTCCATCAGAATGCGGATAATGTAAAGAAAATATTGATAGAGGTGATTGGAAGAATTGTATAAAAGTTTTATCCTGGTCGCCATTGATATTCTTCACCAAAACTTTTTATTGAAATCAAAACAATTTATCGTACTTAATTCAGCAGTTATTGCCATTATATTTGAGTTAATGGTAATCCTTCCAGGCCACGTCAATTGAATAGAGAGAATGAATTAACAATGGAAATTATACTAAAGAAAAATTTAAAACAAACGTCAATCAGGTGTATTACAATATTGCTACTATTCACTTCCTGCACTTCACATGATAACTCTAAAAATAACAATGTAATTGAGCAGGCAGCAGTTCAAACAACAATAAATTTCCTTGATTTTAAAGCTAACGTGGTTACTGAATTAGCCAAAGACATTCGGACTATCCTACAAGATAAAAATGGCAATTATTGGTTTGCAGGTAATGGTAACGGGGTATATTGTTATAATGGTAAAACGCTGATACAATTTACCAGTAAAGATGGCTTACCAGGTAATATAGTTTGGGCTATCCAGGAAGATAAAACAGGTAATTTATGGTTCAGTACAAGTAATGGTCTTTGCAGATTTAATGGCAGCCTGTTTACTAATTTTACTGATGCGCTTAACAATGCTTCACAAGTTAATTTACACCACGAAAAGGGCAATCTCTTTTTTAGTCGTGAAGGCAATGTTTACAATTTCGATGGAAAACTCTTTACCAACTTCCCTATTCATCCTGCTGGCTATAAACCCGGACCTTCTAATTTAGACAGGCCTTATGGAGTGTATTGTACATTGGAAGACAAGGCGGGTAATCTTTGGTTTGGAACTGATGAAAAAGGCGTTTGCCGGTATGATGGAAAATCATTTACCTATTTTACAGAGAAAGGATTAGATGGTGGTGCAGTTCGTTCTATATTTCAGGACAAAAATGGGAACCTGTGGTTTGGAAATAATGGTTACGGCTTATTTTGCTATGATGGGAAAACACTTAAAAATTTTACAGAAGAAAAGGGATTAGGAAATCCTGCTTTCCTGAAAAAAACAAAGATGCCGGGTGACTCTAAAAACCTTGCACGTGTGTGGTCAATCAATGAAGATAATGATGGCAACCTCTGGATAGGAACAATTGATGCAGGCGTTTGGAAGTATGATGGAAAGAAATTGACAAATTTCACTACAAAAGATGGGCTTACCAGTAATGCTGTTAATACTATTTATAAAGATGAAAAAGGAGATCTGTGGTTTGTAACAGATGGAGAAGGTATATGCAAATTCAATGGCCAAACATTTACAAAATTTGCGATCAAATAAAAAACCGGTATTAAACAAATGATTAAAAAATACGCAGTTTTAACAGGGGTAATTATTTCTTTGGTTTTAATGCTGATAGCCATTTCAATTTACCCGGGCGGTTCAATGTTTGACAAAAATTCTACCGGCTTTGACTGGACAAAAAATTTTATAAGCAACCTGTTTCCTGCAAGAGCATTAAATGGTGCTGAAAACCCTTCCAGGATCTGGGCATATTCAGGGATGATATTGCTTCCATTTAGCTATGCAATATTTTTCATCAATATGTCAAAAAAAATACCTGAAAAAAATGCTGGCTATATTCTAAAATATGGAGGCGCAGCTAATATTCTATGTATGTTTTTAATAGTAACGCCTTTGCATGATTTAATGCTAAACATATCAATCACTTTGTTTTGGACATGCATGATTGTTATCACGGTTTTTATTTTAAAGACAAGGCTTCATTTATTTAAATTCCTTTGTATAATTTGTCTGTTGATTTTTTATTACAGCATCTACTTATGGGCTACGAACGATTGGGATTTATTACCAATAATGCAGAAAGTAAATTTCACCAATTCAACACTATTAATTTTAGGGCTCGAGTATTTTACCAAACAGGAAGATTTTGCTCATATTAAACCAGGAAGAAATAAAAAATAAATATCAGATCCGCTATCGGTTTTAACAGCAATCAAAATCAACATCTCTCCCACCTTACCAACTTCTTAACGCATCAGCATCAACTTATAGTTATTTTTGTTGCCTTCAGCATAAATACACTGTTTTGAAAAAACTTGACTGGTACATACTTAAAAAATTTCTTACCACTTTTTTCTTTTGCGTTTTTCTTTTTACCATCATTGCTGTTGTAATTGATATAAGCGAAAAAACAGACGACTTTGCAAAATCAGGCTTGAGTGCGGGGCAGATATTCACGCAGTATTATCTTGGCTTTATTCCGTTTATTGATGCGTTGCTATTTCCCCTGTTCGTATTTCTTGCGGTTATTTTCTTCACCTCTAAAATGGCCGGCCGCAGCGAGATCGTTGCCATTCTTGCCAGCGGCACATCGTATAACAGGTTTCTTTTGCCCTATGTTATCGGTGGCAGTTTGCTTGGGTTACTGCTGATGTATTCACTCGCATTTGTAATACCTGTTGCCAATGTAAAATATACCGGCTTCCAGGCTAAGTATGTAAACGTAAATTCCTCTTACGATCCTTTGGTTGCCAATAACCAGCACAGCGTTTATTTCCGTATTGATTCTTTTACTTATGCAGGAATACGCAATTATGATACTACTGCTAAATATGGCGGACCCTTTTTTATGCAACGCATAAAAGATAACCAGCTTGTTTACAATATGCGTTCGCAAACCGTATCATGGGATACTGCTACCAAAAAATGGAAATTACAAAATGTGATCGAGCGCACTATTAATGGCTTGCAGGAAAGTGTAACAACAAAAACTTCATTATCACTCAATTTTAATTTTAAGCCAGCCGACCTAAGCAGGGATGCCTATGCAAAAGACAAATTGAACACACCGCAGTTGCATCAGTTTATTGCAGACCAGGAATTGCGGGGAACAGAAGGCCTGAACACGTTACAGGAGGAAGAATACCGGCGTTATGCCACACCTGTATCTGTATTATTACTTACGCTGATGGGTGCCGTTATCGCCAGCCGGAAAGTGAGAGGGGGCAGCGGCGCACATATTGCCATAGGCTTTGTTACAGGCGCCTTGTTTATTGTGATGGACAGGTTTTCAACAATGTTTTCGGTAAAAGGAAATTTCCCCCCGTTGATCGCTGCATGGACACCCAATATCATCTTCTCTTTTGTTGCTATTTATTTCTATCGCAGAACACCTAAATAACAACAAATAATAAATTTCATCTTAAATTAATTGAAATAAGTTTTATACAATACGAAGTTGGTATCTTTAGCCGCCTGCATTTAGGTTATGTGTCCTGTCATTTTACAAGTGAAGTTTGATAAATGCAGTCATGATTAAATTAAGCTTGTCGCTTAAAGATTGCAACAAATTTCAGCTATATAAATAATCGATTTTATGGCAACATTAAAAGAAACGTTTAAGGAGAGGGCCGATGCACAGAACACAGAAATAAAGTATATACTAAGCAAGCACGGCAATACACCGGTTGGAGAAGTAAAGCTTTCCCAGATATACCAGGGAATGAGAGGTATTACAGGGTTGGTAACTGAAACCAGCCTGCTGGATGCACAGGAAGGCATTCGTTTTCGCGGGTATACAATTCCCGACCTGCGGGAAAAACTTCCAAAAGCTAACGGAGGCACCGAACCTTTGCCCGAAGGGTTATTTCACCTGCTGCTTATTGGCGATGTACCCAATGAAGAGGAAGTAAACTACATAACATCCAACTGGCAACGCCGTAGCCATGTGCCTAACCATGTGTTTGCAACCATTGATGCTTTGCCTTTATCCGCGCACCCGATGACAATGTTCACCACCGGTATTATTGCGTTGCAGACAGAAAGCAATTTTGCAAAACAGTATGCAGAGGGCATGAACAAAAAAGATCATTGGTCAGCGGTGTTTGACGATACGATGGATTTAATTGCCCGCCTGCCACGCATTGCAGCCTATGTTTACCGCAGGAAATATAAAAACAACCAGCATATTAACCCCAATGGTTTGCTGGACTGGGCAGGAAATCTTGCACACATGCTGGGTTTTGAAGAAGATGGTTTTAAAGAACTGATGCGCCTGTATATGGTTATACACTCAGATCATGAAGGTGGCAATGTTTCAGCCCATACAACACATTTGGTTGGTTCTGCATTAAGCGATCCTTATTTATCCTATGCTGCAGGTATGATGGGTCTTGCGGGGCCTTTACACGGGCTGGCAAACCAGGAAGTGATCAAATGGATATTTGATATGCAGGAAGAACTGGATACAAAAAATCCAACCAAAGAACAGATAGCAAAATATGTAAGGCAAACACTTAAAGAAGGAAAAGTTGTTCCGGGTTATGGGCATGCGGTTTTACGCAAAACAGATCCACGCTTTACTGCGCAGATGGAGTTTAGCAAAAAACATATGGCCGATGATCCGCTGGTGCAAACTGTATGGAATATTTATGATACAGTGCCTTCAATATTGCAAAGCCTTGGAAAAGTAAAAAACCCATGGCCAAATGTTGACGCACACAGCGGTGCTTTACTGGTGCACTATGGTTTGGTGGAATATGAATTTTACACTGTGTTATTTGCCGTGAGCCGCGCATTGGGTGTACTGGCCAGTCTTTGCTGGGACAGGGTTTTAGGTTTTCCTTTAGAAAGGCCGAAATCTGTGACCACCGAAGCTGTAAAACTTTGGCTTGAAGGAAAAGACACTATATGGGAAGAATAAATTTTTTATAAAGAATAATAAAAAGAGGTTGGCAATTTGCCAACCTCTTTTTATTTTATGTAAAGTTTATCATTAATGATTGATGACCACTTTAACCGGTTCAGTTTGCAGGTTACTCTTTATGTAATAAACGCCTTCAGGCCAGGTGGATGTGTTGACCTGATCAGTGCCTGAAATAGTTTTTGAAAGAATTACTCTTCCATTTTGGCTGGTAAGTGTAATGGTTGTTTTTGCTGATGATTGTATTTTTATAAAGCTGTTTGCAGGATTCGGGTATACTGAAATTTTATTCGATTGGATATCAACAGGCGTGGTTGTACTTAAAATACCATTTGGCCGGTATGCCACTCCAACTATCCAGTAATGCCCAAAACCTTCGGCAGGTAAAGTTTTATCGCCTGAAATACCAGACCATGACCATCCGCCTAATATATATTGATTTTTCCCGGCAACACATACTGCCCAGCATTCGTCAAAATCACCGCCGCCGATCGTTTTATCCCATTGCTGGTTACCATTTTTATCAAGCTTTACCAGCCAGTAATCTTCCGCACCGCGTGTATTTTCGCTTTTCGTTCCTGAACTGTCAGACCAGGATGTACCGCCCATTATCATACCTCCGTCTGCAGTAGGCTCAAGAAATCCAAGATTTTCCTGGAAAGTTCCGCCGATTGTTTTGTCCCAGATTTTGTTGCCGTTAACATCAACCTTTACAATCCAGTTATCCGAGCCCCCAATTGCCGCAGAAGTTTTATCGCCTGAAATACCTCCGTAAACAGTGCCATTAGCCACATAACCGCCGTCTGAGGTTTCTATAACAGACCAGAGGTTGTCATCAGGATCGGATGTGCCTAGGGTCTTATCCCAAACCTGGTTCCCGTTCTTATCAACTTTGATCAGCCAGTAATCCTGTTTTATGCCATCTTCATCAGACCTGGTGCCCCGGTTAGCTTCTGTTTTGCAGCCTGAGATACCGGAGTTGGAACTTGTTCCGATAATAAAACCGCTGTCTCTTGTGTGTTTTACCTGCTGGAAAAAATCATCGCTTGTACCGCCATAATCTTTATCCCATACCACATTCCCGTTTGCATCTAATTTCATAACCCATGCATCAAAATTAAAGCTGCCGTAGATGGGGCTTGTTTTAGTTCCGCTAACTGAACTTATACTTGAAGTACCGATGATATAACCGCCATCCAGTGTAGTATCAACCGTAACATAATATCCGTCATCTCCTTCGCCTCCATATGTTTTCTGCCACTGGATATTACCATCATTGTCCAGCTTAACTATCCAGATATCCATACCACCATAATTTGGTGTTGTTTTGTTACCGGATACAGGAGAAGTTGAATAGCCTGCAACAAGATAGCCATTACCACCCGGCGCCGGCGTAATAGAAGTAGGTTCATCATCGCCGCTTCCGCCAAGGGTTACCTCCCATTTAATACGGCCGGCAGGGCCAGCTTTTACAACCCAATAATCATAAACACCATAACCGGGATTTGTTTTCTGAAAACCACTACCTGAAGCATAGCCACACATAACGTAATTGCCATCAGCATCAATCTTCATGTCTCTGAAATTTGCCTGCCCGGCCGATCCATAAATTCTTTGCTTTAATCCGAAAGTTTGTGCCTGCAATTCAATCGTTAGAAAAAAAAGAAATAACAGC
>Ga0206973_1146_pt1 | contig 14864 bp, 12 predicted proteins | sample Alteio_BWOrgHeat_83_FD_152927 | JGI IMG/M metagenome (GOLD analysis project Ga0206973, IMG submission 152927) | Enriched cells from forest soil in Barre Woods Harvard Forest LTER site, Petersham, Massachusetts, United States -... | ecosystem: Environmental > Terrestrial > Soil > Temperate forest >...
GAGTTTAATGGTTTGCATCAACCGAATCGTTATGGCGATGTACCGTTAAGGAATGATGACCCAACGCAATTGAATATAACGCCGGGTAATGATCCGAATGATTCTTTACAATATGATTATTGGGACAATGTTGATTATGTTATAAAAACGGCTGCATCAAAAAATTTATACATTGGTTTGTTGCCGACATGGGGTGATAAAGTAACGCTTAACTGGGGCGATGGTCCTTCTGTTTTTAATGAACAAAATGCTGAAGTGTATGCAAAAATTTTGGCAGCGCGATACAAAGATCAATGGAATATAATTTGGATTCTTGGCGGCGACAGACCTGTTGTTTATAAAGACAGGAATGGCAAAGAACATGATGATTCCAAAATATGGGAAGCCATGGCAAAAAGTATTCGCGAAGTGTGCGGCGAAAATACTTTTATAACCTATCATATTGCAGGCGGCTCTAATTCAACATCACAAAATATTCCTGATGCAGATTGGTTAAGCATGAATAGTTTTCAATCCGGTCATGGTGCGCGCGAAGCCGATTCGTGGAATTGGGTGCAGCGCGATTTATCCTATCAACCATTAAAACCCACATTGGATATGGAGCCTTGTTATGAAGATCATCCTGTAAATCCGTGGGATGGAAAATGGACAAAAGCAAGCCGTGGTTATTTTACAGCGTATGATGTGCGTGCAAGAATTTACCGCGATGTATTTGCAGGTGCTTGCGGCACAACTTATGGTCATCATGCCGTGTGGCAATTTTTAAATACGGACTTAAACCCAACGGTCAATGTTGGCGATACAATTATTCCATGGCAAAAAGCAATTTATTCTGAAGCGGCTACAGAAATGCAATGGCTGAAAAATTTAATGTTATCGCGGCCATATTTTTCAAGAAGAAATAAATGATTACTGCTTACCTGTATCTGCGCATAATCATCAGCTAAAAAAAATAAAAGCAGGAATGTCAGAAGAATTTTTTGCATATCTAAAGATAATGATGAGATAGTTTTTCATGCATGAACTTTTACACAGTTAATCGTTTGAAATTTATATACACCCTGAAATAAAACTTAAACTGCTGTAAGGATTACCTTTGAGCAAATTTTAATGATGGCAAGTTTTGAAGATTTAGGTTTGAATGAGCATTTGCTGGCATCAGTAACCGAGTTAGGTTTTGAAACGCCAACTGCTATTCAGGAAAAAGCTATTCCTGTTTTATTAAGTGGTACAAAAGATTTTATCGGCCTTGCACAAACAGGCACCGGTAAAACTGCTGCATTTGGTTTGCCATTGCTGCAGCTGGTTTCGGCAACTGATAAATATCCACAGGCATTGGTTGTTTGCCCAACAAGAGAGTTATGCATCCAGATAGTAAACGAAATAGAACTATTTAAAAAGCATGTTCGCGGTATACATGTAGTTGCGGTATATGGTGGCGCAAGTATTGGCATGCAGATAAAAGATATTAAGAAAGGTGTGCAGTTGGTTGTTGCAACACCGGGCCGTTTAATTGATCTGATTGAACGTAAGGCAATCAATCTTGAACAAATAAAATATGTTGTTTTAGATGAAGCGGATGAAATGCTGAACATGGGTTTCCAGGATGACATTGAATTTATTTTACAGAACACACCAAACCGCGAAGCAACATGGTTGTTCAGTGCAACGATGCCGCCTGAAATAAGAAAAGTTAGCAGGCGCTATATGAAGGAGCCTTTTGAAGTAACTGTTGGCAAAGCAAACACAGGCAATAAAAATATAGATCATCAATATTTTGTTACGCCGGCACAACGCCGTTATGAAACATTAAAACGTTTGATTGATTTTAATCCCGGTATTTATGGTTTGATATTCACACGTACAAAAGCAGATGCGCAGGATATAGCAGAAAAGCTTACGCGTGAAGGTTATGATATTGATGCATTGCATGGTGATCTTACGCAAGGACAACGCGATAAAGTGATGGGCCAATTTCGCGATAAAAGTTTGCAATTATTGATTGCTACAGATGTTGCTGCACGCGGCATTGATGTGCAGGGCATAACACATGTTATCAATTATGAATTGCCCGATGATACAGAAGTGTACACGCATCGCAGTGGCAGAACCGGTCGTGCAGGCAACACAGGTATAAGCATGAGCATTGTGCATGCACGGGAATTGTACAGGCTGAAACAAATTGAAAAAATGGTACAGCAACCATTTCATCGTTTGGAAATTCCAAGTGGTAAAGATGTTTGTAGAAAACAGTTTTTCTTTTTTATGGATAAATTACTGCAGGCAGATATTTCTCATGGTGATTATGAAACGTATGTTCCCATGTTGGCTGAAAAGTTTGCTGCTGTAAGCAAAGAAGAAGTATTGAAAAGAGTTGCTGCGTTAGAGTTTGACCGCTTTTTAAAATATTATGAGAATGCTGAAGATTTGAATGTGCGTGAAAGTCCGCGTGATAAAAGAACACCAAGAGGTAGTGAAAGAAGAGAGGTTGAGGTAAGAGGCAAAGGAAGAAATCGTCAGCAGGAATATAACAGCAATGGTGATTATGCAAGATTATTTGTAAACCTTGGGACCAAAGACGGTTTTTATAAAGCAAGTTTTTTGCAATTCATACTTGATATGAGCGACCTGCGTAAAGATGTGCTAGGTAAAGTTGATATGCGCGAAATGAATAGCTGGATCGAAGTTGAAAGCAACGCAGCTAAACAAATGATGCGTTCTATTGATGGCAAAAACTATAAAGGCAGAAGAATAAGAATGAATGAAGCGAACAGCAGGTGAAATTCAATATTCGAGGCACAATAATCAATATTCAAAGTGCAACATAAAATGATTATTGTTTATTGAATATTTTCTTTAGCACTTACAACTTCTTTAACCACTTTATTCTTTCTGTAATTTCTGTATGCTAAAATTGCGCTGAGTAGCGTAAGAAAAGCGCCAACTAAAAACGGTGCGCCGGGAAATATGAATGGTGTATCTTTTCCTGTGAAATAAGAAAACAAAGCTGTCATTAATACCGGGCCGAAAATAGAGCAGGCACTCATTAAACTGGTAAGTCCGCCTTGTAATTCACCTTGTTCGTTTGCAGGTATTTGATTTGATATTAAACCCTGCAATGCGGGCCCGGCAATCCCACCCAATGCATAGGGCACCATGAACGCAAACATTTCCCAACCTTGCGTGGCAAATGCAAATAAAACAAAACCGATACTGTATAACATCAACCCGATGTATACACTTTTTTCCTGACCGAGTTTTGGAATGATGATGCGTATTAATAAGCCTTGTACTAAAGCAATCATTAAACCGATAAAGCTTAATGAATAACCGCCCCATTTTGCATCCCAGTGAAATTTCTCCATGTTATAAAACAACCATGTGCTTTGTATGGCATGTGCAGAAAGAAAGACGAGAATGATAGAAAAAATGAGTCCGGATATAGAAGGATATTTTTTAAACTGCGTTAATGCGCCAACAGGATTAGCACGCTTCCATTCAAATTTTCTGCGTCTTTCTTGCGGTAATGATTCAGGCAAAATAAAATATCCATACAAGCAATTCAATAAACTTAAACCTGCCGCTGCAAAAAAAGGAACGCGTGTTCCAAAGGTTGATAATTGCCCTCCTAATGCAGGCCCAATAATAAAACCTAAACCAAAAGCAGCGCCAACAAGTCCAAAGTTCTGAGCACGTTTTTCAGGTTTGCTTACATCAGCAATATATGCAGTGGCAGTGGTAAAACTTGCACCCGTCATACCGGCAATAACTCTACCAACAAATAACCACCCAAGTGTTGGTGCAAAACCCTGGAAAAGATAATCAAAACCAAAACCCAACAAAGAAAAAAGTAATACAGGTCTGCGTCCATAACGATCACTTAAATTGCCCATTAACGGCGCACAAACAAACTGCATAAAAGCATATGCAAAAGTGAGCAAACCATTCAACTCAGCAGCACGACTTAAGCCTTTACCTGTGAGCTCGCGAATAAGATCGGGTACAACAGGAACAATAATTCCTAATCCAATAACATCAATCAATACAGTAGTAAAAATAAATCCAAGCGCAGCGTTAGTGTTTTTTCTCATTTAGAGCTGTTCAGGTTTTATCGCTTAAAGTTGTAAAAAATCGTTCATCAAATTAATTTCCGGCAAGAAAAACAGCATTCGCAAACAGCATTTTTCCATTTTGCCAAAACAAGCGGAACAGTACATCATCATTAAAAATAATGATATCGCCGTTACCGTATTTTTTTTCTCCAATTACAACACCTTGTTTTAACTGCAGTTTTAGTTTACTGCCTACAAAGCCTGCTGTATAAGCATTTGAGGACAATACACCTACGTTCCATCCGCCCTTTATTCCTGCATATATTCTTGCATCCTGCTTTAAAGTATAATAATAATCGGGATACCCGTAAGCAACGGGGTGCGTATTATCTAATCTTACTTTATAGATAGCGCCGGGAATGAATGTAGTAAGATCGTCGCGCTCTGCATTGCCATATGTTTTTTGAATGATGGAATCTGAAGATGATGATGTATCCTTTATCAACTTAAAACCACTCCAATCGAATGAAGCAATTTTAGCAGCGCCGCCTTCTGTTGCAATTATCTTTCCGCCCGCTTGAACAAAGTTGTCAAGCTTTGATGCAACATCATTATTATTTAATGTACGGTAATTTCCGTCGGGCATTATTAATACATCGTAATCGCGGAGATCAATATCACTCAAATCTTCTTCCATTAATTGCGTTACAGGATAATTCAATTCATTATCAAAAAAGCTCCACACCTCACCTGCTGCCGTATGCGATACATTATTACCTGTAAGCACCGCCACTCTTGGCGCTTTAATAAAATGCACATCCTGCGAACCAAAATCTTCACCTACATCCATAAAGCCTGTTTGCACGGCAAAAGGTTGAACATTGTAATTATTGCATGTTGCATTAACTGCATCAAGCCAGTTTGTTTTATTATTTCCTTTTAAAACAATCAGTGTTCCGCGATCAAAAACTTTTCCGTTATAGGTAAACGGATCAACCGCAAAACGCACATGAATATTCTGCGACAATAAACCTGCAAGCACTTTTGCTGCATTGATTGATGTGTAAGGAATCAACACACCATAATTACTTTGCACTGCTGCAATTGCAACTGTTGAAGGATAAGAAGTAAGCTGCAGTTTATCTTTTGTTGACCACGCATTTACACCATACGCATACGGAATGCTCCAAGCAGTTATATCATAGGTTGCAGAATCTACAAGCTTGCTTTGTTGCTCAAATAAAACCTTAACCATTCTGCCTTTAGGTTGCAAAGTGTTTACAGCAATCTGATAGCCTTCGTTTTTAAATGCCTCAGTTTTATTGTCGAAATAATTATAACCGGTGAAAGAATTATTGCTTTTTACACCATAATTAATGCTGTTATTATCCAATAACTTTTTTACAGCTTCTATTTTGTTTTGGTCAGAAGATGTAAGCACATAGGTTGTGTTTTCAAGACCAACACCATTTATATTATTATCGAAATATTTTTTGAATTCTGTTAAGAGTTGCTGCGCATTATTAGCCGAAACTTCAATGGTTGATATGCTTGAAGTATAATGATGCAACACTCTGTCGGTAAGTGTGAGTGTATCACCGCTACTTGTTTTAATGCCGAGGCCGGCACCTATACCGCCTTGTTCATACGTCATTCCGATTGCACCACTGTATGTTGGATAAGTATCACCATAAGATGGATAGAAGAGATCAAAGATCTGTTTTGTAAAATACAGCCATCCATTTGCATCAAAATATTTTGCATTGTTTCTACCAACCTGCACCTGGAAATCTTTTTGCCATTGTGTTATTACTTCATGATAAGGTTGCGCGGCCGGAGCAAAATAATAAGGCGCATCATATTCCTGTTCATGCAGATCAACATGAACTTCAGGCAACCATTGATTATATAATTTTACTTTCTGCTGATTTTCTATTTGGGTTTGCCATGCCCAATCTCTGTTCAGATCGAAGTTGTAATGATTGGTTCTTCCATAAGGCCAAGGTTCATCGTGTTCGCGGCTTTGCGGATCTGCATTAAAATTTTTACCAACAGCATTATTATACCAATTCACGTAACGGTCACGACCATCAGGGTTCTGACATGGATCAATTATTACAACAACATTTTGCAGCCATTGTTTTGTTTGCGCATTCGAAGGATCAACCAATGCATACAAAACTTTCATTGCTGCTTCACTGCTTGAAGGCTCATTGCCGTGCACATTATAACTCAACCAAACAATTGCAGGTGCCTTTGCATCTGCAGGTGTATTGTCTTTTTGCATATCTGCAAGACGCAGATTATTCAACCTAATATTTTCTAAGTTCTGTATGTTTTGTGGTGATGATATGAACGCAACGATCATATCTCTGCCTTCATTTGTTTCTCCATATTTCTGCACTTTAACCATTGATGGCGCACCTTGCGCGACTGCATTAAAGTAACTGTCAATTTTATATGTTGGCGTAAAATGCTCGCCTACTTCATACCCTAAAAATTGTTTTGGCGAAGGAATGTTTTGAGCAGAAAGAATGGTAGTGGCAAACAATAAAAAAACCGAGTAAAATATTTTTTTCATATAGAGAACAAATATCGGAGTTTGATTTGATCAATAAAAAGCCTGACGATTTTATTCGCCGCTGCAACGCGCAATACCTGATTTTGCTTTTTGATCCATTGAATCTTTATAATCATGATTCTGCATGGCAAGACATTTTTTATAGTATTGAATTGCCATTGCTTTATTGCCTTGCTTTTCATAGATCATTCCTATTTGCAAAGCCGCGCGCGATGCATAATATTCTGTTCTGTTTTCGCCAAGAGAAATAGCGGTGAGATAATGCTTAACAGCTGAATCATTGTGATTCATATCATCATAAATTCTTCCTGTGCGATAAGTAAATTCAAGCTGGTCGACAGGATCTGAAAAATCACCCGCAGTTTTATCCTGCAGCAATGCAATTGCCTGGTCATTATAACCACCATCATTTAAAATACGCGCCTTCAACAAAACAGCATTTGGCCATCTGCCCGATTTTGCATTTTTATACGCTTCTTTGTCTGCGTCAGTATCTGTATTGCCACGCTTTAGAACCATCTGCCTTGCATTGTTTGCAGCAGACATGTTGCCTTGCAGATAATAACACCAGCTTAATTTTTCACAGGCATCTTTTACATAAAATTTGCCTTTGAAATGAGATAAATAATATTCGTAATTCCGTATAGCATCTGCTAATTCAAGATGGCGCATTTGCACGTAAGCCAATTCAAAATTCCATACAGGCGTTTGCATATAAGCAGACGAGTTATTTCTGTTCTGAATAATGCTGCGTGCATATTCATTCATCTTATTATTGATAGCAAGGTTGGCTGCCATGTAAGCAAGCAAATGATTATTCACCAGGTCAAACCTTCTTTGATTGATAAATTTAAAAACCTGCTCCGGTTGGTTTTGCATATAGAACATTACATAACAATAATAAAACGCAGCCTCGTTGGCAAACAACTTAGCATAAACATCATCACTATCTATTACCCGCTGCATTAACGCCATACCACTACTGATGGAACCTTTTATACCAAATAAACCGGCCAGCCATTTATAACCATCCGGAATAGTGCCTGCCACTATTTGCATCGGACCATACAACATATTGTTTGGCATAAATGCAGGAAACTTTTTTTTGTTGTCTTTTATTAAAGAAAACGCTTTGCGAAAATCCCATCCTGCAGACCAGCGTTCACCAAATTTTATTTCAACACAAGCTTGCTGAATCAACACAACGGCGCGGCTATAATTATAAAACGGAGATGAATCAGGCCCGTCACCAAGCTTATCAAGGTATTGATCAAAATGCGGCTCTCGTACTTTTAATTCGGCAGGATCTTCATTAAAGAACAATACAAAAAAATCAACGTAGCTATCTAAAAGATCAGGTATAAGGTTATCAGGGTTTTCCTGTCTTGCCTGTGCTGTAAGTTTTTGTCCGTTTGCCAAACGCAGGCTGGTGATCTCTTTATATGCCTGCTGGCAGGTTGCATCAAAGTCGTATACTTTATCCGCATAGGCAGCAATAAAAAAACAAAAGCTGAACAGGAAAAAGCAAATTAATCTCTGTGCAAAAGATTTCATTGGCCCGAAAATAAAAAAGGACGTTGAAACCAACGTCCGATTTGTAAGATTAAAGATGTTAATTGTTGCGATTATTTCATTTCAACAGCGGCATTCAATTCATCATCAACAAGAATACGTCCGCAATTTTCGCAAACAATGATCTTCTTGTGTTGACGGATTTCGCTCTGGCGCTGAGGAGGAATTGCATTAAAGCAACCACCACAGGCGTCTCTTTCAACAGGAACTACTGCCAAACCATTGCGATAATTTTTGCGGATGCGATCATAAGAATACAGCAGGCGGTCATCAATGTGTTGGCGTGCATCACCTGAAAGCTTTGAAAAATGTTTTTCTTCTTTTTCAGTATCAACAATAATTTTTTCCAGTTCGCCCTTTTTCTGTTTTAAAGAAGTGTCCTTATTTGCAATAAGTTTTTTGGTTTGCTCAAGCACTTTTGCTTTTTCAGCAAGTTCTTCATTAGCATCGCGTATATGCTTTTCAGCCAGTTTACCTTCCAACTCCTGCATTTCAATTTCCTTGGTAACAGCTTCGTACTCGCGGTTATTTTTTACTGCATCACTTTGTTTTTGGTATTTCTTCACCAAAGCGTCTGCATCTTTAATTGCATTTTTCTTTGTTTCGATAAATTCAGTAATACCATTAATCTCTTCTTCGATCCTTGTCTGGCGGCTATGCAAGCCTTGGATCTCATCTTCAAGATCACTCACTTCCATCGGTAATTCACCTTTCAGGATCTTTATTTCGTCAAGCTTGCTGTCAATTTTTTGCAGGCGTACCAGGGAAGAAAGCTTTTCTTCAACCGAATATTCTTTAACTGCTGCCATATTATTTGAATTTTATAAAAAATATTGAACGGGGTTTGTTCCCGTTTTTGTTTTGAGGACGGCAAAGTTAGGGAATTTTGCCTGTAAAATCGAATGTAATAACTCATTAGTGAACTGTTCGCTTTCCCAATGCCCGATATCGGCGATCACCATCTTTTTATCGGCGTCGAAAAACTCATGATATTTTACATCAGCAGTTATATAAATATCAGCTTTTTCTGCCTGCGCATTTCCAATCAAAAAGCTGCCAGCGCCGCCACAAACGGCAATTTTTTTAACAGATTTTTGTAATAATTGGGTGTGCCTGATAACCGATAAATTGAATGCCTGCTTCAACAAATTGAGAAATTCAGTTTCGGAAACGGCTTGTGTCAGTTCGCCAATTAAACCGCTACCGATGTTGTTGTAATTGTTTGAAAGCGCCACAATATCATACGCTACTTCTTCATAAGGATGCGCTTCCATCAGAGCATTTACTATTTCATTTTTTAGATAAGAGGGAAAGATCACTTCGGTTTTCACTTCCTTTTCTTCATGGCGAATATTTTTTCCGCCTACAAATGGGTTGGTATTCCCGCCCGCTTTGAATGTGCCTTTTCCTTCGGCATTAAAACTGCATTCGCTGTAGTTACCGACATTTCCTGCGCCTGCGTTAAAAATGGCATTGCGCACTTTTTCTGCATGGTCAACAGGAATAAAAGTATACAACTTCATCAGCATTGCTTCTTTGGGCAATAACACGCGCCTATTTTGTAGGTTTAATTTATCTGCGATTTTATTATTCACGCCATCAAGCACATTATCAAGATTTGTGTGAATGGCATAAATAGCGATATCGTTTTTTATTGCATTGATGATAGTGCGTTCAACATAATTGCGTCCGTTTAATTTTTTCAATCCTTTAAAAATTATCGGGTGATGCGCAATAATAAGATTACAGTTCAATGCTTTTGCTTCATCAACCACTTCTTCAATCGCATCAAGCGTGCACAAAATGCCGGTGCAATCCCAACCTGCGTTGCCAGTAATTAAACCGGCGTTATCATAATGTTCCTGCAAAGAAGGCGGGGCAAGTTCTTCAAGCGCCGTTATTATTTCTGCGATCTTCATACTTGCAAATTAGTAAACCTTGAAGGTTTTGTACAAACGCCATTTATTTTTGTTTGATGGAAGCCGGTAAATATTTTTTGTACAATGATGACATAGTTGTTTCAGACAAACCTGTTATAACTGTTGATAATCGTTCATTTCGTTTTGGTGATGGTTTTTTTGAAACGATGAAAATGATTGATGGCAATATTATTTTAAGCGATTATCATTTTCGACGATTGTTTTCTTCGCTGCAATTATTGAGGTTTCAAAACCATGATGATTTTACTATTGATTATTTAACGAAATCAATAAGAAAGATTGCGGCAAAAAATGAACACACAAAACTTGCAAGAATACGCCTGACTATTTTTCGCGGCGATGGTGGCTTGAATGATGTTGAAAATAATTTTCACAATTATATCATTCAAACATGGAAAGCAAATGAAGATTCTTTGCAGTTTAATAAAGAAGGTTTAACAACTGGAATTTATACAAATGCAAGAAAAACATCCGATGCATTTTCACACATCAAAACAAATAATTACCTGCCTTATTTAATGGGCGTTTTATGGGCAAAAGAAAACAAGCTTGATGATGCCTTTATTCTCAATAATTATAACCGTATTGCAGATGCAACGATTGCCAATATTTTTTTGGTGAAGAATAGTACTATAAGAACACCTGCATTAAGCGAAGGTTGTGTTGGGGGTGTGATGAGAAAATTTTTACTTGATTGTTTTCAAAAAGAAAATATTGCCTTTAATGAAACCGAGATCAATGCAAGTGAATTGTCAGATGCGAATGAAGTATTTATTACCAATGCTTCAATCGGAATAAAATGGATTCAACAATGCGAACGTCATCGCTATAAAAATGAATTGTCTTCTTACTTATTCAACAAATTAATATTGCCATTGTGGAAATAAATTTTATGAAGTAAGTAAGTTGTGCCTTTCATTTGTTTTAATAATATTAATGATGCAAAGTCTCATTCTATAATTGCATTTCACTTTTATTTCACCTTCTGTCCTTTCACTTTATTCAGATCAAATTCAAAACTTATTTTTTTATCAACACCCGTGTATAAACTCCATTTCTTAAAATGCGTTAGGTTTTCTTTGCAACATTGTAAACACTGAATTAATTTATTTGAACATGGTACAAAAGACCTATTACAAAACGAAGGATTATTGCAAAGTAAAGTTCACTGCGAATTTTGATAATGCTGAAACAATTGAAGTATTGGGATTGAACAGTGACTGGCAGAATTCAGTTAATATGAGTAAGAAAAAAGATGGCAGCTTTACCTGTGATATCAATCTTCCTAAAGATAGTCAACACGAATTTAAATACCTGGTAAACGATAATATCTGGCTGAATGAGCCTGAAGCAGATGGGGAAAATGCAAACGAATTCGGCGGCAGCAACAGCGTGTTGCATGTTTGATCTGCAATATTTTTTCTGATAGAACTTACTGAAAGAATCTCATTTAAGGGGCAACCATAAAAGGTAATAATTGGTTTATTACATCAATTAAATCCATTTTATGAAAAAATTGCTAACCTTATTTGTTGTAGTGTTATGCATTGTAGGTTGTACAAAAATGGAAACCAATCCCGGAACGGGCATTCTTTCAGCAGGTTCTGAAGCAGGTGTAAATGTCGTGAAATCCCGTTCCGCTTTTTTGGTTTCGCATCCATGGAAGTATCAATCATATTATTTTCATTACGCAGACCAGCAACATAAAGGGGATCCGCAATACGTTCGCGGTGCTACTAATAATATACTTGATCTTGACAGCACCCTATACATTTTTAAAAAGAACGGAACTTTTGTTGAGTATGATGGCGGGTATAAATATCCGGGAACATGGACCTTTTCTGATAACACCGCTTCATTACTGATATTGGATTATACATATTGGACAGATAAAGACAGTGTTCTTGTTTTGAACAATAGCTTGTGCAATTATACGCAGCCATTAGGCTATCATGATAAAACTTATACGGAATTGATACAGGCGCCTTAGTTTATTAAGTAATAATTGTCTTTCGACTTGATTGGGCTTTTGTACTGTTAATTCTTCAGCATTTGAGCCTTGATGCTTAAACTCAAAACTTGCCGGCTGTTAATAATAAACAATTCTAACTGTACGTCATTTCCGCAAAAGCGGAAATCTCATCATAAAACTTTTATTTAGATCTTTCAGTAACGAGATTCATATCATTCACTAATTTCAACGAATGATGTCCGTTGATAAAATCAAATTATTTACAGGTATTGCCGTTGTTATTTTGTTTTCCGGTTGTACTTCAGCAAGCAAACAAAACAATACATCTTCAACAGTTGATTCAAGTCAATGGCTTTTGCCTTTTACAAAACTTGATTCTGTAAATCCTGTTATGAAACCGGGAACAGCAAGTTTCTTTTGTCCTGTTCAACATAAACAGGTGAGCTGGGAAGCGAAGAATGTTTTTAATCCAGCAGCAGCAGTAAAAAACGATACGCTTTTCCTGCTGTATCGTGCGCAGGATAGCGCAGGTTGCTCGCGTATTGGTCTTGCAAAAAGCATAGACGGTATTCATTTTATTAAAAATGCAACTCCTGTTTTATTCCCGGATAATGACGCCTATAAAAAATATGAATGGCCCGGCGGTTGTGAAGATCCGCGCCTTGTGCAAAACAGCGCCGGAACTTATTATCTTACTTATACCGCATACGATGGCAAAATAGCAAGGTTAATGATCGCAACATCAACGGACCTTTACCACTGGAGAAAATATGGTCCTGCTTTTAATGATTCACAATATGAAAATATGTGGTCGAAATCAGGTTCGATCGTTTCTTCTTATACCAATGAAAAAATAGTTGCTCAAAAGATTAATGGACAATATTACATGTATTGGGGCGACAAATACATCTGGCTTGCTTCTTCAACTGATCTCATTCACTGGAAACCTTTGCAACAAACGCCTGATAAAAATTTTGATTCAGTGTATGCCAGCTATAACATCAGTTCATTAAAGATTGCTATACCCACGCGAAAAGATAAATTTGATTGTGACCTTGTTGAAAGCGGGCCACCGGCAATGCTTACTGATGAAGGCATACGCTTAATTTACAACAGCAGGAACACTCCTTTAATCGGTGATACAAGTTTGCCTGAAGGAACATACACCGTATCACAAGTGTTGCTCGATAAAAATGATCCGGGTAAGATCATCAGCAGAATGGATCATTATTTTTTAAAGCCTCAACAGCCATACGAACTTACAGGAGAAGTAAATAATGTTTGTTTTGCTGAAGCGCTTGTTTATTATAAATATAGTTGGTGGTTGTACTATGGAACAGCAGATTCAAAGATCGCGGTAGCAATAAATAAAAAGTAATATGAAGTTTAGCATTGATATTAATACAAATGAAATTTTTCCTGTAATAACATTAAAGAATGAAGAAGAAAAAGCATCTGTAGAAGTTTATACGTTCGGTGCGTTATTAAACAACTTTACCATAAACGATTCAATTAATATTATAGATGGGTTTGTTTCACCACAGGATGCAAAAACTAATATTACCAAAGGGTTTAAAAGCGCAAAGCTTAGTCCATTTGTTTGCAGGATGGCAGATGGCAAATACGCTTTCAATGATCACGAATACAAAATAGATAAGTTTTATTTGAACAAAGAGGCTATTCATGGTTTATTATTCAATGAATTATTTTCAGTAGCTGATCAAGATGCAGATGATAACAATGCTTCTGTAATATTAGAATATAATTACACAAAACAAAACGAAGGTTTTCCGTTTTTGTATTCATGTGTAATAACCTATACACTTGAAACAAATAACCGCCTTTCTATTAAAACAACTATCATCAACAATTCAAATACGGCAATGCCTTTATCTGATGGCTGGCATCCATATTTTTCGCTTGGAGCGAAAGTTGATGAACTATCGTTTCAAATGAATTCAGAAAAACTGGTTGAATTTACTGGTAAGCTCGTTCCAACAGGAAAAATTATTGCATATGATAATTTCCAGCAACCGGAAATTATTGGTGATACTTTTTTAGATAATTGTTTCTTATTAAATGAAAATAATGCTGCTGCCTGTATTTTAAGAGATGATAAAAGCGGTTTGGAATTATCCATTTGGCCTGATGCAGCTTATCCTTATTTACAGGTTTATACACCTCCGCATCGCAACAGTATTGCAATAGAAAATTTAAGCAGCACTCCGGATGCTTTCAATAATAAAATGGGATTGATAATTTTAAATGTAGGTGAAAAAGCGCATTTTAAAACTACTTACCAGGCAGCAATAAAATCATAACTCTACTACAGCAGTAACGCTTATCTCAACATTTACATTTTTCGGTAATGTTTTTACAGCAATAGTTTCCCTTGCCGGAAAATCGCCATCAAAATAAGTGGCATACACTTCATTCACTTCAGCAAACAAACTCATATCACTTAAAAAAATTGTTGTTTTAACCACATGCTGAAAAGTAAGGTTTGCTTCTTTTAAAATAGCATCTATATTTTTCATCACCAGGTTTGCTTCATTTGCGATGCCGTTTGTAACAAGTTCATTTGTTACAGGATCAATTGCGACCTGTCCGCTCACAAATAAAAAACCATTTGCTTTAATAGCTTGGTTATATGGGCCAATCGGAGCCGGCGCTTTTTCTGTGCGTATGATTTGTTTAGACATGAATGATAAATATTAATGCACAAATATAATTGCAGGTTTTATAAC
>Ga0206973_1143_pt2 | contig 14807 bp, 10 predicted proteins | sample Alteio_BWOrgHeat_83_FD_152927 | JGI IMG/M metagenome (GOLD analysis project Ga0206973, IMG submission 152927) | Enriched cells from forest soil in Barre Woods Harvard Forest LTER site, Petersham, Massachusetts, United States -... | ecosystem: Environmental > Terrestrial > Soil > Temperate forest >...
ACTTTTAATATTGAATTTCAAAGGCCTTTAAAAGCAATTGAACATTTTGTTGCAAATAACCCGATAGAGGAAGAGATTATTGTGAAGCTGGATAAGTTTGGTAAAATTCAATGGGATAAAACTGTTGGCGGTGATGCATTAGATGAACTTCATTCGCTTCAACAAACAACTGATGGCGGTTATATTTTGGGAGGCGTTTCTATTTCTTCCGCAAGCGGTGATAAGTCTGAATACAGTCGCGGTATTTATGATTACTGGATAGTTAAGCTTGATATTAAAGGCAAAATTCAATGGGATAAAACCATTGGTGGCGATCATGATGATGGCTGTTATTCTATTCAACAAACAAGTGATAGCGGGTTTATTGTTGGAGGTTATTCTGCATCAGATGTAAGTGGTGAGAAAACAGAACCTGCGCACCGGCCGGATGGTTATACGTACGATTATTGGGTAGTGAAGCTGGATAAAAATCATAACATTCAATGGGACAAAACAATTGGCGGAGCTGATGGCGATGTATTAGGCAATATCAGGGAGTTGAAGCAAAATTTATATGTACTTTTCGGGTATTCTTTTTCAGATCGTTCTTTTGATAAATCGGAAGATGACAGAGGCCAGCCTTTTTGTGATTATTGGTTTGTAACGCTTAAGGATAAACAAAACATGATCGCCAATTCGAATGCTGCTAATCTTAAAAAAGCTTCGGTTCAGTCTTTCAGCATTTATCCTAATCCTGCAAAAAATATTTTGTATATAAAAGCAAAGGGTGCTGCAGTTTATTCGGTTATTAACCGGCGGGGTGAAATATTGCTACAGAAGAAAGTAAATGGAAATTCTTCTATTGATGTATCAGGATTTACTGCAGGCATATACTATATTAAGAATAACTCAACGGGAGAAATGAAAACAGTAATGATCGATAAATAATTTTTATTGAAAAGCAGTTATACTTATGTTATATCAAATCATTAATAAGTTTTATTGTTAGAAAGGTTTTTTGTCAACTTTCTATTGCTTCACCATTTATAAAAACTTTTTTGCCTTTTCCAATTTGCTTCCCACATCTTCATTCTGAAAGAAACCATAACTATTTGCGAGTTTAATACCGATGTCTTCAATGCTCATTGCTGCCGGAATCTTTTTCAATAATACATCAGGCACTTATATCTATGTTTCGGTTAGCAATTTTTTTTCGACTAAACAATTATTAATCCACTTCAAAATTTAAGAAATGAAAACAAAATTTATAACTGCTTTCTTAGCAACTATAATGGTAATTGGCTTTTCTGATTGCAAAAAAGTGATTGTGCTTTGTGGATGTCATATAGGTGATGGCAAAGACACAACTTCAAAAGATACTTCCGTATTTGCTACAACTGCCCAGTTAAAACTTGACAGTTTTAGAAATGGCCAGATAGGAAAAGTTATTGGTTCTTTTGATCAGTTTTCGCTTACAACTTACAAAATGACAGAAACGTATGGGGCCGGGATTGAAGGCGGAACAGTAACAAATACTTACGATTTAAATGATGGCTGGCGAGCTATCAAATATAATGACTATCCTCCCAATGAACCTGATGCGTACATAATTTATGAGTTGGGTCAAACGCTTCCGGTAAAATCAACAACTTGTGGTGGTACAGTTGATGTTCCTAAAACATTAATTTTTATACCGGAAGGCAAATCTTTTTATACAACTTCAGGCTGGGTACTTATTTCTAATCAAACATTGTTGTTCGATGAAAATCACTCGTTGCCATATGACGATGCTACTATCTGTTCAGGAAATAATGTGTATGCAGCAAGTAATGAAACCTGGGCTATGTATTTCTCTTTCTATTAAAATAATACTTTCCCAATTGACCTGTTGGTTAACGACCGATAATATTCCATCTTGAAATGTCAACATACAGTGTTGTGTTTATGATGCATACTGAAGCAACGGGTTAGATGAATATAAAAGCCTGGCAGGCATTAAATGATAATGATTGTCCGGTTAGCAAGCCAACTGTCCTTGTCATGACAGTCGGCTTGCTCTCCAAATGTATTGCCGATGTTTTATTGTTTCACCATTTCTAAAAACTCGTCTTCACTGATGATCTTGATGGTGTTTATTTTTTTGGCTTTCTCCAGTTTGCTTCCGGCATCTTCACCAACAACCAGGTAGTTTAATTTACTGCTTACACCGCTCACAATTTTACCACCATGTTTTTCAACTATCTCTTCGGCGTCGCTGCGCTTGAGTTTATTCATAGTGCCTGTAAATAAAAATGTTTGTTCACTTAAAGTATTGCTTTCAACTGAGGATTGCTTCTTCGTGTTCTTCATGTTCAAACCCAGTTCTTTCAAATGCTTTATCATTTTGACGTTATCATCATTTTGAAAGAAACCATAAATACTTGTAGCCACTTTAATACCGATGTCTTCAAGGCTTTGCAACTCTTCAATATTCATTGATGCAAAATCAAAAATTTCTTTTACTGCATTGGCTAAAGTCTTTGCGGTTGTTTCACCAACATAACGAATACCTAATGCATAAATTAAACGATGCAATGGTTGCTGCTTTGAATCTTCAATAGCTGTTCTTAAATTATCAATTGATTTCTTGCCAAAACCTTCCAGTTCAGCTATCTTATCAAAATCCAAAGTATAAATGGATGGAATATCACTCAGCAATTTCAAATCATAAAACTTCAGCACATTGGCAGCGCCAAAATGCTTTATATCCATTGCATCTTTACTTACAAAATGAATAATCTTCTCCACTACCTGCGCCGGACATTCAATGTTAATGCAACGCCAGACAGCTTCGCCCTCTTCCTTAAATAATTCGCTGTTGCAAACAGGGCATTGCTTTGGATAATGAATAATTTTTTCATGGCCCGTTCTTACTTCAGGCAATGATTTTACTATCTGCGGAATTACATCACCTGCACGTTCAACCAACACTGTATCGCCGATGCGCAGGTCTTTTTCTTTGATATATTCTTCATTGTGCATTGAAATGCTTGAAACTGTTACTCCGCCAATAAATACAGGTTCCAGTTTTGCGACAGGTGTAACTGCTCCGGTTCTTCCCACATTAAATTCAACGCCAATCAATTTTGAAGTGCCTTGCCTCGCTTTAAATTTAAATGCAATTGCCCAGCGCGGATGATGAGAAGTCATTCCTAATTTATCCTGCAACGCAAGATCATTTACTTTGATCACCATGCCATCAATTTCATAAGGAAGATCATCGCGCTTCGCTTCAAATTCTTTGCAGTATTCAATTACCTTTTCAATACCTTTTACAACTTTCTTTTCTTTTTCAGGTGAACGGAAACCTAAGTCCCACAACATTTGCAGCGATTCGCTGTGTGTTATAAAAGGCGCTTCGCGTTTTGAAATATTTTCTTTTGAGTGATCTTTCTCATCACTCACTTTTTTGCCTTCCAATGTTGTGTAGTAACTCACATGGTATAAAAATGCTTCAAGGCTTCTCTTTGCCACAAGCTTTGGATCTTTAATGCGCAAACTTCCGCTGGCTGCATTGCGCGGATTGGCAAGTACAGGCAAACCTTCTTCTTCCATTAACTCGTTATATTTTTTGAAAGATTTTTTACTCATCAAAACCTCGCCGCGTATTTCTGCCAACTGAATGTTGTAATCAGAAAATTTTGCAGACAAAGGAATAGAACGTATTTGCTTAATATTGGTTGTTATTTCTTCGCCTTCTACACCATCACCGCGCGTTGCGCCGCGTGCTAATTCATCATCTTCAAAAATCAGAGAAATGCTTGCACCGTCAAACTTTGGTTCAACACAATATTCAATTGTGTCCAAACCTGTATTCTCTCTTGCCTTACGATCGAAATCAATTAAATCATCTTCATTATAACTATTATCCAAACTCAGCATCGGCACCAGATGTTGCACTGTTGGAAAACCTGCATTCAGCGTGCTTCCTACGCGTTGTGTGGGAGAATTTTTTGTAATGAGTTCAGGGTTTTCTTTCTCTAATTTTTCAAGCTGTTTATATAGCTGATCATATTCTGTATCTGAGACAAGTGGATCACTCAAAATATAATACCTGTACTCATGAAAGCGCAAACTGTTTCTTAATTCATCAATGTCTTTTACCCCGGCATCTTTCTTTAAAAATTCTCTTGAAACTTTTTCGAGATGTTGTGTTTGCTGCGCTGAATACATATAAAAGCTTTATGGCAAACCAACATAAATTTTTTGAAGTAATCGATTTTACCTGTTAGAAATTTATAGCGTATTGCAGTGATGATGCCTGCAGCATTATTTTGCCACGAATGCACGAATGGAGATAACAGAGCAGAAGAATTATAAACCACTGCTTAGGTTTTGAATATAGGCCATGATGTGTTATTTTTACACTATCTACTGTACAAAAATGCTTGCCATGTTTGAAAATGAAACTGCTTTGCAACAACCTGTTGCGTCTGACCGGGCTTTGATTAAAGATGTTCACGAACTTGTTGAATCTTATCCGCGTGTGCCCATTACCGTTGACTGTGTAATTTTTGGTTTTGATAACAATGAATTAAAAGTGCTCCTGATAAGAAGCGACATTGAAATGTACCACGGCAAATGGAGTTTGCTGGGGGATTTTGCGCACGATCACGAAGAGCTTGACGACGCTGCTTACCGAGTTTTACGCGAAAGAACCGGGATGGATGATGTGTATCTTGAACAGGTTAGAACTTTCAGCAAACCGAACCGGCATCCCGGCGGGCGTGTACTTACGGTTGCGTATTGCTCATTGTTAAATTCAGAACATCATGATCTCAAGATCCTGGATAATGAATTGCACTGGCATGTTGTAAAAACGCTCCGTAGTGAAGACGTCGCTTTTGATCACAAAGAAATTCTTGATACCTGTTATGCATGGTTGCAGAAAAGAATGCTTGAACATCCGTTGGGATTAAATCTCTTACCCGAGAAATTCTCTTTGCGTGAACTACAGAATTTATACGAAGCCATTCTTGATATTAAACTCGACAGAAGAAACTTCCGCAAAAAATTCTTTTCTATGGATTTCTTAATTGATACCGGCGAATATGAGGATGATGTACATCATCGCCCCGGGAAATTGTACCGCTTCGATTTTGATAAATACAAGTTAAATAAGAAAAGATGGACGGGCATTGAATTTTAGTAATTCCTGTCATCATATCTGTTATTCTTTGTTGAACAAAAGCTAACAATCGTTCGAGGTAAATTTCAAAGAGTTAAATTTGCGCTTTCAAATTGATCAATGAAGTATACACCACAGCACAAAATACGTATTGTTACAGCCGCTTCTTTATTTGATGGCCACGATGCTGCCATTAATATTATGCGCCGCATTCTGCAAAGCAAAGGCGCAGAAATTATTCATCTCGGGCATAACCGCAGTGTAAAGGAAATTGTTGAATGCGCTATTGAAGAAGATGTGCAGGGCATTGCTATCACTTCTTATCAAGGCGGCCACATTGAGTTTTTCAAATACATGAAAGATCTGCTGGATGATAATGGTTGCGGCCATATAAAAATTTTTGGCGGTGGTGGCGGTACCATTCTTCCGCAGGAAATAACTGAATTACACAATTACGGAATCACTAGAATTTATTCGCCTGATGATGGTAGAAAAATGGGCCTGGAAGGAATGATTGAAGATGTGATTCGCCAATGTGATTTTGTGTTGAATGGAAATGGTGAGTATAAAAAGCCAATGACGCTGGGCGAAGTAAAAGACATAAGAAACATTGCAAGAAAGATTACGAATGCAGAGAATGGAATTCAGTCAACGGTAAATGGTAAGCAGTCAACGGTAATTCCTGTTCTTGGTATAACAGGAACCGGCGGCGCAGGCAAGAGTAGTGTTACAGATGAAATTGTTCGCCGCTATTTGAATGCTTATACAGATAAAACAATCGCTGTTGTTTCGGTTGATCCTTCCCGCAAAAAAACCGGTGGTGCATTATTGGGTGATCGCATAAGAATGAATTCCATCTCGCATCCGCGTGCGTACATGCGCAGCCTTGCAACGCGTGATGATAACACTGCACTGAGTGCTGCTGTTGAATATGCATTGCAGATTTGCAAAGCTGCTGATTTCGATTTTATCATTTTAGAAAGTGCCGGTGTTGGCCAAAGCGATGCATCTATTTTGAATTATTGCGATGTAAGTATGTATGTAATGACGCCTGAATATGGTGCAGCATCTCAGTTGGAAAAAATAAACATGCTTGATTATGCAAACATTGTTTGCATCAACAAGTTTGATAAAGCAGGCGCATTGGATGCATTGCATGATGTGCGCAAACAGTATAAACGCAATCATAGTTTGTGGACTGCAAAAGATGAAGACCTGCCTGTTGTTGGAACAATCGCATCACAGTTCAATGATGCCGGCATTAATGAATTGTTTGAAAAAATAATGCTCGCAGTTGAAGAAAAAACTAAAGTTGATTTTGGAAAGATAGAAGTGCATCATATAAAAGATACAACTTCTAAATCACTGATCATTCCACCAAAGCGTGTGCGTTATTTATCTGAAATAACCGAGAGCAATAAACAGTATGATAATTGGGTTGATGAACAATTTACGATCGCATCGAAGTTGTATAAGATTGATGGTGTATTACAGGAAGAAAAGATGAATGATGTTGATGAATTAAAATCAATTCAGAAAAAATACCTGGATGAATTAAATTCTGAATGCAAAAAATTAATTGATTCATGGTCATCATTACAAAAAAAATACAGCGCTGATTTTTTTGAATATACGGTTCGTGACAAAGTAATTAAGCAACCACTCACCACAACATCTTTAAGCGGCACAAAAATTCCAAAACTAGTTTTACCAAAATATAAAGACTGGGGTGATATTTTAAAATGGCAATTGCAGGAAAATGTACCTGGAGAATTTCCCTATACATCAGGTGTGTTCGAATTAAAACGGCAAGGTGAAGATCCTACAAGAATGTTTGCGGGTGAAGGCGGACCTGAACGTACCAACAAGCGCTTTCATTATGTTTCTGTCGATCAGCCTGCAAAGCGTTTGAGCACTGCATTTGACAGCGTTACACTGTATGGTGAAGATCCTGATCATCGTCCTGATATATATGGAAAGATCGGCAACAGCGGTGTAAGTATTGCTACTGTTGATGATGCAAAAAAATTATACAGCGGTTTTGATCTGTGTGATGCAAAAACATCTGTGAGCATGACGATCAACGGCCCCGCACCTATCGTTCTTGCGTTCTTTATGAATGCTGCTATTGATCAGCAATGTGAGCAATGGATAAGTGATAATGAACAATGGACAATGGTTGAAAAAGCTTTTAAAGAAAAATATATTCACTCTACAAAACCATCTTATTATAATCCCTCTGCGCCCGAGAGATTACCTGAAGGCAATGATGGTTTAGGCTTAAAATTATTAGGATTAAGCGGTGATGAAGTGTTGCCAAAAGATGTTTATGAGAAGATCAAAGCATCTACATTAAACCAGGTAAGAGGAACAGTACAGGCTGATATTTTGAAAGAAGACCAGGCGCAAAACACCTGTATATTCTCAACAGAATTCGCATTGAAATTAATGGGTGATGTGCAGCAATATTTCATTGAGCAAAAAGTAAGAAATTTCTATAGTGTAAGTATCAGCGGTTATCATATTGCGGAAGCCGGCGCTAATCCAATTACGCAACTTGCATTTACATTATCAAATGGTTTTACGTATGTTGAATATTATTTAAGTCGCGGCATGCATATAAATGATTTCGCACCAAACCTTTCTTTCTTTTTCAGTAATGGAATGGATGCAGAGTATAGTGTTATCGGAAGAGTTGCAAGACGTATTTGGGCAAAGGCGATGAAGTATAAATACAAAGGAAATGACCGCTCACAAAAATTAAAATATCATATTCAAACAAGTGGAAGAAGTTTACATGCGCAGGAAATTGACTTCAATGATATACGTACAACATTGCAGGCATTGTATGCCATTTATGATAACTGTAATTCGCTTCATACAAATGCATATGATGAGGCCATTACAACACCCACAGAAGAAAGTGTGCGCCGTGCAATGGCAATTCAATTGATTATTAATCGTGAATTAGGTTCTGCTAAAACAGAAAACTTTATACAAGGCTCATTCGCAATTGAAGAGTTAACTGATCTTGTTGAAGAAGCTGTGTTGACAGAATTTGATCGTTTAACAGAACGTGGTGGCGTGTTGGGTGCAATGGAAAGAATGTACCAGCGCAATAAAATACAGGAAGAAAGTTTGTATTACGAACATCAGAAACATACAGGCGAATTGCCGTTGATAGGTGTAAATACTTTCCTTAATAAAAATGGCTCACCAACAATTACACCGGGCGAAGTGATACGTTCAACAACAGAAGAAAAAGAACAGCAGATCGCTAACCTCCAGGCATTTCAGAAACGCAACGAAAACAAAAGTGCATCATCACTACAAAAACTAAAACAGGTTGCAGTTAATAATGGCAACCTGTTTGAAGAATTAATGGAAACAGTAAAGTATTGTTCATTGGGGCAAATTACACATGCATTATATGAAGTGGGTGGACAGTATCGCCGCAATATGTAATTTTTTTTGCCACGAATGCACGAATGAAAACCATTAATACTTTACTATTCGTGCATTCGTGGCTATCATAAAACAATCCTTTTATAATTCAATTTTAATTCGCCGAAATTTACAATCAATGCTAATCTTTTGCCAGACACTTTAGATAATTAATTGCACGTGCAGTATCTTCATCTGCAATGCCGGACTTACTTTTTACTTCCAAAATGATTTCATCATACACTACAAAATCTGCATAAAAATTATGTGGAAGCAAAACATCTTTATAGTTCACTGAATATTCCTTTTCCCTTTCATAAAATATTCCTACCCTGAAAAATTCAAGTTCCAAAGCATCTTTGTAAACAATTTCAAGAAAACCAGAGCCTAAATTATTATGCACTTCCATACAGACACCAATGATAGAGTAAGCTTCTTTTTTAAGGATTAATTCCATTGATTAAGGTTTATGTTGAAAAATTCTGGCTGAAAAATATAACAGAAATATTTTTTGCCACGAATGCACGAATGAAAACCATTAATACTTTACTATTCGTGCATTCGTGGCTATTTATCTAAATTAATTGTTGCTATAATAATATAGCGCATTACTATTGTTCACATCAAAAATCTGTTGGCTGTACTGCTGTATATCTTCTGCAGTTACCTGGTTGTATTTTGATAGTTCTTCGTTTATCAGATCTGCATTACCCAATAATTCATAAAATGCGAGGCTGTTAGCACGGCTCATTACAGCAATATCTTCAAAGGCAATCATGCTTTCTGTTTTATTCTTTACCTTCTGCAATTCCGCTTCGCCCACTTTTGTTTCTTTGATTTTTGTAAGCTCTTCTTCAATAGCAGTTTCTGCAAGTTTCATATCAACACCTTTTACCAGTTTACCTTCAATGGTAAGCAGGCCACCGTCAAGACTGCCGAAATGATAGCACTCAATATTACTGAACAATCTTTTTTCTTTTACCAGTGATTGAAACAAGCGGGATGATCCCCCGCCGCCTAAAATTTCTGTAATAAGATCAGCAGCATGATAACCTTCCTGCATTCTGCCCGGCATGTGCCATGCTTTATAGAACGCGTCAAGAGGCACATCTGCTTTCACAGTTAATTCCCGTAACGCGGTTTGCTTTGGCTCCTGTGGCACATTGCGTTCATATTTAGTTCCCGATTCTATCGGACCAAACCATTTTTCTGCAAGTATTTTTACATTATCAGTCTTTACATTTCCAGCAACTACAAGTATGGCATTTACCGGGCGGTAATATTTAAAAAAGAAATTTTTTACATCGTCCAGCTTTGCATGCTCAATATGACTTAATTCTTTCCCGATAGTCATCCATCTATAAGGATGCGTTGTGTATGCCAGCTCACGCAGTTTATGGCCTACATCACCATAAGGTTTATTGATATAATGTTCTTTAAATTCTTCGCATACAACCTTGCGTTGCACATCCAGGCTTTTTTTACTAAAAGCAAGGCTGAGCATCCTGTCACTTTCCAGCCAGAAAGCAGTTTCAATATTTTCTGCCGGCAACTGGCAATAATAATTAGTAAGGTCGTTTGTTGTGTAGGCATTGTTTTCACCGCCCGCTCTTTGAAGCGGCTCATCGTAATCAGGAATATTTATGCTGCCGCCAAACATCAAATGTTCAAACAAATGTGCAAACCCAGTTTGTTCCGGGTTTTCATCTCTTGCACCAACATCATACAAAATATTCACAACTGCCATGGGCGTTGTTGCATCTTCATGCACCAAAACACGCAAACCATTATCTAAAACAAAGCGGTTATAATGTATCATTCTTATTACTATAATTTGAAGAATAAGCTTATGCCTGAGCTATAGCATTGGCTTTTTTACGAAACGACAAACTTACAATATGCTTTTAACTCTGAGATAGATTATCTGCGGAGCCCCTGAACGCATAACAAGAACGCGAAGCCTGGCTTTTGCATTCTGCATTAATATTTTATATGCCTGAATATTATTGGTGAAATTTCCTTCTACTCCGATTATGATATCACCAATCATAAAACCAGCCTGTTCTGCCGGAGAACTTTTTATAATGTCTGTTACAGTAATTGCACCATCAATAAGATAAAAACCAAGGCCTGTATACGAATAATCGAATGAGTCAAGGTAATGTTTATTTGGCTTTATAAATATTTCCTGTTGCGGATAATTAAGCACTACATTAAACCTGCGGAAGATATCATTACCTATCAAACCACCCAGGGCAGGATAATTCGTCACATTGTATTCATCATTAAAAACATATGCCGGAATGTTATGAAAGCGGTAGGGCCCTACTTTAAGGTCTTTAACAATCGAAAGCGACATATCTGTTTTGCCACCCAGCCCTTCTGCAATGGTAGCATACATTTTTCTTTTCTTTCTGAATACAGCACTATCATTAGCAAAATCATTACTCATTAACAGGCACAGCCCTGCACCTGTATCAAAATAAAACTTGGCCATTATGTCCTTGCCATCTCTTACTTCGGCTGCCTGCATGGGTAAAGTTGAGAATTGAGGCTTGAGAAGATAGCCGCCCCTGGGATATTTATAACTGCCCGGAGTAAACACTTTTATAATCATTTCATCATAATCAATATATACTATAAACCTGCGAAAAAAGCTGTACCCGATAATGCCGTCAATATGCATACCGTATGCGCTGGAAAGTATCTCATAATTGTTCACATGAAAATCAAGATTGCCTACTGTAATGCCGGGCAGGTGTATGGTATGATCATTGGCAAATGATACATATTTCATTCCTGCAATACCACGCACAATGCGATCGCTTGGAACAAGTTTTAAATGATAATATTCGCTGGTTAAAGAATCAAGTGAAATACCGCCACTGCCTGTATCAAGCACAAAGTTCAGGCTGTCTTTATAATCGTCAAATGTGGCATGCAAAATAATAATACCACCTGTTAGCTGCGTAAAAGGAATAGTGGTAATTAATGTTGCTGGCGGAGGAACAAATTCTTCCTGGGAAAAAACTCTCAGGCTTAATAAAAACAAAAAAGCAGTAAAAGTAAGTTTATGCAATCCTATTAGCTTTTTCAGATGTAACAATCGTAAAATTAGTTCCTTATAGTAGCGCATGTTGTTTTAATTCCGGTGCATTAAAATACATTTAGGTAAATCTCATTAAAACATCTAATATAAATGTAAAGATGCGTATCAATGGTTATAAAACACCTACGAACAACAGATTCTTCAGTAATTTTGTTGCGCGTTAAGCAAAACGAAAAGCAATCGCTTTATCCAAGACAAATACAGAAGCATGAATGTTGCAGCATTATTTGAGAAAGCTTTAAATTTTGAATTCCTGAGTGTGGCAGAAGGCGTTTATCTTTTTGAAAATGCCCCGTTAACCGAGTTGATGTTTGTTGCTGATGAGTTGCGCAAAAAACAGGTGCCTCATGGAAAAGTAACATGGCAGATAGACAGGAACGTAAACACCACCAACGTTTGCATAGCCAATTGTAAATTTTGTAATTTTTACAGGATTCCCGGCAGCCCTGAAGCATACATAACAGATATGCCTGTTTACCGAAAGAAGATTGAAGAAACTTTTAAATATGGCGGAGACCAGTTGTTATTGCAAGGCGGTCATCACCCGCAATTGGGACTTGATTTTTACACTAATACTTTCAGGCAGATAAAGCAGGAATATCCTTCTATTAAATTACATGCATTAGGGCCTCCTGAAGTAGCGCACATAACCAAGCTTGCAAAAAAAACACATCGCGAAGTCTTAATTGAATTAAGAAATGCAGGGCTTGATTCTTTGCCCGGCGCCGGTGCAGAAATTCTGGTAGACAGGGTAAGAAGATTGATAAGTAAAGGCAAATGCGGTGCGGATGAATGGCTGGCAATCATGCACGAAGCGCATAAGCTGAATATAACAACCAGTGCTACGATGATGTTTGGCCACGTAGAAACTATTGAAGAACGTTTTATTCACCTTGCACGCATACGCGAAGTACAGGCAATGAAACCCGAAAATGCAAAAGGCTTTCTTGCGTTTATACCATGGACTTTCCAGGATGTTGATACATTGCTGGCACGTATTCGTGGTGTACATAATCTTACCACTGCAGAAGAATATATAAGAATGATTGCGATGAGCCGCATCATGTTGCCTAACGTAAAAAATATACAGGCAAGCTGGCTTACAGTCGGCAAACAAACAGCACAGCTTTGCTTACATGCCGGCGCAAATGATTTCGGAAGCATAATGATTGAAGAAAATGTTGTGAGTGCTGCAGGTGCTCCACATCGCTTCACATTTAAAACCATTCAAAAAGCCATTAAAGATGCAGGCTTTGAGCCGCAGCTGCGCAACCAGCAGTATGAATGGCGGCAAATCCCCGAAACAATTGTTGAACAGGTAATAAATTATTAAGGGCTTCCATTAGACTTTTCAATACACATCTTTCCGCTTAAAATAAGCGTTGAGAGTATTACATCTTACGCCTTTTCGCATTTGAAAATACACTGCCGGAATAAAAAACATTTCCCCCTCCTGATTTTATTACGATTAATACCCGTTAACCAATTCTTCAATTAAAAATTCTTTTTTATGAATGTTCCTTGCTCATCCGGAAGCCTGTGGCAGTGGGGTAAGCCATACTTGTTTTTGTTGTTGCCCCTGGTAGTTATTATGTTCTCCAGTTGCTCACAGGAAACCATCTTCCAATCCAATTTCGATTCAACTCCTTTAAATAATCCTCCGGCACAGTCTCAGCAGGTGGGCACAATAAATATTGACGGCCCTGCCGGCGCTGCCAAAGTAGTTGCCTCACCAATAAACGAATCCGGCAGATGGGTACAGGTTACAAGGCAAAACGGCCAGCAATCTGTTTCGGGTATTCAATGCAATTTTTCAAAATCTATTGGCGATGGGAAATATACGTTTTCATCACTGCTGTACATACCTGCCGGAAGCGGGCTTGTTACCATACAGTTTGAAACTTTCGGCCAGCCGGTAAGTACTTACACCAACTTTCTTCATATAGATTTTACGCAGGATAATAAAGTGCGCATAGACGATAATGATGATACAAAATTCGGAAGCTTTCAACGTAACCAGGCTTTTATGGTGCAGGTAACACTTGACATCAATGCCACAGAACCTAAAGTTCACATCGCATTGGGTGGCCAGGGCGCTTCAGGCGAAGCAGACTATAGTATTCAATCTCCACTAAGAATGTTCGCACATCAGTTTGGTGCAGTAAGATTATGGATGGGCTTTCCATGGACAGGAAATTTTGATGCCAACACTATCGTGGTAACACATCAATTAAGTAATTAGGGCTGAAACTCTAAGCAGTTAGTTTTGGTATAATAGCAGTTAGTCTTGGTATAAAAAATAATATATAAAGTCCCGCTCACACGGGACTGATTGATTCTGTTAATTGCCCGTTTTCAAAAACTCATCAACTTTAGCAGCACATTCTCTTCCTTCATTAATTGCCCAAACAACCAGTGATTGACCACGGCGCATATCACCTGCAGCGAATACTTTTTTGTTATTGGTTTGATAGGATTTATTGTCTGCCTTTACATTCTTTCTTTCGTCCAGATCAATCTTCATCTCAGCAAGCATTCCTTCATATTGCGGATGTACAAAACCCATTGCCAGCAACACCAATTCGCATAGAATTTCTCTTTCTGATCCGCTTATTTCTTCAAACCCGGATGCACGGCCATCTTCACTTAATTTCCATTCAAGATCAATTAGTTTCAAAGCACACAGATTACCTTGTTCATCACGAACAAATTCTTTAGTGGCAACTGACCATGCTCTTTCGCAGCCTTCTTCATGCGAAGAAGTTGTTTTTAAAAGCATCGGATAAGTTGGCCAGGGCATCTGGTGTGTTCTTGATTTTGGAGGCTGAGGTAATAATTCTAGTTGTGTGATGGATTTTGCCCCCTGCCTTTTTGAAGTACCGATACAATCGCTGCCGGTATCGCCGCCGCCAATTACAACTACGTTTTTACCGTAAGCACTTATAATTTCAGGATAAATGTTGCTTTCAATATCGCCATTGGCAAAAGGGTTTTTTTCTGCATTGAATTTATTCTGCTGCTTCAGAAATTCCATTGCGTAATGAACACCTTTTAACTCACGCCCTTTTACCGGTAGATTTCTTGGAACAGTTGACCCTCCGGCAACAA
>Ga0206973_1147_pt1 | contig 14776 bp, 14 predicted proteins | sample Alteio_BWOrgHeat_83_FD_152927 | JGI IMG/M metagenome (GOLD analysis project Ga0206973, IMG submission 152927) | Enriched cells from forest soil in Barre Woods Harvard Forest LTER site, Petersham, Massachusetts, United States -... | ecosystem: Environmental > Terrestrial > Soil > Temperate forest >...
GTTACAATCAGCAACGGAACAACTGCATCTGCAGATGCGTTGATCGAATTTAAAGATGTGCATTTTGGTTACGATGAAAACAAAGAGATACTGCATAACATTTCTTTGAGATTATCAAAAGGAAAAACGTATGCATTGGTTGGCCCGACAGGCGGCGGAAAAACAACAACCGCTTCGCTGATTGCGCGTTTATATGATCCAACAACAGGAACAGTTTTACTGAATGGAAAAGATATCCGTTCTTATAAGCCGGAAGAACGCGCTGCAAAAATTGGTTTCATTTTGCAGGAACCTTTTTTATTTACCGGATCAGTAAAAGAAAATATTTTGTATGGCAATGACGCATATCAAAATTATTCTGATGAACAAATTGAAGAAGTAATTAGAGATGCAAACCTGCAAAGCCTGTTAACTGTTTTTGAAAATGGATTGCAAACAATAGTTACATCAGGTGGCGATAATATTAGTTTGGGACAAAAGCAACTCATCGCATTTATGCGTGCGGTGTTGCGCAATCCTGAGGTGCTAATTCTTGATGAAGCCACCGCAAACATTGATACCATCACAGAACAATTGCTGGAAGATATATTGAACAAACTTCCAGAAAGCACAACGCGCATCATCATTGCACATCGCCTTAACACCATTGAAAATGCCGATGAAATTTATTTTGTAAACGCAGGTGAAGTAATCCGCGCCGGTTCATTTACAGATGCGGTTGACAAACTGCTGCATAATAAAAGAGTGAGCTAGTATTATTCATTGAACCTTGATTTCTGATATCATTTCATCTCACTCAAAAAATCCGGCAACTTTAAAGTAATTTGTTTTCCTGCTCGTCTTCCTTAATAAATCAATCATTTTAAAATTGAGTTTATGAAGACGATACAGGTTTTAAAAGCCATATTAGCAGGTGCAGTTATCGGAGCTGCTTTATTTTTTATTCCATTTCCGTTCAGGTTCTTTTTTATATTCTTCCTTATATTTTTCTGCATACGAATTTTCGCATGGAGAAGATGGCGAAGAGGTAATTGGCACGAACATCACAACAGGAATTTTTTCTGGAATCCATCGTACACACAACGTTGGCGCAACATGAGTGATGAAGAACGCAAAACATTCATGCAAAAAATGGAGAAGGAATTGTTTGCAACAAATATTGCATCAGAATAAAAATCTTTCAACAACAAAAATTATTAATCATGAAAAGAAGAGGCGGTTTATTTTTTATAGGATTGGCATCAGCCATTGCAACAATCATAAGTTTAAACGTTGCTTTTGGTAAGCCAGGATATTATTATGAACGCTATCCTTATTACAATCGCTATCATCATTGTAGTGACAGATATGATCGCAACAATGATAAAAGATCAAAACATGATCGCGATCAGCACAACGATTCAACAAACAGTAATTATCAAACAGAACAATAAAAACAAAAGAACAATTTATGTACAACAGACATTCATTCACACAATTTGACGCCGCTCACAGAAGAAGACATCACCCATTTATGCAATCAATTTTTCGCGCACCGGTTAACGTGTATAAAACAGATGACAGTTATGAGTTGCTGGTATTTGCACCGGGCCGCGTAAAAGAAAATTTCAATGTAAAAACAAAAGGTACTGAACTTACCGTTTCTTATACACCGACTGAAGGTTTAACACCTCCCGACTGGATTAAAAAGAATACAGCCGCGGAGCATTTGAACGCATATTCACTATTGATGAAAATATCGACTCAACAAACATCAAAGCAAATTATGCTGATGGTGTATTGCAGGTAAGTTTGCCGTTGATTCCCGGTGCGGCAACACCGCAGCAGGATATTCCTGTTGATTAGTTTAAGCAGCAATTAAAAAGTTATTTGAATATTTTTATTACTGGCAAATGAACTCTGATTGAGTGCCGTACGTATGGCATCACTCCCTTGTGCTGCACAGTTTCATGGCATCTTCGGTTTCACATTATAGCTTCAACAAATAATTCAAACAACTTTAATTTAAAAGGCTTTCATAACAGAGAGCCTTTTAAATAAATCATAGTTTTAAAAATTATAAAATAACAATGAACGTAATAAAAGACAAAAGAATAGCAATCGTTGGCGGCGGTCCCGGCGGATTAACGCTCGCAAGACTGTTACAAATAAAAGGTGCTGACGTAAAAGTATATGAGCGCGATGTAAACAAAGATGTGCGCGTACAAGGTGCAACACTCGATCTGCATGATGATTCTGGTTTAAAAGCTTTACGCGAAGCAGGATTGATAGAAGCATTCAAAGAAAATTATCGTCCCAACGCGGATCGCATGAGCATAATGGATAAAGATGCAAACGTGTTGCATAACGATCATGTTAGTGAAACAAACGGAACATTTGGCGATGCATATTTTCGCCCTGAAATTGACCGCGGACCATTAAGAAAAATATTATTGGAATCATTGCAATCTGGTACTGTTATTTGGGATAGCCAGTTTGTTTCCATGCAATCAATCAATAACAAATGGCAACTGGAATTTAAAAATGGAACAACTGCAACAGCAGATATTGTGATTGCCGCAGATGGCGCTAATTCAAAGATTCGTCCGTACATAACTTCTATTAAACCATTCTATGTTGGCTTAACTGCAATTGAAGCTACCGTATATGATGCTGAAATAAAAGCGCCTCAAATAAGTAAGTTGCTGAAAGGCGGAAAGCTATTCATTTTAAGTGATGCAAAAACATTAGTGGTAAGTGCTAAAGGCGATGGCAGCCTTCAATTTTATCCTGGTTTTAAATCAGAAGAAAATTGGATTGATGAAAGCGGTATTGATTTTACAAGCAATGAACAACTTGCTGATTGGTTTAAAAAAGAATATACGGGATGGAATGCAATATGGCTTGAGTTATTTGAAAATGCTGAACCAAAATTTATTGCGCGCCCACAATATTGCATGCCTGTAAATCAAAGCTGGGAAGCGTTGCCCAATCTTACAATGCTTGGTGATGCCGCGCATTTAATGCCGCCTTATGCAGGCGAAGGTGTGAACATGGCGATGCTGGATGCATTGGAGTTGAGTGATTGCTTGACTGATCCATCTTTTAATACTACGCAGGAAGCCATTGCAGCTTATGAAAAACAAATGCTTTCAAGAGCTTCTGAAGTTGCTAAAGAAACATTGGAACAAACTGCAGTTATGCATTCGGACGATGGATTAAGTGATATGTTGAATATGTTTGGAGAGACGCAATGATGCTTTGGCTATTTAAAAAACAACGCTGCAATCACACCGCCAATAATTGGCCCGATAACAGGAATCCAGCTATGTTGCCAATCACTGGTGCCTTTGCCTTTTATAGGAAGAATAGCATGCATAAGACGCGGACCAAGATCTCTTGCAGGATTAATAGCATAACCGGTTGGTCCGCCGAGACTCAATCCAACGCCAAACACAACAAAAGCAACAGGCAATGCACTGATGGAGCCTAAAGAATCTGTATGGGAAACAATGTGAAGCACAGCAATAGCAAAAACAAGTGTGCCAACAATTTCAGTGATCAAATTATAAAATGGATTCCTTATAGCAGGGCCTGTACAAAATACAGCCAGCTTGTTGGCAGCATTCTCCGTTGCATCAAAATGTTGTTTATAAGCAATCCAAACAATGAACGCGCCAATCATAGCGCCTAACATTTGCCCAAGAATATATTCCGGTACAAGACTCCAACTGAATTTACCTGCAATAGCCAACGCAATAGTAACTGCGGGATTCAAATGTGCGCCGCTTGACGGAGCGCTTATAAAAACTCCGGTGAATACCGCCATTGCCCAGCCTGTTGTAATAACGATCCATCCGCTGTTGAAACCGTTTGTTTTATTGAGTAATACATTAGCAACAACACCATCGCCGAGAATGATTAAAATAGCTGTTCCAACAATTTCTCCTATAAAAGCAGTCATACGTTAGATGTTTTTAAAGTTTTAATGTTTCAAAGTTCCAGTGTTCCAATGTTAGTGTATTTGTTTACAACGCTGAAACTTTTAAACGCTGAAACATTGAAACTGTCATGGTAAATAATTTTTTGCAAGCTGTGTAAAATTATCCAATTCAATTTGTATCCAGTTATTATCTTTTTGTAAAACAGTTGCCATTGCTTCTGCAACAACAGTTGCCGCAAGCAATGCTTTTCTTACATCAAGAAACAGCATTCTTGTTCTGCGCGCAAGAATGTCTTCTATACTTACAGCCATTTCCTGTTCAACGAATTTTTTTATATTTTCTACTGAATAAATATTTTCAATTGTATCATCATAATTAATACTATCAAATTCACTTTGCTGTATAGGAAGATTTTTTGTGACAGGATGTATATATTCAAACTTGGCAACAAAAATCGCATTATTCACTGCCTCTTCTGCCATCCTGCGATAGGTTGTCCACTTACCGCCTGTTATAGTTATCAGGTTTGATGTAGATACAATGATGATATGATCCCTGCTGATCATTGAAGTATTCGTAACGCCTTTTGTTTTTACAAGCGGCCGTAAACCCGCAAACATGCTGCAAACATCACTCTGCGTAATATTTGTTTTTAAATAACGGTTAGCATGCTCCAAAACAAAGCGTATTTCTTCTTCTAAAGGAATCGGTTCATCTGTTATATATTCAACCTCTGTATCAGTTGTGCCCAATACAACTTTGTTATGCCAGGGTACTGCAAACAATACGCGCTTATCATCTGTTTTCGGTATCATCAGTGCGTAGTTTCCCGGAAAAAACTTTTTATCAACTACCAGATGAATACCCTGTGATGGGGTTACAATATCTGCTGCATCTTCATTATCCATCTGCAAAATATCATCTACAAAAACACCGGTTGCGTTAATAATTGTTTTGCTTTTTATCTCAAATGTTTTGTTGTTCATGTAATCATATGCAACAACACCACAAACTTTCTCCTGTTTATCCGCTGACTTTATTTTCTTTTTTAGTAGCGCTGTCGCTTCACAATAATTGAGCAATACAGCACCATGTTTTGCAGCAGTGCGGGCAAGATTGATAGCAAGCCTTGCGTCATCAAATTGTCCATCATAGTAAACAATGCCGCCTTTCAGATTTCTCTGATCAATGGCGGGTGATATCTTTTCTATTGTTTTATTGCTGATGAATTTTGGTTTACCTAAACTTAGTTTGGCAGAAAGAAAGTCGTACAATTTCAAACCCGTTCCATAATATAATTTCTGAAAAAAAGAAAATGATGGAAGTATGAAACCAAGTGTATGTGTAACGGAGGGAGCATTTTTTAACAGCCATCCTCTCTCTTTCAATGCCTCACGCACCAGTTTAAGATTGCCTTGCTCTAAATATCTTACACCGCCATGCACCAGTTTTGTAGAACGGCTTGACGTGCCTTTTGCAAAATCTTCCACTTCGATTAAGATAGTTGATAAACCCCGTGAAGCTGCATCAACAGCAGCGCCCAAGCCTGTTGCCCCACCGCCGATAATTAATACATCCCATGTTTTGTTTTCATCCAACTGTGCTAACATGGAATTTCTGTTCATATAGTTTAAATATTTTCTGTGTAACTCTGTGATGAACTCAAAAAAGCTCTGTGGTAAAAATGAAACCACAGAGTAGCACAAAGTTTTAGCGCAGAGTAAGAGGAGTTAATTGATCACATAACTAATGTTACCATCCTTATCATCTTTCAACTGAATGCCGATTGCCTGCAACTCATTCCTGATCCTGTCGCTCGTTGCATAATCTTTTTTTGTGCGCGCATCTTTACGCATATTGATAAGCAAATTAATAATGCCTTCCAGTTTATTATCATCTGCTGTTATGTGCAACTGCAAACCGAGGATATCTTCAATGTATAATTTCACTTTATCCTGCAGCAGCCTGAATGTTTCTGCGCTCAGTGCATCTGCAGCAATATGTTTATCTTTTATACCATTGATCACCGGCACCAACTCAAACATGTTGGCTAATATTTTTGCTGTGCTGAAATCATCATTCATGAATTCGTCAAACCCGGCAATTAATTTTTTTACCTTATCATCTAATTCACCATTCACTGCTGACACCTCACCGCTCACTGCCGGCAGTTTCTTCAGGTTCTCATACGCTTCGCTCAAACGCTTTAATCCTTTTTCACTTGCCTGCAATGCTTCATTGCTGAAATCAAGCGTAGAACGATAATGTGTTTGCAGAATAAAAAACCGGATCACCATCGGGTGATAAGCCTGTGCAAGAACCGGGTTATTGCCGCTGAACAATTGCGTTAGCGTAATCACATTGTTATAACTCTTGCCCATCTTCCTGCCGTTGATGGTGATCATGTTGTTATGAATCCAGTAACGTGCAGGAATTTTATCATTGCAAACATTGCTCTGCGCGATCTCGCATTCATGATGCGGAAACTGCAGATCCATACCACCGCCATGAATATCAAATTGCTCACCCAAATATTTTGTACTCATTGCAGAACATTCAATATGCCATCCGGGGAAACCCTCACCCCACGGACTTTTCCAGCGCATAATATGCTCAGGCGGCGCATTTTTCCACAAAGCAAAATCGTTGGTGTTGCGTTTTTCTTCCTGGTTATCCAGATCACGTGTGGTAGCGATCATTTCATCTAAAACTCTTCCGCTCAAAATTCCATAAGGTTCACCTTTCTTTGAAAAATCATTATTGTATTTCGACACATCAAAGTACACAGAGCCATTCACCACATAGGCATAGCCATCAGCAATAATCTTTTCGATCATGCCGATCTGTTCAACGATATGCCCTGTTGCCGTTGGTTCAATCGTTGGATCAAGCGTATTTAATTGATGCATCGCCCAATGATACAGGTTGGTATATTTCTGCACCAGCTCCATCGGCTCCAGTTTTTCCAGTATCGCTTTCTTAGCAATCTTATCTTCCGCAGCACGGCCTTCTTCTTCAAAATGCCCTGCATCTGTAATGTTGCGCACATAACGAACCTTATAACCCAAATGCATCAGCCAGCGATACACAATATCAAACGTTACATACGGCCGCGCATGTCCTAAATGACTTTCGCCACTTACCGTTGGGCCGCACACGTACAGTCCCACATGCCCCGGTGTTATAGGTGTAAAAACTTCTTTCTCCCTCGTTAGTGAATTATAAACTTTCAGTTCGCTCATTGAATAAATGTATTTTTTGGGTTACCAGCTACGGTTTTGCTTCGCCCGTATTTGTTTTTTATTGTCTCAGCGAATGCCGCAAATTTTTATATTACCAGCTGCGGCATTTCGTGGCATCGTCTCTTGCATCGCAACACTTGTGCTGCAGTATTTCATGGCAGCTTCAGTTTGCTTATGTAAATGCTACAGATGCAAGTGCTGCAAAAATCAAAGCATTTTTTTGATTGAACAAGAATAGATTGAAGATTGTTGCCAGCCTTTGTTTGATGTAAAGGGAAATACAACCACTTGCAGCCTTTATTGGCATAATTCATTTATAAGTGCATAAAAAACCGTTGATAAAGAACCCTTATAGCGGCTTGAACATTCACTATCTATTGATTTGCCATAGGTATGCATGCCTTTATCATAGGATTTAATCAGCTATAACTCGGCTATAACTCAGGTATAAGTCAGCTATATGTTGGCTATAAGTCAGCTATAGTTAAGCTTTGGAGATATTCCTTAAATTTATGAACCTAATTAAATAGTTTTTACTTTTCCGCCGCTGTTTGTAGAGCACTTTTATTTGTGTTCTTAATAATAATCCTGAATCACATAACTGTTGGTAAAGAGCGTCAATGGTGGAGAAAACATGCAGATTATTATCTGCACCAATTCGCTTGTTAGTAATGAAATGATTTTGCCGTAAAAAGAAGTAAATTTAAAAAATATGAAAGCCTCATTTTTGATTTGTTTTTCTTTTTGCGTCTTTATAGCATCTGCTCAAAAGCCAAAAGATGGATTTTATACCTATTCTATTGCATTTGAAGAATGGCAAGGAAAATCTTTGAATACAACATGTACTGTTCAAATAAAGGGAGACTCCATTAAAATCATTAATAATGGAACAGGAAATCTGACAGGTAAAAAAGGTGACATTATTGACGAAGGAATATTAATGAAACATACAAAAACCGGCAAATGGATCATTGGGCACAATCTAAAGGATAAAGATGCAGAAGAGATTGGTGGCTGTTCTGGCGGACCACCCATAATTGACTTCAAACAAAAAAAGTTTTATAGTTGCTGATATTAGAAAAAATAGCAGTCCTTCTGAAAATACTATCACTAATTAATTACCTGATTTTGTTTTCGGGTTTTTCTAAAAGCTTAGTAATGGCAATACTTCCATTCCAAAGCCCTTCAAAATATTTTTGTTGTTTGAACTGAGGAATCATCAGCGAATCAATAATTGACTGGGCAATTGCATTGGTCAAAACTTTTTCTGTTCCGTAGCCGGTTGTAATTCTCACTTTTTTCATGTGTGCACTAAAAATAATCAACACGCCATTATTTATGTCTTTGCGGCCAATTCCTATCGCGTTGAATTGATGCGTGGAATATTCTTCTATCGTTGAGTCGGGATAAAAACTATCTGTAGTTAAAAGCACAACCTGGTTTGTGGTAAGTTTTTCATGATTAACATACAGGTCATTCAGTTTTTTTCTTTGTGTACTATCTAAAATATTTGATTGATCAATCACAAAATTTTTAGGTTGTACTGCATACCAGCTTATTAAAAAAAATAAAACCGGGATTGAAAAAAATATGAAAAGCAATTTTTTCATTGCCTTAAAATTAATGATTGTAGTGCAAAGAAGCTTGTTGCAATGAAAATTTAACTGTACAGATCGGCACTCATTCAAAACTGTTATGCTTTCATTACATGCATTCATCATCCATAATTTATTTATACCTTCAACAAGATAAAAGCTGTTGCCTGCCGTTTAAAAGTTCCGGGCACCTTAAATACAAAACACCAAATAATTTTTATGCATAAACATATTCCTTCAAGCCGCCTTGGGCGCTGGCTTCCTGCTGACCGCTCTATTCTGAATAACTGGTTACAAAAAACAATTGATGCAGCAACAAAAGCAAACAAAGCTTTTCATCCTGTAATAACAGAATTTAAAAAACTGATAGAAACCGACCCTGTTTTGTACATGTATTTTACACAGATGTTCCAGCAGCAACCGCACATTCCCATACAACGCGGAAGTGGTGATGTTAAGATCAAAGATTATCATCAAATGCTGCGCATCATTAATCATGTACTTACTACTGCGCCTGAATTTAATAACACTGAAATGGTGGGCTTTCCTATCAATGCAATCTTAGATTACCCGATGTACACACCTGCGGGGCAGGCTGCATTTTTGAATGATAAAGTGAATGCGGTATTGAAAAAAGTATTGGCTGTGTGGACAGAATTTTTAAACTCACCTGCATCCTGTTATGTTTTAAATGAAAATGAAAACGGATGGTTTAGCCCTGAAGCACAAAAAGCCCTGAACATTGATGAGTTTATTTTAGACAGATCAAAACCTTACTGGGGTTTTACTTCGTGGAATGATTTTTTTATCCGCCAGTTTAAACCCGGAATACGGCCTTTGCCTGCAGATGATGAAAAGATAATTGTAAGCGCCTGCGAGTCTCAGCCATTCGCCATTGATACCAACGTTAAAAAAACAGATGCTTTCTGGTTAAAAGGGCAATCATATTCTCTCGAACATATGCTTAACGGAAGGCATGTTGATTATTTCAACGGGGGCACCGTGTACCAGGCTTTTTTAAGCGCTGAAAAATATCATCGCTGGCATAGCCCTGTTGATGGCGTTATAAAGGAAGTTGCTTTGGTTGACGGCAGTTATTATGCAGAAGCTTATTCTGCAGGATTTGATCCTGTTGGCCCGAATAATTCACAGGGATATATTGCACATGTTGCTGCACGCGCTTTGATATTTATTGAAAGCAGTAATAAAAAACTGGGAATGATCTGCGTGATACCGATTGGCATGGCAGAAGTTTCTTCGTGCATTGTAACAGTAAAAGAAAACCAGCAGGTAAAGAAGGGCGATCAGTTGGGATATTTTCAATTTGGCGGCTCAACACATTGTGTTGTTTTTAAGAAAGATGCTATTGCCCAATTTGCAAGCAATGCATTGCCGCAGGGAGAATTCGGCGCTAACTCAAACCCGGTAAAAATCAATTCAACGATAGCGATAACAAATTAATATCAAGCAAAATAATTATGCCGGTTAAACAAGATGATTTCCTTTCAAAATTATCTGCACCTGCACGCAGGGCGCTTGAAAGCAAAGGATTAACTTCTTTGAAAAAAATTGCAGCACATACTACAAAAGAATTACTGGCATTGCATGGTGTTGGGCCTTCAACGATTCCAATATTGAAAACAGCTTTGCAGGAACAGGGGCTTGATTTTAAAACTGAAGCAACAACTAAGAGTTAAACATACAATATGCCCGCAAAATTTATAAGAAGCAATGCGCATTTGCCGGTTAAAAATCTGAGAGCAACACTGGATTATTATCGTGATGTACTCGGATTTGGCGATGAATGGACATTCGGTGATAAAGATGGCGGTATCAGCAGGAATGAGCTCAGGCTTTTGTTTGCAGAAGATGAAAACTTCGCCAATGATATCAATAATGAACATCATCGTTTGCCATTGTTATGGTTTGTTGAATCGATTGATGAGATATATAAAGAGTTCAAAAATAGAAATATCATCATTGCTGATGAGCTGCGTTTGCATCCTTACGGACTGCGCGAATTTGCGTTCGTTGATATAAACGGCTATTACATTCGCGTAGCTGAAAATGCCGGATCATGATCTCAACTTAATGAATATTCTTCACACCCATATTTAATAATCCGCATAAACATTTATTACGAAATTTGCCCGCTATGCGAGTTTTTATTACTGCAGCAACTGTTGGCGAATGGATGCCCTGTTTTTCAAACATCAATAAATTATATACCGAGAAAAGCAGGCGCTTGAAAATTTATTTTCATCAGTCGGGTGTTGGCATGATGGCAACAACATTTTCACTCACTAAATTAATTGCTGAAGAAAAACCTGATCTTATTATACAGGCCGGAATGGCAGGATGTTTTGATACAGATATTTCATTGGGAAAAGTAGTTGTGGTTGAAAAAGAAATTGAAGGCAATCTTGGCGTTGAAGAAAACGGCAAGTGGCGCGATCTCTTCAACCTGAAATTAGAAAAACCCAATTATCATCCTTACGTAAAAAGAACTTTGCCTAACCTGAATATTGAAAAACTAAACCTGTTAAAACTAAAAGCCGTAGCGGGCATTACTGTAAATGAAGTAACAACACGCAAAGAGCGTATTAAACAACTTTTAAAAAAATATGGTCCGGTAATTGAATCAATGGAAGGTGCTGCATTGCATTATGTTTGCCGGCAAACGAACACAAATTTTTTGCAGGTGCGCACCATCAGTAATTACATTGGTGAAAGAGATAAAAGCAAGTGGATGATAAAAGAATCACTGGATAACTTAAATATAACCCTGCTTAAATACATTGATAAACTATATAAAGTAATGTAAAGAGCGCATGAAATTATCATTGGCATTTTCTCCCTGTCCTAACGATACCTTCATATTTGATGCATTGGTGAATCATAAGATTGATACGAAGGGTTTTGAATTTGATGTAAAGCTTGAAGATGTGCAAACATTAAATGAATGGGCTTTGCAACAAAAAATAGATATAACAAAGATCAGTTATGGCGTGTTGCCATTGGTGCTGGATAAATATATGTTGATTGAAAGTGGCGGCGCTTTGGGCAAAGGCGTTGGGCCGTTGCTGATTGCAAAGTCTGCTATCGATATTAATACACTGAATGATAAATGCATTGCTATTCCCGGTGTGAACACTACAGCGCACATGCTGTTTTCACTGGCTTTTCCAAATGCGCATAATAAAGTGTTTAAGGTTTTCAATGAGATAGAAGATGCGGTATTGAATGATGATGTAGATGCAGGCGTTATTATACATGAAAACAGGTTTACTTACCAGCAAAAAGGGTTGCATAAACTGGTGGATCTTGGTGATTACTGGGAAACACAAACACAGTTGCCAATTCCGTTGGGGGGCATTGTTGCAAAAAAACATTTCGATATATCCATTATATCTGAAATTGATAAACTCATTGGACAAAGTGTTGAATATGCTTTTGAAAATAATTATGAGCAGTTAAGTGATTATGTAAAACAGCATGCACAGGAAATGAGTGAGCAAGTTATGCGTCAGCATATCGATCTGTATGTAAATAATTTTTCTGTCGCTTTGGGTAATGACGGAAGAAAAGCTGTTGCAAAACTGTTGGAAGTATACAGGCATGTTGATGAAGAAAAACAATTTCACGCATCATAAATTTCAAGCTGTAACCTTGTTTCTTCAAGGTCTAATTCTCTTTCGATCTTTCGTATAATTTCTTCGTTGCCTTTACCTGTTGTATGCAAATCTTTTATGGTATTGCGTTCAACGCCTAACAGCTCGAGTTGCAGTTTTGTAAATTCATTGAATATATTTCCCGCAAGCGTTTTTCCTGAACCAAAATAATTTGCAGGCAGGTCTGTTTTTTGCAGCCGGTTATATCTTACCTCATACTTGCTTTTAATATTGTTGAGTAATTCTTCCTGTGTGAAACCTAAATTGTTCTCTATATAATTTATGGCTGTTGTTGCCACCTGTGTTCTTATTTCATATTCTTCCGCCACCAAAGAATAAGGATCGATTTTCAGTTTGCGTACAACCCATTTTAAAGAAAAACCTAACAACACCAGCGTTGATAAAATAACGCAGAAGGATAAATAAATAACAAGATCGCGTTGAGGAAAAGCAGTGCCGTCAGTTAAGGTAAGAGGTATTGCCAATGCAGCCGCCATTGATACCACACCACGCATTCCTGCCCAACCAAATATTATAAGGTTGCGCGGATCAAGCTGTTCTTTTTTACGGATGCGTTTGCTTAATATTCTCGGTAAATAAGAAGCAGGAAAAACCCAGATAAACCGGACAATTATCACTACAAAACTTATTGCCAAACCATATAATACCAATGTCAGCAAAGGATAATCACTGATGCCTTTCATAACATTGCGCAACTGCAATCCTATCAAAATAAAAACAAGTGCATTCAAAATAAACAGCACCGTTTCCCAAACGGAGTAAGCCATTATCCTGCTTTCATTGCTGAATATTTCTGTTGAGCGGAATGAAAGAAATAGCCCTGTTGTTACAACAGCCAATACGCCTGATACATGAAAACGTTCTGCCAAAAGATAGGAAGCAAATGGTGTAAGAAAAGTAAGTGTTACTTCAAGCACAGGATCACAAAAGAATTTTTTCTGAATGAAGTAAGTAATGTAACCAATCACAAGCCCGATCGCAATGCCTGCCGCAGCAACCCAAAGAAAATTTACGCCAGCCTGCCAGAAAACAAAATTGCCGGCAGTTATTGCGGTTAAAGCATAGCGGTAAGCGATCAAACCGCTGGCATCATTTACAAGGCTTTCTCCTTCCAGAATGGCAATCAACCTGGGATTTAATCCAAGCCCTTTTGTTATGGAAGTTGCAGCTACTGCGTCAGGTGGCGATACAATCGCTCCCAATAAAAAAGCAAGCGGCCATGTAAAGCCGGGAATCAGTAAATGTGCTGCAATGGCAACAGCTCCCGTTGTAAAAAATACAAGCCCGATCGACGCAAGGCTTATTGGCCTGATAGCAGCTTTGAAATCGTGCCAGCTTGTATTCCATGCAGCACCATATAATAATGGCGGCAAAAAAATCAAGAAAATAATATCAGGCTCCAATGAAATAGTCGGCAAGCCAGGAATTAAGCTGATAACAATGCCCGATAAGACAAGAATAATGGCAAAAGGAAAATTTCTTTTTTTACTTAGAACTGCGAGAAAAGTAATAAGGAATAAAAGTATAACAATGATGTCTATATTTTCCATAGGCTATTGCTGTGGTAACGGTTGCATCTTCAGTTTGCGTTCCATAAAATTTTCTATTGCCTGCTGCACTTCCAAAAGGTCTTTGCTTTTTATATAACTACCCATTACATGATCGCCTACATCAGGCATTGGTTCTTTAATTTTTTCGTTTGATGGGGTACCTAATTCGCCAAACATATTCAGCATGGCGGGAACACTTACAACACTATCCTGGTGCGCATCATCTTTATAATAATACAACAACAATGTTGGCTGTTTTACTTTCTCAAAAGTTTCTTTCGTCATTGTTGTTTCCAACATTTCCTGCAGTTGCGTTGTTGATTCAAGCGGGTAATGATAGTACCAGTATTGTCTATATGTGGGCGATGAATCAGAAGCAGTAATATAATGGCTGCCTGTCACAGTGCGCGCTATCTGCAATCCCCAATGATTATTCAGCAGAAAAGAACGGCTGTCATGAATAGCAATGTTGGGCGACATCAATATCAATGCATATACATCATCCGGATAATCCGCAGCAAGTTTTAATGCAAGCGTTCCACCGGTTGAGGTTGTCATCAATATTACTTTATTGCCTAACTGTTTACCGATTTGCAAAGCCTGCTTTGCGCTTTCCCATAATTTGTCAGCAGTTAAATTCATCATAGGCTCTGTTGTATCAATTCCATGTTCTGCCAAACGGCTTAAATACAAATTGCACCCAAACTCTTTTGCAATGTTGGTATGCATAGGTTTGCCTTCGCCCTGGCTTGCAGAAAAACCATGCAGGTAAAC
>Ga0206973_1148_pt1 | contig 14453 bp, 13 predicted proteins | sample Alteio_BWOrgHeat_83_FD_152927 | JGI IMG/M metagenome (GOLD analysis project Ga0206973, IMG submission 152927) | Enriched cells from forest soil in Barre Woods Harvard Forest LTER site, Petersham, Massachusetts, United States -... | ecosystem: Environmental > Terrestrial > Soil > Temperate forest >...
TCTTGCATGCACCTTAGCTATTAGTTTTTATTAGATAAATCTGTTTGCGTCGGCATACCTTTTTCTTCTGCTTCACGTGCTGCTTTAATATCGCTTCTGGCATAGTGCTTTACGATGCTATCAGGTACGTGTAGCATGTTAATTAGTTTTTCTACATCGGTGTGATACATTTCAAAACCAATCACGCCATCTGCTTCAGCGCTAATTAAAACTTCTTGATGACCTAATTCAGTATCTTTAACAATAACCATTGTAATTTTATCTAACGGAATAGAACTTACACGATCTTTGTAAAAAGATATTACGCGCTTATTAGTAATAACCACCCCAGAATTGTAGGTATAGTAGCTGGTCGCCTTGTAGCCTTCAAGCACTTCACCGGCTTGTAACAAATGCATTTTTTCAATTTGTTGCATCGCTTTAGCTTCAATAGGTGGTGTTTGTAAGCTGAGCTTTGGACCCATAGCTGTAAGTATGCCCAAAATTACTGCACACACGACTATCACGCCAGTTATTGCATATCTTAACTTCATGGCTGTTAACCCTCTTTTTTTATGTGTTTTTACCGTCATGAGTAGAAGGGTAGTTGCTTTTTTGCCAAAAATCAAGTCAGGCAATTAACCGGTTGAAATTTAGACCTATCGCCTTGTTTTTTGGACTATGCGCGTTTTAAATGCAAAATACCCCTTGCGTTTAGGTCTAAAACTAGATAATATAACCAAACTTATCGCGGGGTGGAGCAGTCTGGCAGCTCGTCGGGCTCATAACCCGAAGGTCGTAGGTTCAAATCCTGCCCCCGCTACCAAATTGATTTAATAGGTGGGCCATGGGCCCACTTTTTATTTGTGTGGATGTGGAAGTATATGAAACGGCATATTGCTTTAGAGACAGTTATAAACCCAATTGTAGTTGGGCTTGGTTATGAACTAGTAGGATTAGAGTATTTATCACAAGGTAAGCACTCAATTTTGCGTATATATATAGATCGCCCAGAAGGCGTGGCTATAGATGACTGTGAAAAAGTAAGCCGTCAGGTTGGCTCGGTTCTAGAAGTTGAGTCAGATTTAGTGCGTGGTGAGTATACCTTGGAGGTTTCTTCTCCTGGGGTGGACAGAAAGATATTCACACTAGAGCAGTTTCCTAAATTTTTGGGAAGAAAAGTGCACTTAACGGTGCATACCCTAGTTAATGGACAACGAAACTTAAAAGGGACATTAAGTGCTGTTAATGATGCTGAGTTGCTGTTAGATATTAATGGTACAGTGATTAATGTAGACGTTGCAAATATTGCACAGGCTAATGTCATAGATGAGAAGGCGAGATTATAGATTATGAATAAAGAAATTCCGCTTAAATTAATTGTCGGCACTGTTTCAAATGAAAAAGGTGTCTCTGAAGAAGTTATTTTCGAAGCCTTGGAAGCCGCGTTAGTTTCGGCAACTAAAAAGAAGTACGGTGCGAACATTGAAGCTCGTGTAGCTATCGATCGTAAAACTGGCACATATGAAACATTTAGAGTCTGGCATGTAGTAGCTGATCCGCAACAAAATCAGCCGCTAGAGCTCCCTTTTAGCCAAATTACCATCAGCGCAGCTCAAGTTGATGAGCCAAATATTCAAATCGGCGCAACTATTGAAGAGCAATTAGAGTCTGTAGAATTTGGTCGTATTGCGGCACAAACTGCTAAACAAGTAATTATTCAAAAAGTTCGTGAAGCCGAACGCTCTATGGTGGCTAGCGAATTCAAAGCTAAACAAGGCCAGTTAATAAATGGCGTGGTTAAGAAAGTTGCACGTGAAGGAATTATCGTAGATTTAGGCGGTAATGCTGAAGGACTTTTAAAGAAAGATCAAACCTTACCTAAAGAATCATACCGCCCAGGCGACAGAGTTCGTGCGTATCTAACTGAAATCATACAGGATACGCGTGGGCCACAAATAATGTTAAGCCGTACCGATAGCGGCATGCTTGGTGAATTATTTAAAATTGAAGTTCCAGAAGTTGGCGAAGGCATTATTGAAATCAAAGCTATGGCGCGCGATCCTGGTGTGCGTTCCAAAATTGCGGTTAAAACTAATGATGGGCGTATGGATCCAGTTGGTGCTTGTGTTGGGATGCGCGGTGCGCGTGTGCAAGCAGTATCTAACGAACTTGGTGGTGAAAGAGTCGATATAGTGCTGTGGGATGATAATCCAGCGCAGTTAGTTATGAATGCAATGTCACCAGCAGAAATAGTATCTATTGTTGTTGATGAAGAATCCGACACTATGGATATAGCTGTTAAGGATGAATATCTATCTCAAGCGATTGGCCGCGGTGGTCAGAATGTTAAGCTTGCTAGTGAATTAACAGGTTGGACTTTAAACGTTATTAGCGCGCAAGAAGCGCAGACTAAAAATGAACAAGAAAAAGCAACTTTGTTGCAAACTTTCACGGAACAGCTAGGTGTTGAAACCGATTTAGCAGAATTATTGATTGCCGAAGGTTTTACAACACTGGAAGAAATTGCTTACGTGCCCTTGAATGAGTTATTAGAAATTGAAGGCCTAGATGAAGAGATCGTTGAAGCATTACGTAACCGCGCTAAAGATGTGTTGTTAACTCAAGCGATAGCGCATGAAGACGACTCGCAAAAGCCAGCTGATGACTTATTAAGCCTAGAAGGCGTAGGATCTGAATTGGCAAATAAATTAGCACAACACGGAATTTTAACTCGCGATGATCTAGCTGAGCTTTCTGTAGATGATATTAAAGAAATTACAGATTTAAATGACGAGCAGGCTGCTAAAGTAATTATGGAAGCACGTGCTCATTGGTTTGCTGATGAGAATTAGGTGGTAGTATTTTGGGAGAGAAATCGATGGCAGGTGGCGTAACTGTAAAAGAGCTAGCCAAACAGGTTGGTGGCATAACGCCAGAGCGATTAATAGATCAATTAAAGCGAGCTGGTATTGATGTCGCATCAGAGACCGATGTAATTACTGGCGAGGATCGAAAAAAGTTACTTTCATCGTTACAAGGAGAGCAAGCTAAAACTTTAACACGTACTGTAACTAGTACTCTCAAAGTTAAGACTCCTTCAGGCAAAAATTCAACCGTAAACGTGGTTAGCAAGAAGCGCCGTGTTTACGTTAAACGCGACAATAATGTGGATGAAGGCGACTTAGTTGAAGCTCCAGCGATTGTAGAGCCCATTATTGAAGATGTTGTACCTGAATCTGCATCTATTCCGGTAATTGCTGTAGAGGCTGTTGTTGCTATAACTGACGAAGCCGCTGTAGTAACAGCCACCCCTACCACGCAAGAAACGACTACTACTGCAGAAAAAACTGCAGATAAAACAGCGCGTCGTGCACCAGATAAGAAAAAAGAAACTCGTGCCGACAAAGAAAGAACCGAACGTAATGAACGTGCTGAAAAAGATAACAAACGTGTTAAGAGCAAAGCGCAGTTGTTAGAACAAATTGACGAAGATGAATCCAGACCGCGTCGCTATCGTCCTAAAAGCAGATTTGCTTCGCACCGAACTAAAAAAGAAGACGAAATTAATCCACATGCATTTGCAAAACCGTTAGAACCACAGACGTATACGGTGAATGTTCCGGAAACTATTACTGTTGCAGAGCTTGCGAGCAAGATGTCGATCAAAGCCGCTGAAGTCATAAAAATTATGATGAAGATGGGTGCAATGGCTACTATTAACCAGGTAATCGATCAAGATACAGCGTGTCTAGTAGTTGAAGAAATGGGACATGTTGCTGTACCAGTTAAAGATTCTAGTTTAGAAGAATCGGTTGTTATAGCATACCAAACTGAGGTGGAATCAAGACCACCGATCGTTACAGTTATGGGGCACGTCGATCATGGTAAGACTTCGCTATTAGACTATATACGTAGCACAAAAGTTACTTCGCAAGAAGCCGGTGGTATCACGCAGCACATTGGTGCGTATCAAGTAGATACATCACGTGGCAAAATTACATTTTTGGATACACCTGGTCACTCGGCGTTTACAGCAATGCGTGCCCGTGGTGCTAGCTGTACAGATATCGTAATACTAGTTGTTGCTGCTGATGACGGTGTGATGCCGCAAACTGTAGAAGCAATCCAGCATGCCAAAGCTGCGAATGTTCCGGTAATTGTAGCCGTTAATAAAATTGACAAAGAAGATGCCGATGTTAAACGCGTTATAACTGAATTGTCGCAACACGGCATAATGCCTGAGTCATGGGGTGGCGAAAATATTTTTGTAAATGTATCTGCTAAAGAAGGTACAGGAATCGATACGCTATTAGAAGCTATTATGCTGCAAGCTGAAGTAATGGAGCTTAAAGCTAATAGCACTGGACCTGCACAAGGTGTAGTTTTAGAAGCTCGTGTTGATCGTGGTCGTGGTCCTGTGGCTTCCGTGCTAGTACTGTCTGGATCTTTAGCATATGGTGATATGTTACTTGCTGGTTTAGAATATGGCCGTATTAAGGCCATGAGTAATGACCAGGGTATTTCTATAACGTCAGCTGGTCCAAGTGTACCTGTTGAAGTATTAGGTTTATCAGGGGCGCCGCACGCTGGTGATAGATTCCAAGTTGTGGAAGATGAACGTAAAGCGCGTGAAGTAGCGTTATTCAGACAAGGTAAGCATCGTGAAATTAAACTCTCACGCCAGCAGGCTACAAAACTTGAAGGCTTTATGGATCGCATGAAGCAGGGCGAAATCAAGACTCTAAATATTGTGCTTAAAGCAGATGTGCAGGGCTCTATTGAAGCACTGGCAGATTCGTTAGAAAAAATATCTAACGCCGAAATTACAGTTAAAGTAATTAGTAAAGCAGTGGGTGGTTTTAATGAATCCGATGTTAATCTAGCAATGGCTTCTAGTGCCTTAATGATAGGATTCAATGTCCGTGCCGATGCCACAGCGCGTCGTTTGGCGCAGCAAGAAGGCATTGAAATTAATTACTACAGTATTATTTATGATGTTGTAGATGACATCCGCCGTGCGGTACTTGGTATTCTTGGGCCAGAAATCAAAGAAAAAATTGTTGGTTTGGCTGAGGTCCGTGATGTCTTCCGTTCTACCAAATTTGGTGCTATTGCTGGATGTATGGTCGTAGATGGTAAGATTAAGCGTGGTAATCCGATTCGTGTGTTACGTGACAACATAGTAATTTACTCTGGCGAATTAGAATCGTTACGTAGGTTTAAAGAAAATGTGGCGGAAGTACGTAATGGTATGGAATGTGGTATTGGTGTTAAAAATTACAACGATATCAAGCCAGGCGATCAAGTTGAAGTATTTGAAATTTATGAAGTGGCTCGCGAGCACATTTAGGAAGTAGTATTAAACATGGTGAGACGTTCATCTCGTAGCGGTAGGCTCAGTGATTTATTGCAACGCGAATTATCCAAATTAATTCGCGATGAGTGTACTGATCCACGTTTGGGGATGGTTACAATATCTGGTGTAGTTGTTACCGATGATTTATCGTTCGCTAGAATTTTTATAACTGTATTAGAAGACGCAAAACAAGAAAGTAGCCTCGAAGCATTAAACCATGCCGCAGGATTTTTTCGTACCCAATTATCCAAACATTTAACTCTACGTATTGTTCCGAGATTACGTTTTATTTATGACGATTCGCTGCGCACTGGTAGCCGTATGGATCAACTTTTAAAATCAGTAGTTGATCACAATGCCGAGTATCCTGATGAAGAAGCCAACTAGAGCTATTAATGGCGTATTGTTGCTCGACAAAGATTGTGGTGCATCTTCTAATCGCGTGTTACAACAAAGCAAACGCCTTTATCAGGCTGCCAAAGCTGGGCATACGGGCAGCCTAGATCCATTAGCAAGTGGTGTACTTCCAATATGTTTTGGAGAAGCTACAAAGTTTGCGCGATTTTTATTAGATGCGGATAAAACCTATTTAGTAACCGCAAAACTGGGCGTAGTTACCAACAGTGGCGATGCTGAAGGTCAAATTATAGCTACAAACCCTGTTCCAGCATTTACAACCGAATTTATTAAAACGACTATCGCAACTTTTATGGGGGCAGGCAAACAAATTCCCAGCATGTTCTCGGCACTAAAACATAATGGGCAACCTCTTTATAAACTAGCGCGCCAAAATATTACTATAGAGCGCCCAGTTCGAGATATTTTTGTTTACAGCTATGAGTTGTTAGGTATGACTGCCGACACTATTACTTGTGAGATTTCTTGTAGCAAGGGCACTTATATTCGTAGTTTAATCGAAGATTTAGGTCAGGTTTTAGGATGTGGCGCGCATGTAACGATGTTGCGGCGTACTAAAGCTGGGCCATTTGCAATCGATAATTCTCACACTCTTGCTAGCTTAGAGCAGAATAGCGATTTAGATAGTTTATTGCTACCGATGGAATGTCTATTGGGTGGTTTGCAAAAAGTGATCATATCTAACAGCGATGCGCAGTTAATACGTAATGGCAGGGAAATAGCCAATTCAAATCCAGAACACGATACTAAAATCGTAGCCCTATTAACCAATGAAAATGAGCTTTTAGGCATTGCCGAAGCCCGCAACGATGGTAATATTGTGCCGTTACGACTAGTGGCGACCCAACTAACTGTGATATAATTCCGCCAGCTTGTCCTATATGACGAGCGTTTAATTTATATAACTTACATAAACTGGAGGGTTTCATGGCATTAACTACCGTAGCTAAGGCTGAACTTGTGAATAAATTTCAACAGAGCGCTAACGACACTGGATCTGTTGACGTACAAGTGGCTTTGTTATCGGCGCATATTTCATCGTTAACAGAACATCTAAAGAAGCATAAAAAAGATGTCCACTCTAAACGTGGCCTTGTTGGCATGGTGAATCAACGCCGTAAACTACTTAATTATCTAAAAGGCAAGAGCGAAGCTAAATACCTAAAACTTATAGGTGAGCTTGGAATTCGCAAATAATTTTTCATATTCAATAAAGGATATATGCATTGACAGCAACAACTATAAAAATTCCATTTGGTAGTCGTACTTTGACACTGGAGACTGGCGTAATTGCACGCCAGGCTTCAGGTTCAGTGTTGGTTGACATGGACGGAACCACGGTACTAGTAACTGTAGTGGGGCAAAACGATCCTAATGCCGAGAGCAAGGGTTTTTTTGCATTAAGAGTAGATTACCAGGAAAAGACGTATGCTGCTGGCATGATTCCTGGTGGTTTCTTCAAACGTGAAGGTAGACCGAGTGAACGTGAAGTATTGATTTGTCGTTTGATTGATCGACCAATACGCCCACTATTCCATTCACAGTTTTTCAATGAAGTGCAAATCATCGCAACTGTACTATCTATGAATCCAGAAGTAGAACCAGATATTCTAGCTATGATCGGTGCATCTGCTGCTTTAGCAATTTCTGGAATTCCATTTACTGATCCTATGGCGGCAGCGCGTGTTGGGTATGCAGATGGATGTTATATGCTAAACCCAACTCGAAAAGAGCTAGAGGATTCTAAGCTTAACCTAGTAGTTGCTGGTACCGAAAGCTCGGTATTAATGGTAGAGTCTGAGGCAAAGGAGCTTTCAGAATCTGTAATGCTTGGTGCTGTAATGTTTGGGCACCAACAATTTCAACCAGTGATTAAAGCGATTCATGATTTAGCAGCAAAAGTTGGTAAGGCGCAATGGGATTGGCAACCTCCAGCGGTTAATGCAACGTTACAGCAAAATATTGCTGCAGCGTATGAAACGGCAATCTCACAAGCTTATCAAATTCGTGACAAACAAGAACGTCAGGACAGATTAAAAACAATTCGTACTGAGTCTATTGCAAAGTTTGTTACAGCTACTGATACAGCGGAACCTGTGACCGCGGCTGAAGTTTCTCAATTGACGGAAGAACTAGAAAGCAAAGTTGTGCGTACTAAGTACATCCGTGGTGAACGCCGTATTGACGGTCGTGATATGAACACTGTACGTCCAATTACAATACAAACTGGCCTGTTGAGCAGAACTCATGGTTCGGCATTATTTACTCGCGGCGAAACACAAGCTTTAGTTATTGTGACTTTAGGTACAACCAAAGACTCACAGTCAATCGACAGCATTCTTGGACCTGAAAAAGAAACCTTTATGCTGCATTACAATTTCCCACCGTTTAGTGTTGGTGAAATTGGTCAAGTCGGCAGCCCAAAGCGGCGTGAAGTTGGGCATGGTAAATTAGCGAAGCGTGGTTTACAAGCAGTAATACCTACGATGGAAGAGTTCCCGTATGTTATACGTCTTGTTTCTGAAATTACTGAATCAAACGGTTCCAGCTCTATGGCTTCTGTTTGCGGCGGTAGTTTAGCATTGATGGATGCTGGTGTGCCGCTTAAAGCACCTGTTGCAGGTATTGCGATGGGGCTTATTAAGGAAAACAACGACTTTGTGGTTTTAACAGATATCCTTGGCGATGAAGATCATCTTGGTGACATGGACTTTAAAGTGGCGGGTACTGCTTCAGGTATTACTGCGTTACAAATGGACATCAAGATTAACGGCATTACTGAAGAAATCATGGCGCAAGCACTAGAGAGCGCGCGTTCTGGACGTTTACATATTCTAGATGTGATGAGTAAGTCTTTAACGGTCGCACGTCATGATTTATCTGCGTTTGCACCACGTATTATATCGATGCGTATTAATCCTGAAAAGATCAAAGATGTAATTGGTAAGGGCGGTGCAGTGATTCGTGGTATTATTGAAGAAACTGGTGCCTCGATCGATATTACTGATGACGGCGTGGTACAAATTGCTTCAGTAGATCAATCTGCAGGTTTAGCGGCACAACGAAGAATTGAAGAAATTACTACCGAAGCAGAGGTAGGTAAAATTTATTCAGGTAAAGTAGTGCGTATCGCTGAATTTGGCGCGTTTGTTAATATTCTTCCAGGCCGTGATGGTTTAGTGCATATATCACAAATTTCACATGAACGTGTCGAAGATGTAAATGATGTACTAAAAGAAGGGCAAGAAGTGCAAGTAAAGCTAATTGAAATCGACCGTCAAGGTAGATTTAAATTAAGCATGCGTGCGCTGTTAGACGAAACAAAAGCTAGCTAAAAAAAGTAATAACCTCACTGCATGCCATGGCCATGGCCATGGCGTGCAGTGAAACTTTTTTTATGGCTATTTGAGATTTTATTAACTTGAGTCTCTTCTTTATTTTTTATATATTGCAAAAAATCTATTTCTGGATCCCAATCTTCAGGTTTAGAAATTTTAATCAATTTTAAAAATTTGGCACTTTAAACTCCGTATATCAAACTACAATTTAGTTACATAGCATCTTTTGCTATTATGCTAGTTTCCTGTATACTAATAAAAATTTCTCGCAGGAGCAAGCAATGCAATTCCCAGTGTTACGTTTAAATCCTAAAGCTGATTATAGGCTGCGTAATGGACATTTATGGATCTACAGTAACGAGATCGATAATAAATATAATGCACTTACAAATTTAGAATCTGGTGCAATTGCTATTATAGAAAATGCTACTGGCAAAACTCTTGGTCTGGCATACATTAACCCTAATACCTTGATCTGCGGCCGTATGTTGCATAATGGTAACGTAACAGCAATAGATTTACAATTTTTCACCTCAAGAATTCAATCCGCCTTACAGCTGCGCCAACAAATATTCTCCAGCAATTGTTATAGACTAATATACGGCGAAAGCGATGCTTTGCCTGGGTTGGTCGTAGATAGATTTTATGACACGCTAGTAGTACAAATTTCTACCGCAGGCATGGAGCAGTACATAGATTTAATAGTTGCGAGTTTAGATTCGGTGCTTAAACCCAAAGCTATATTACTCAAAAACGATGGTAAAATGCGCGAAGTAGAGGGCTTAGAATCTTACGTTATTTGGAAAAAAGGCCCGGCAGAGGCTACTGTAGATCTAGAAGAAAATGGTGTAAAGTTTATGGCGCCGATTTTAGATGGGCAAAAGACTGGTTGGTTTTATGATCATCGTATGGCGCGTGCTAGACTGCGTGATTATGTTAAAGGCAAACGTGTGTTAGACGTATTTTCTTACATCGGTGGTTGGGGTGTGCAAGCCGCGGCATTCGGTGCTAGCGCAGTGGTATGTACTGATATTTCAGATTTTGCGTTGAATTATGTTGTGCAAAACGCTACATTAAATAATCTAAATAATGTAACTACTATTAAAGGCGATGCATTTGATGTAATGGAGTCTTTATATAATGCTGGTGAAAGATTTGATGTGGTAATCTTAGATCCCCCCGCGTTTATACCACGCCGTAAAGATTTGCATAAAGGCATTGCTGCTTATCAAAAAGCTAATTTACAAGCAATGCGCTTGTTAGGACCACAGGGTGGTATCTTGGTTAGTGGTTCTTGTTCGTTGCATTTGCCGGTGGAAGAGTTAAGCGGGGCTATTCATAGGGCCGCACTTAAACTTGGCAAACAAGTACAGATTTTAGAGCGCGGCCATCAGGGGCCGGATCATCCGATACATCCTGCGATAGCCGAGACTGAGTATTTGAAGAGTGTGATAGTTCGTTGTGGTTAATTAATTATATGTAATTAGGCAGATTAAAAATGAATTTTAATAATTAAAAACCTTTTTTAACTCATGTTTCTTCTATGCACAATTGCTGGTGATACTTGAGTAGTTGGATATACAGTTATTTCACTTATATTAACGTGAGCTGGTCTGGTTATACAAAATAACACAGTTTCGGCTATATCTACCGCAAGTAGTGGATCAGTGTTTGCATAGACTGCATCCGCTTTGGCTTGGTCCCCTTTAAATCTAACGATACTAAGCTCAGTTTTTACCATGCCTGGGCTTATATGGCTAACTCTTAACGCAGTACCTAATAAATCTTTCTTCAACGCATCAGAAAAAGCTATAATTGCCGCTTTAGTGGCGCAATAAATGCTGCCGCCGGCATATGGTATATGCCCAGCAGTAGATCCAATATTTATTATGTGGCCATTATTTTTATCTAGCATATTTGGCAATACGCATTTGGTAACATAGATCAAACCATTCAAGTTGGTATTGATCATCGTGTGTATATCTGTAATCGATGTTTCATTTAAATGGTCTTTGGTTAACGCCACCCCGGCATTATTAATCAGTATATCGATATTTGACCATTCGTGAGGCAAAGCTGCAAATGCTTCAGAAACAGCAACAGGATCTGTAATATCTAATTGTAAGCTAAGAGTTTGTGCTTTAAATTCTGCTTGGATCCGTACGGCTAATTTTTGTAATTTTTCGGAACGACGCGCAGCCATTATAATATTAGCTCCAGCTGCTGCACACGCTAATGCGCAGGCTTCGCCTATGCCGCTTGATGCGCCAGTTATGAATACGATTTTGCCGTTTAAATTTGTTACCATAGTTTGTATCCTTTATAAATTATCAATTAAGATCAATCATAACTAGCTTATCAAGCAATCGCAATAAATCGTTTTTGAGTAGTAAATATTTTATCGATTTCTTAATTAAAAAGTTAAGTGCAAAATTAAATTTTTTGGAACAAAACATGCCAGTAATAAGTCGTTTTTTTGGTATAGTAATTATTATGTATTGGAATGATCATAATCCACCGCACATCCATGCAAAATATGGCGAATATAATGCTATAATTTCAATTAGTGGTGAATTTTTAGGTGGAGACTTTCCACACAGAGCATCTGCTCTTGTTTTAGAATGGATTAGAAGGCATACTTCTGAGTTGTTGGACAACTGGCAAAGAGCTGCAAGTGGTGAGCCTATAAGGCCGATTGAGCCATTGGAGTAAAATATGTTGCGAGTAACACAGGTAAAATACATAGATAGTTATTCACTAGGTATTTGGTTTGATGATGGTACAAATGGTGTTATTGATCTTCATGATCATCTTAACGGCCCTATGTTTGAACCATTAAAAGATGTAGATTTTTTTAAACAGGTATTTATAGATCCTGAGTTAGATACTATCACTTGGCCTAATGGCGTTGATCTAGCTCCGGAATTTCTAAAAGAAAATATGCATAAATAATGACTAAATAGGCAAAGATGCAATTTAGCTAGGGCCTGTTGACATTTGGGTGCAATTTTTTCTGATTCCTGTATTAATAATTATGAAGACATGGGTATACATGAATGAGGCAAAGGGCCGTGCCCCTGTTACATAAGGCCCATATGTATTTTATGCCGCCTAACTGCTCGCTGAATGGCCCTGCAACGATGTTATTATGACTTGAACTATGTATATAAGTTTGTTATAAAAGTCCTTCTAGTAGTTAGGAGGTATTATCGTGATTTTAAATAGTGAAGTAATTAAACAATTAGATAAAGATACAGCATCTAAACCAAAACCACGGGTAGGCATTCTTATGGGTTTGGACTCAGATTTGCCAACCATGAAGGATGCAACGGTAGTTCTCGATAAACTAGGCGTAGAGTATGAATTTACGCTAGTATCCGCACACAGAACATCTCAATCTCTCGAAGAGTACGCACGTTCTGCCGTTGCGCGCGGTCTACAAGTTATTATTGTAGGGCCTGGTTGTGGTGCAGATTCAGTAGGTGTGGTAGCGTCAGTGATTACCTTGCATGTAGCGTCAGTGACCACCATGCATGTTGTTGATGCTCGAGTGGTGCCATCAACGTTAAATGTCGGCTTACTTGCAGCGCAAATTATTGCTAAAGATGACCAGAGACTTCATTTTAAAATTTTAGCAAATTCGCAATATGCATCGCAATATATAAATCATGATAAGGCGATAAATGAAGAGAGAGCCTTCCCTCCACCTGCAGCCAAAAAAGCTTCGGAAATGTTGTTGCTATTTTCTAGTACAGCACCTGTGGCACTTCCTAAGCCAGCACCTGAGGTTAAAGAAGACGCAAGAAGAACTAATTCTGCTACAGGGTTTAGTCTTTAAATCTGTAATGTTGTGTGAAATTAACTATTTACATAATCGCTAATCTCCGCTCTCCCAAATATGATCAAACTTTGCAAAAGCTACGCAGCGTGATCATGTATGGGTAGGCAATTACCGCATTGCCGATTTAATTTCCTGGAGCTTGCGGTTATACCGCGGTCTTGCCCCCGAGGAGTGGAAAGCACGCCTCTAGGCGAGACACTCCAGGCCCACCGTTTATCTACGGATATAACGGGGCCAGAGCCTGGCACTGTCGCTAACAAGTTAGCGAATATAGAATTATCGTGTTTGGCATTGTCTGGTATTGCAGTCAATGTTTTATAGAAGCCATTAATTGCGGCGTTTTCATCCCTATGGTGCTGCATATAACATGCTTGGCATTGCCATTGACGTATGTTTGGTGACAAGCCACCAGAGACTATAGCTTTACAATTATGGCAAGTTCTAGTAGTCCCAGATTCCACATACTCCATATAACTTTTGCCGGATTTAAAGGCAACCCACGATAAAATACTCTTAAAATTTCCAATAACAGAGCGATTGTTCATAGCTCTGCGCATCTTTGTGGTTATACCACCACCGTGCGGAGTGTAATCACCAACACTAATCAAATCGTACTTTCTACACAATGCATTGGCTAATGTATAACAGAACGTCTTTATTTGCTCTCGGCGTTTAGCATACGTTTTTTGCAATGCAATATCATATCTAGTCCAACGCTTTGATGGCTGCCAGCGCTGTTTGCCTATAGGCTTTCCAGTATAATCTAATACCTCCACTAATTTTGCTTTCTTGTTACATCTGTCACGTTTTGATTTTAGCTCATCAATTCTTTTGTCAAAGTTCTTTAACCAATCTAATCCAGCAACCTCTATCGCATTACCTGTATTGTCAACACCATACAGTAAATTCTTATGGTTTGGGTCGAAGGCAATAAATCTATTAACTATCTTTGGCGACACAACGTCTTGTTCAATGTTAAATAACGCATAATATTCCGTACCTGTTTTACTTATTTGACAATTTTTAATTACTTTGCCCTTTAGAGCTTCGCTATGTTGTAACGGTATTATTAATTTCCTACTATCACTGGCATTACCAATCCCTAAAGATAACTGCAAATCTTTGCCAACTACCTTAAAACCCTTATTTGGCTCATCGTATAGCAATGAAAACCAATCGTTACGCCAAGCACGAAATCTAGGCCAACCACGTGGCTTACCTTTGCAGCGTCCCTTTCTTGAGTCTTGGTAGCTTTTAATGCTCTGAGTTAATCTTAATGCGGTGTTCTTCAATGGCGATGAATGCACAACATTCAAAAATGCGTGCTCCTTCTTTAAAAGCGGTACAACGTTTCTAAGACCATACTTTGTGTATAAAGTCCTACACGACTCTGCATTCTGGGTTGCAATGAAATCTTGCTTCAAATAATTGGCTCGCTCTAGTAAATTATTGTACAGCCAATTGCAAATCCTCGATTGCCCGTCCAATACATATCGCGTATCCGAATCTATATGCAGCT
>Ga0206973_1149_pt1 | contig 14356 bp, 9 predicted proteins | sample Alteio_BWOrgHeat_83_FD_152927 | JGI IMG/M metagenome (GOLD analysis project Ga0206973, IMG submission 152927) | Enriched cells from forest soil in Barre Woods Harvard Forest LTER site, Petersham, Massachusetts, United States -... | ecosystem: Environmental > Terrestrial > Soil > Temperate forest > O...
GCATAATTCATCTCTTCAAAATCCATTGTAAAAGGCAAAGCGCTGTCTTGCGCATTTGATGGTAATGCAGCAACCATTGCATTTGATTTTAAAGCATTAGTTTCTTTGCTCTCTTTGCTGGTATCGTTGCAGCTGCTGACATTAAATGCTACTAAAGAAAGCACTACAAAACATATAAAGAGTTGCCATTTATTTACGGATAAGTATTTCATACAAATAAATTTTATTGTTCAGGTGGAAGGCTGGCTGTACTTTGAAGATTCTGCACAAAATATAAAACCGTAGTTAATTTATTCGGTGACAGATCTCTTGTTATAGGCATGTAAAGCGAGTTATTGAAATCCCTTGTTAAGTAATAAGGAATGGCACCACACCATATGTTCAAACCATTTTGTTTATACGGTGGTGCATTGTACGTTCTGTCCCATGGCGGATTAATAGCAAAGATGGAAAATGTGTGAGGATCTGTAAGATCAACCAGATTGCGCATCGATGCATACAATTTCATATAAGGCGCCATCATATTTTGCACTTCTTCCCATGAAGGATTGGTATTAACAGCATATTGCGACCACACCAAACAGGATATCAAATGTTCCTGAATTGGATTGAAAGTTGCCCAATCAGGCTCCGGTAGTTCAGGATCATATAAATTGATGAAGTATAACTGGCCATCAAGTTGTGGTGTACGTTGGCCCGGATCTTTTACCACAGTCAATGTTACAGTAGCAAAACCATTTGCGTCTGATGGTGTGATGGTAGCCTGCAATGCTCCGTCTGCTTGTGGTGTATCACCGGGATTGTATGGCGGCACTGTTGCACCGGGTGTATCACCATGCACGCTGGCAATATTCAATCCCAAAATTTTTCCTGCAAGCGGTGCTCCGTTTTGTGAAATATACACCTGTGTTGTTGCTGTAGTACCGGGATCACCTGCCATGCGAACTGGTCTTACTTCAACAGCAAATGAAGGAATGCCGCCGGTTTCAGACAATACAACAGGATTACCAAGATCATTACGTGAGCTGGTTAATGTTAAAGCGCCACCGGATTGCAATGCATTTAATTGATCACTATTTAATGGCAGTTCTGTGATGAGTGCGCTATTGCTGTAAGAAAAGGCAGAATAATCAACAGTGCTTATTGGCAACTCCGCAACAGGACCGGAAGAGTCAGGCAAAGTAACACTTGCGGTTATAGTTCCAAGATCAACAGGATCGCCTGCTGCCGATTGCCTGCAAATGCTGTTGGCAAGGTCAAGCACCAATACATTTCTTGTTGTATCAACTTTAAAAATAGCTTCATTAAATGATGGATAATACCATGGCAATGGAACAGGATTTTTATTTACTATAACTACATTTCCGTTCGCATCCAATTCATAAAAAGAACGTGGCTGCAGGTAACGACCAGGTGGATTATATAAAGGCTCATTCGCATTTACTGTACCGATAGTACCAACAATTCTTCCTGTTCTGAAATTTGCATCCTGCGGTACATTTTCGTATCCATCTACAACCATCTTTAATGAAAGTAATAATTGACCATCAACAGTAATTGTTGAAGCACGCAACTGGTCTATTAAAGCAGAGCCCGATGATTGTGGCCAGCTTGTTTCAGCAATACGTATCACCGTTTGAAAAAAACCGCACGCATTCATGTCGCCACCAAAACTATCTTCACCATAATCGCTGCCCCAACTGCGCGTAGGTAATACTGCAGTGAACCAGCAACTGTTCAATGCTGCAGGATCAGTATTACCACTGATAGTTAAAGTATCTGAAACCGGGATGTTTATTATTAACCCAAATAATGTTGAAACGCCTTGCTGGTAAACATCAAGGTCAACAATTCTTGCATAATCAGGTACAGCATTGGTATTTACTGCAACACCGACCACCGGATCGTTTGGTACAGGGCCGTCCTGATTTACAGCAGAATTAATAATGCAGTTTTGAAATTGAAAGCGATGCTGGCCTTCAGGTTCCTGCCATGGTGATGGATTGGTTACATCAGGATTGTAATGCGTAGGATCATTATTTACAGTAGATGGATCTGTAAAAAAACGGCCGCTGAAATGAAGCCGTGGCACATCAAGATAACTCATGATATTTATTATTTAAATTGAATTAGTATTCTTTAAGCAAAGGGCTGGATTTTCATAGCGCCTCAATACAATTTAACTCGATGGATTTTTTAGCAGACCGGGAACTGCACAGTTTCATTTAAGCATTCTGCAATGCATGTTTATGATAAAATGTAAAGCCGGAAAACACAAGCAGTGATGGTGAAATCAGATTCAATTTTCGTCATAAACAATGCTTAAATGTAAGCATTAATGAATCTACAATTCAAATATATTTTATCATTTTACTGTAAAGGCAGTGTTACAAAAAATTCTGTACAAATACCAAATTCAGAAGTTACTTCTATTTCACCTTTATGATTATCTATTACCTGGTGGCAAATAGTAAGCCCGTTTCCCGTATTGCCGCGGCCCGTTGGCTTGGTTGTAAAAAAAGGAATGAATATTTTATCTAAGTCTGCCGCAGCAATGCCTTCACCATTGTCTTTTATTTTTATTTGAATTGCATTTTCTGTTTTTGATGTTTCAATTTTTATTTCAGGCGAATAATCATCGCGCAGCATTTGTTTCTTTTCGCAAACAGCATATAATGCATTATCAATAAGATTTACAAATGCATTGGTAAGACTTTCCTGTGAAGAATTTATAGTTACATTATCATCATTGTAATTTTTTACAACGACTGAAATAAAATCAGGATTCTTATTGGCGAAATTATTTTTAGCTCGATAAGCAGCTTCATCAAGTATAGCATCAATGTTTGAGATTTTTTTTGATTCAATATTTGCAGAAGTAGCCATCATGCCTCTTACAATTTTTTCGGCACGCTTGCCATGCGTATTTATTTTTTCATTGTTGAGTTGAAGTTCATTCATAAGACTTCCAAGGTCATCATTTTTATCAGCGAGTTGCTTTTCATCAATATGCAACAACTCTTTCAGTTCGTCAATAAGACTCTCAGAAAGTTCTGCAAAATTTATAACGAAGTTCAAAGGGTTTTGAATTTCATGTGCTATGCCTGAAGTCATTTGGCCGAGGGAAGCCATCTTTTCAGCATGTATTAATCTTCTTTGAGATTCCTGTAATGATTTTAATGTTGATTCAAGCTGTATGTTTTTACGCTTCAGTTCTTCTGTACGTTCAATAACTTTTTCTTCAAGGCTGTTATACAATAATGCATTATCAATTGAGATTGCCATTTGTCCGCTTAACAATACTAACAAATCAACTCTTTGTTGCGTGAACATGCCGCTTGCAAGATTGTTCTCAACATAAATAACACCGGTAGTCTTTCCTTGCTTAATCAGCGGCGCACACAAAACAGATTTCGGGTTTGTTTCTTTTATATAAGCATCGTTATTGTATTCGCTTGCAGCAGCATCTTCAAGAATAAGCGGGTTGCCGGTTCTTGAAACATAATATACAACTGAGGCAGGAATATTTTTGTATTTATCAAGCGGCACATCGTCCATAATTTCTATGTGATTATTATCAGCAAAACTTTCTGCATACACTACAAGATTATCCTGCTGCTGCAATAATAAAACCATGCGCTGTGCACCTGCATTTTCAATAGTGATCTTCATCAATGCATCAACAAGATCACGCAATCTTATTTCGCGTGATATAGCTTCAGATGATTTTAATACCGTTGAAAGATCCAGGCTGTTTTCTTCATTGGTATCTGCAAATACACTTTGTAATGATTTTTTATTATCATGATTAAATGCATCAGAAGAATCGAATAATGTGAGATACCTGTTATGCAGAAATTTTGCATAAGCAGTAGCGCCCCATGTTTTGTATGCATATTCCGCGCTGCGCAAATGAAAAGCTGCCGCTATATTATGCCCGCTGTTATAATGAAAACGCATTAATAACTCATTCGCGAGCGCAACAATATTTGTATAGCCAAATTTTGTTGCAGCTTCTATAGCTGCATAATATGCGTTCTCTGCCGATGAAGTCTCTCCATAAATTTTTTGTGTTTCTGCAATAAGCAATTGATGTTTATGAATAAAATTCGATGCGCTTCCTTTTGAGTATTTTGAAAATTTCCCAATGATACCCTGTAATGTTTTTTTCCATTTTAATTTTTGTACTGCACTTGCCTGCGGATATAGCGCGCAAAGAATTAAAGCCTTATAAAAATGATGTTCTGCCGTGTGCAGCATGCCCGGAGAATCTTTTAAATAAACATCTGATTGCTTTGAAACTTCATAAGCCTTTTCATATTCGCCCCATAAATACAAGGTCTGCATTTTGTTGATATAGTAATAATGCGCAAAATGCCTTGAGCCGAATTTTTGCAATTCATTTATGTATGATGTTTCATCAAAGCCAGGTGCATCATAAGAAATATTAGATGATGTTTCGCCTCGAAGATTGTTGATTGATTGTTGAACAGCCTGCAGCGTAAGTATTCCTTCATTGTTATTGATGCGTTGCAAAAATTCAAGATAGTGCGAAGCTGTTTTTTTGATATCATCAAAATTTACACCGCGCATGTAATAACTCTGAATGGTGCCGCAACAGGCACAGCTTGTATGAAAATGGTCGCCCACTTCAAGCCCTGTTTCATAAGCTATCTGCCAGTATTGTTCCATTTCTGTTGCAGGCTTTCTCCACGGAATAGCAAAGTATCCAATAACAAAATTTGTTTCCGCTTTAAATGCATGGCTCTTATACTTTTCAACGAGCGCAAGTGTTAACTGGCCAAAATCGTAGCCTGTTTGTTTTTGATTGAGTATCGCACCAAAGAAAATTGGTCCTACAGCAAGATAACCGACATTAACGCCTTCTGTGTTGCCATGTTTCAAACATATATTCACTATCTTAAAACATAAAGCAACACATAGTTCGGGTCTTATTTGATAAGCAGCGCGCGCAAAAGTTGACATGAGCAAGATTGCCATTTTCAGTCGCTCATCAGTCATTTCAGGCAGGTTGATGATATCAGGAATTTTGCGCCTGCCTAAACGCAAACGGTAGGTTACAATTTCTTTTATTAATAAAGGCGGAATAAATTTCGGAGGAATAGATACGCCCAATTGCTTCACTGCTTTGCGGCCTGTTTGGTACGCTTCGTTGAAATTGCCAAGGTTGATATAATAATGAATTTTACGCTGATAGATCCTTGCTTTATCAAGCTCGGCTGTTGCCAGCACAATCGCTTCATCATAAAAACCATCAGCTATTGAATTGTTGCCGCATAAATGTTCGCTTTCTGCACGCTGTAAAAACAATTGGCTCGAAAATGCCGATGCGGTTTTTAATGTTGATGAAGGCAAAGCATTCATTGCCGTTTCAATATAATTTCTTGCCTGCTCATACGCTGATGCTTTCTTTGCGCGGATGCCTGCAAACAAATTTATTTCAGCAACTTTATGTATATCTTCTGTTGATGTAACAAGTTCAGAAGCGTAATTAAAGTGATTGGCAATTTCATATATCTTCTCATCCGTTTCTATGTTGGCTGATGTCGATAGTAAAACCCTTGCAATTTGGAGGTGAATACGTTTTCTTTCATCATCAGACAATAAACTCAACAATGCCTGCTGTATCTTATCATGCAGAAAAGTGAATTCTTCCGGCCCTTCTTTCTGCCATGAATTGAATGGTATGATCAGCCCTTGCTCAGTTGCATAAATAAGTTCAGCATTGGTTTCAGCAAGGGTTGTATTGTTGATGATGCTAAGTACATCTGTTGCAAAGCGACTGCCAATGCAGGATGCTTTTTTAAGTACCTGTTGAGTTGTTTGTGGAAGGCGCTGAATCAACTGCACCATCAGTTCAATAACATTGTCGCTGATCTTTGCCTGCTGCACCAAATGCAGATCATAACTCCATGTCAGGTTTTCTGCATCAAAAAAGATCGCATTGTTTTCATACAACGAAAGCAAGCATTGCCGTGTAAAGAAAGGATTGCCATTTGTTTTCTGAAATATTATTTCGCTGATGTTCCTACATTCCTCTTTTTGAAGATGCAAAGTATCTGCAATCATTTCATTCAACACATCAGCACTTAAAGGATGCAAGGCAATTGTTTGAATGTGCATGCTGTTATGCGCAAGCCTTTCAAACATCAGCATTAAGGGGTGCGAAGCAGAAACTTCATTATCGCGGTAAGCGCCTATCAGTAAAACATTGGAGAAGTTTACCAATTCATTTTCTATCCATTGCCTTGTCGCAGAATCCATCCATTGCAGATCATCAAGAAAAACGCAAAGCGGTTGCTTCTCTTTACAAAAAGCTTTTATAAAGCTGTTGAACGTTTCGTTGAAACGGTTCTTTGCTTCGGCCGGCGGCAATATTGGCACTGCAGCTTGTTTGCCTATCAATAATTCAGCTTCAGGCAAAACTTCAATTATTAATTGCCCGTTATTGCCAATTGATTCCAATACTTTTTTTCGCCATTCTTCAATCTGCTCATGGCCTTGCGTTAACAGTTCACGTATCAATTCTTTTAATGCAGCTAAGAGCGCACTGAGTGGTTCATCTTTTTTGAACTGATCAAACTTTCCTGATATAAAAAAACTTGCAGTATCTGTAAAACCTTTTTGAATTTGTTTTACAAGCCTTGATTTTCCAACGCCAGAATAACCAGCAACTACAAGCATTTCCGCAGGGCCATTCTTAACCCTGTTTAATGTTCCAGTTATTTGATTAAGCTCTTCTTCGCGGCCATAAATTTTTTCCGGTATTCTGAACTGGTCTGATATATCTCTTTCGCCGGTAACAATTTCTTTGTCCGGCATATTGTTGTTGTACAATTCAAAACAACGCTGCAGGTCAAATAGTAACCCGCTTGCTGCCTGGTACCTGTTTTCCTTGCTTTTCTCAAGTAACTTCAGGATAACCGGGGAAAGCGATTTAGGAATGTTCCTGAGTGCACCGGGTGGTTTTGGTTTGCGCGCAATATGACTGTGCACCATTTCCAATGAATCATCTGAAACAAACGGTGGCTGACCGGTTAATACTTCATACAATACAGTTCCTAAAGAATAAAGGTCTGAACGAAAATCAAGCGTGCTGTTAATGCGGCCTGTTTGTTCCGGTGATATATACGTAAGGTCAACTTCAAGCGCTTCTTTTGAATCTGCAAACAATGCTTCTCGTGCAATCTTTGATGCAAAACTGAAACCGGTAAGTTTTACTTTTTTTGTTTCAGTATTGATGAGAATATTCGAAGGCGTAATGTTTTTATGCAAGACTTTATGAACATGTAATGCGTTCACAGCTTTTGCCAATTGTATCGCGATTGAAAAAAAATCTTTTAGATCGGACAGGCTTTTTTTTAAATGCTCACTTAGTGATATTTCTTTATTGTCTTCTAAAATCAATACCAGTTTACTCTCTATATTTTCAAGCGCCGTTGCGTGCACAATGCAGTCTTCAGGAAGGTTTTGAAGAATAGAATATTCTGTTTGAATACGGTTTAAAGCATGTTGTGAAGGGTAAGGTGAACTCAGCATTTTCAAAACAACTGTTTCATTGCTTTCAGTCGGAATAGCCCGGTACATTAAAAACTGGGAGGTTGATGTAAGCTGTTCTTCAATTGTATATTTTGCATTGCTCATGTAGAATGCTTCTGCCGTTTTATAGAAGCGTACGGCTTTGTTCAGTTAAATTTTTTGCAGAAGAAAATGATTCCGAACTAAAATTAAATCATTTATTAATGTGTGAAATAAATTTCAGCAATCAATGACGCATACTTCACAAACAGAGCCATAAAAAAAGAAGCCTGAAAAATCAGGCTTCAAAATATAATTCAACTTAAAAATTCTGTGTGATAATTATGCAACTTTTAGTTTATTCAGTTTGCTCTTATCAAACTTGTTTGATGCATATTCCAGTGTAAGATGCAACTCTTTTTTATTAGTACCGGGCATTTCAAACATTGCATCGGTAAGAATATGTTCACAGATACTCCTTAAACCTCTTGCACCTAACTTAAACTCTAATGCTTTGCTAACCATAAAAGCAAGCGCGCCTTCATCAACAGTCAATTTTATACCTTCCATTTCAAACAATCTTGTGTATTGTTTAATAAGGCTGTTTTTTGGTTCAGTCAAAATATCTCTTAAAGTAGCTGCATCCAAAGGATTGAGATAAGTAATAACAGGAAGACGGCCCAACAATTCAGGTATCAAGCCGAAAGAGCGTATATCCTGCGCATTTACAAACTGCAACAAATTCTTACGCTGGTTTTCCTGGTCTTCTTTGTTTACATTGAAGCCGATAGCATTTGTGTTAATGCGTCTTGCAATTATTTTATCAACGCCATCAAAAGCACCGCCACAAATAAAAAGAATATTTGTAGTGTTTACTTTTATCATCTTTTGTTCAGGATGTTTTCTTCCGCCTTGTGGTGGAACCAATACTTCTGTTCCTTCCAGCATTTTCAACAGGCCCTGTTGCACACCTTCGCCGCTTACATCGCGTGTGATGGAAGGGTTATCGCCTTTGCGTGCAATCTTATCTATCTCATCAATGAACACAATTCCTTTTTCTGCTGCCTGCACATCATAGTTGCATGATTGCAGCAAACGCGTGAGCATACTTTCAACATCTTCACCAACATAACCTGCTTCGGTAAAAACTGTGGCATCAACAATAGCGAAAGGAACGTTTAACAATTTTGCAATTGTTTTTGCAAGTAATGTTTTACCGGTACCGGTTTCACCCACCATGATGATGTTGCTCTTTTCTATTTCAACTTCATCAACCTGTTGTTTGCGTGTAATTCTCTTATAGTGATTATAAACAGCTACAGATAAAATTTTCTTTGCATCATCCTGGCCAATCACGTATTGGTCAAGATAATTTTTTATTTCAACGGGCTTACGGATATTGAATTTATATTGGGTGGTACGATTCTCATCTCTCACCTGTAATTCCTGCAAAATAATTTCCTGTGCATGTTCTACACAGTTTTCACAAATATGTCCTTCCTGGCCGGCAATGAGTATTTTAACTTCATCGCGGCTGCGGCCACAAAAAGAACAATGCAGGTTTGACGGTTTTGCCATACTCTAAAATTAATGAAAAAATAAAAAGCAAAGGTAAAAGCTATTTGTAAAACCTTTGCTTCAGAATATCTTAATAAAACTGCTATAACTTATCCAGGATGCCATCCACAATACCATATTCTACTGCCTCTTTGGCATCCATCCAGAAATCGCGGTCAAAATCTTTCATAATACGTTCAAAAGATTTGCCTGTGTTATTGGCGAGAATCTGTGCGCTGATCTCTTTAGTGCGCTGCATTTGCTTTGCATGAATTTCAATATCGGCGCTGTTTGCCTGGAAATAACCACCAATGCTTGGCTGGTGTATCATCACTTCGCCATGAGGATAAATGAGGCGTTTGCCTTTAACCCCACCACTTAATAAAATAGAACCCATGCTTGCTGCAAGGCCCATACAAATAGTGGTAACGGGCGATTGTATCATCTGCATTGTATCGTAAATAACCATTCCGCTTGTAACCACACCGCCGGGACTATTAATATAAAACTTTATTTCTTTACCCGGTTTATCAGCATCCAGCAAAAGCAATTTACTTACAATATCGCGTGCAGATTTGTCTTCAACAGGACCCCAGAAATATACAGACCTGTTTTTAAGAAAAAGCTGCTCCATTTTCTTCATCAGGTATGGCGATTGCTCCGGCTTTTCTTCTTTTTGCGGCTCTTCCTCATCATCATTCAGCCTCAAAGGGTCAACTAAATATTTTGAATCAATCATATTTATTAGTTTGTAATTATTGTTTTCAATTTCAAAATTTCCCAATCCTCAATTTCAAATTTCTTAACTCCCCTTTAGGGGATGGGGGCTTACTTTTTTTCTTTTCGCGGATTAGTAATCAATACTTCATCAACCACTCCGTAAGCTTTGCTTTCATCAGCAGTCATCCAGAAATCGCGGTCGCAGTCTGCTTCAACTCTTGCCACTTCCTTTTCTGTATGTTGTGCAATGATTTCATACAATTCATGCTTGATCTTTTTTATTTCCTTTGCAGTGATTTCAATATCAGTTGCCTGACCGCCAATAGAGCCAAAAGGTTGATGCAGCATAATGCGGCTGTGTTTAAGCGCGCTGCGTTTTCCCTTTACGCCCGCACACATTAAGATAGCGCCCATACTTGCAGCCATACCTGTGCAAATAGTAGAAACATCCGGACTTACAAACTGCATTGTATCATAAATGCCGAGGCCTGCATACACACTTCCGCCGGGGCTGTTGATATACATCTGGATGTCTCTTGTTCTGTCGGTACTGTCTAAAAATAAAAGCTGTGCTGTTACAATATTGGCAACATAATCATCAATCGGTTCGCCTAAAAAAATAATGCGGTCCATCATTAAACGGCTGAACACATCCATGCTTGCAACGTTTAACGGGCGTTCTTCAATTATATACGGTGTAAGATTGGTGATAGTATGTTGCTTAAATCCTTGCAGTGTATTGGAGCTGATTCCCCTGTGCTTCACTGCATACTTTTCAAATTCCTTTCCAAAATCCATAGTTAAATATTTAAAGCGTTGAAGATAAACAGAAACGGTATTTGACCAAATACTATGCAAAATAAAAATTGAGACAAAAGGGCAGAAGTAATAAAAAACAACTCTGTTCGGCAGGGTATGAATAAGAGTAAAAGGCATTGTTTCACATAAAATAAAACCCAGTCCTGCTATTTTAGAGAATTGGTGGTTTAAGGCTGCGCAAAGTCGCTGGTGTTGCCGGTGTACCTTGAAATTTAAATGTGCTCTACCTTAAATGGACTTCAGAAACCTTAGCGCCACTTTATAATTTGTAATACCTGTTTGTCTTGTAATACACACTGCTATTATTTCCTTTTAGAGTTGGAGGCTATCATTTATATTCAAATATGCAAACTGGTTTATTTCTTCGAAAAAATTACGATATTTCTTCGATATTTCTTCGATTTAATTGATCGAAGTTATATCGAAGTTTTATCGAAGAAATATCGAAGTTATATCGAAGAAATGAGTTTACAGATATTTGTATCTTACTATCGAAAAAGCCTTTTACACCATTCCTGCTATTTTACATATAAACATATTGTGCTTATAAAAATGTTTTAAAAATTTGTGAATGCACACTCAGAAAAACCCCTGTTACGTTACTAGTTGTGTAAATTATTTTGGACAGAGAAATGAAGAAATTCAATATCCTTGCTGCTGCTGTATTTATATTTTTTTGCTGCACTTCCTTCCATTCAACGCAGGTGTATGATTCGCCTTATTATATTGTTATAAATAAGGTGAAATATGAACTGAATGTGTATGATGCACAGGGTTGGCTGATAACTTACCCGGTCGTGTTTGGCAATAAAGATTTGCGTGATAAACTGGTTGAAGGCGACAGGAAAACGCCTGAAGGAACTTTTACCATCGTTAGTAAAAAGCCTCATTCCAAATGGGACAGGTTTATGCTGCTTGATTATCCAAACGGGGAAAGCATCGAAAAATTTAATGAACGCAAAGCGCAGGGTTTAATACCGGCGAATGCCAAAATAGGTAACGGTATTGGCATTCATGGAACATGGCCGAACGATGATTTTGATGTAGACAATTACCGTAACTGGACCGACGGCTGTATCAGCATGCGCAATAAAGATGTGGAAGAATTATACAACATGATTCCTGTGGGTACAAAGGTTATCATCAGGCTTAATTAAAACACTCAATATTCAATGTTTAATAATCAATACTCAATTAAAGAATTTCTCAACTGGATATTGAATGTTGTTTATTGATCGTTGAATATTCTTCAATTAACCAATCGCATCTTCACCAAAATACCTGCGTAACACTTCAGGTATTACAATACTATTTTCAGTTTGGTTATTCTCAAGCAAACATGCCAGTATTCTTGGCAATGCAAGCGAGCTGCCATTAAGCGTATGTACTAATTGCATTTTACCTGATTCATCTTTATAACGGCATTTCAAACGGTTTGATTGATAGCTTTCAAAATTGCTTACGCTGCTTACTTCAAGCCATCTTTTCTGTGCAGCGCTGTACACTTCAAAATCGTAAGTAAGCGCACTGGTAAAACTCATATCGCCGCCACATAATCTCAATATGCGATAAGGAAGTTTTAATAATTGAAGCAAACGCTCAACATGGCTAACCATTTCTTCCAATGCGTCATAACTTTTTTCTGCATCAACAATCTGAACGATCTCTACTTTTTCAAACTGATGCAAACGGTTTAAACCGCGCACATCTTTTCCATAGCTTCCTGCTTCGCGCCGGAAGCAGGGGGAATAAGCCGTCATCTTCACAGGTAATTCTTCCTGCTTTACAATTGTATCGCGATACATATTTGTAACCGGAACTTCTGAAGTCGGAATAAGATAAAAGCCATCTTCATTCACAAAATACATCTGCCCTTCTTTGTCGGGTAACTGACCGGTACCGAATGCGCTGGCTTCATTCACCATAAAAGGCGGAATGATTTCTTTATACCCTGCATCCGTATTATAATCGAGGAAATATTGAATTAAGGAGCGCTGCAGCTTTGCACCCTTGCCTGTATAAACAGGAAAGCCGCTGCCGGTGATCTTATTGCCGAGATCAAAATCAATCAGCTTATATTTTTTTGTGAGTTCCCAATGTGGCAATGCAGTTTCAGGAAGCATTGGCACTTCAGTTTGTTTTACCACTTCATTGTCTTCCGGTGAAAGGCCTTTCGGCACTTTTTCAGATGGAAGGTTTGGCAACAACGTAATTGTTTCTTCTAACTTTTTTTCTGTTTCAGCAGCTTGTTTTTTTCCAGGTTCCAGTTGTAATTTCCATGTTGCCACATCAGCTTTTAATTGCTCTGCTTCTTCTCTATTTCCCGTGCTCATCAGCTTGCCTATATTCTTGCTTGATGCGTTTACTTTGGCTTGCAATGCATCAAATTCAGCCTGTAGTTTTTTACGTTCATCATCCATTGCAACAATTGCATCAACCAGTTCAGGCTGCTTAAAATTTTTAACGGCAAGGCGTTCTTTTACCCATTCTGTTTTCTGCCGCAACACATTCACCTGTAACATAAAACTTAAAATTTCGCGCAAATATAACCTTTGCATCAACACCCCTACCTTTGCGCGCTATGATTGCGGCAGATGACTTACAGCAGCGGTGGTGGAACCTTGAAGCAAGGCTTGTTGAGCGTTTTGATAAAAAGCCCGACATGGAGGCTATTTTATTTTTGATCGGCATGCAGGAAACAGGTTTTATCAAGCAAAAAATAACAAAAGAACAAAAGCAGGACCTGATGCATGTAGCTATTTGTACTGTGCTTGCACCAAGTGGTTATTATGAATTTGAAGGAAGGGATAAAGATGGATGGCCGCATTTCAGGCAGTTGAAAGAACACACTTCAATGTCGTTGATGGAACAGGAAAGTTTTTTAAAAGATCATATTCTATTTTATTTTGAACAACAGGATTTTTAAAATTTAATCATGAGAAAAATTGCATTACTCGTTTTAAGCCTGGCGTTTGTATTCAGCATCCAGGCACAAACCAAAACAACAACAGCTAAACCTAAACCAAAAGCACCAGTTGTTCATAGGCTTCAGCAGTAAGTAAATTGTTTATTGCTGCAGGATCAGTTACTTCAATCTTTGTTATCCAGCCTTCGCCATAGGGATCGCTATTCACCAGTTCAGGATTATTGCCAAGTGCACTGTTTACTTCAACAACTGTTCCTTCAACAGGAAGAAAAAGATCGCTTACAGTTTTTACAGCTTCCACTGTACCGAATACTTCTTCTGCATTTAAATGTTTACCTGTTGTGTTTATATCAACAAAAACAATATCTCCTAATTCATGCTGTGCATAATCCGTTATGCCTATCAGGGCAGTTTTATCATCAATCAGTTTAATCCATTCGTGGTCTTTGGTATATTTTAATCCGGCCGGAAAACTCATGGTAATTTTTTTTGAGTACAAATATTATTTAAAAAACATTAGCAAACAATCTTAATTAAGCATACGCATCTTCATACGGATATTTTTTAAAGGCCTGTCGTTGGCATCTGTTTGTGCAGCCGTAATTTTATCAATCACATCAAGGCCTTTGATCACTTCGCCAAACACAGTGTAATTCTGATCAAGAAAAGGTGTGCCGCCAAGTGTTTTATAAATATTTCTTTGCGCATCAGTATAATAAAAATCCATGTTGCCGCCCTGGCGGACACTACATTCAATTTGATTCAGCATAGCATCCTCCATTGGTTTTCCCTGTA
>Ga0206973_1151_pt1 | contig 14235 bp, 15 predicted proteins | sample Alteio_BWOrgHeat_83_FD_152927 | JGI IMG/M metagenome (GOLD analysis project Ga0206973, IMG submission 152927) | Enriched cells from forest soil in Barre Woods Harvard Forest LTER site, Petersham, Massachusetts, United States -... | ecosystem: Environmental > Terrestrial > Soil > Temperate forest >...
CATGGAATCACTGCGTCTTCATCAAAAGAATACACAGCGCACAGCCTGTGATAGCCATCTGCAATAATAACCTTGCCGTTTGCAGCATCTCTTATAAGAAGAATAGGAGAGATCTTTTCTTCCTTCTTATTTTATTCCTGTCTGTTTCTACATGCGAATTGCTTACACCAAGAAGAGAAAGCGACGATGCCCTGAATATATCTTTCGCTTTAAATTTTATGGAAGCGGCTTTTTTTAATCGTGATACAAATTTTTTAGCAGCGTCTTCTGAATAGATGAGCAAAAGATAAGATAAAGCAGCAGGGTAGTCGTGCGGCTCAGGTTTGGAGAGCCATTTAATTTCCTGGTTCATGTGATAAAAATTAAAAGTTATACAATCAGCAGCAAGATTTTATTGAGTGACTTTAAAGGAGCAGTTGCTTCCATTTATCTGTTTCTGCATAATCTTTTATAACCTGATTTCTCTTTATTAAAAATCCTTTTAAGTACTCTGTTAAAACAAGGTTGTCAAAAACATGTCCGGCAATTCCGAATGGTGATTCAAATAAAAAATCATCAGTCATTAAAACTATATTATCCTTTGCTGCAAAATAGTGATCGTGTTTAATTTTTTTAAAAGCGCCTTTTATTTGTTCATCGCAAAAATGGAATGGCCTATTATAAGCTGTGATTTTTGATGTTAGTTTTTGCCTGATGCCTAAATGTGTTGCCTGCCATGTTACAAACTCATCATAATTGATCAGCCCTTTTGTAATTCCGTCGATCGCTGTTTCATTTGTTTTAGCTGTTGAAATTTTATGCAGATCAATACTTCTTGATAAGTCAAAACAAATTTCTATTGGAGCGTTAATTGTTGTTTCAAGTTTGATTAAAGGCATTGTTTATTGCGAGGATATTTACTTTATAAACTTATAATTATCTGTTCGCAATCATTTCCAGTAATGCTTCATTAAATCCGCAACCCACGCAGGTTGTTGTATAGTTGTCTTTGGTTGAAATTCTTTAAAAACAGGTTTTATATCTAACACAGGTGTTCCATCAATGGCATCAATGTATTTTACTTTTATTGTTCTGCCATTATGCTCTAATAATTCAACCGTACAAAGGCCGATCGTATTAGGTCTGTCTTTTTTTCTTTGTGCGAATATGCCTGTTAACGGATAATCAGGATTGCCTCTTGGCCTTCCTGAAAACACGATTGCGCCCAGATCAACTTTATCGAGATAATAAATGATCTCAAGATGAGAAAAGTCTGAAATGTTATTGAATGCTTCGGTTGGAATATGATCTGCCAGTTCTATTTCAGCAATAATGGTTTCCCAGAAATCATCAACAGGTTCTGTACGGGAATTTTTAACCGTTGCTATTGGTTGCAATTTTATTTCCATGTTAGCTTATGAAATTAACAGATGATGCAGAGAGGCTATTATTAAATTGTAAGCAGAGACATCTCGTTCAATAAAAATAAAACCTGGTTACGATGCCTGTTTATATGAAAGCGTAAAAATTCTAAACGTTGATGAAAATCCATTGGTCCGGAAATAGGATGCGGATGTGCCTGTAACCTTAATTCCATTTCCTGCAAATCGCAACCAAATGCTTCCAGTACAGGTTGCAAACTATCAAGCGAAGCTATCCAGAAAGATAACGGCCCACCCAATCTTGGAGCAGCCATTGCAGGCACTATTTCTTTTTCCTTCCACGTGCGTGCAACAATTTCTTCAACAGGTAAATCCTTATAAATAAATTCAAAAATTCTTTCTGTTTTGCCATCTCTTATTGCATGAATGGTTTTCCACATGCCTGCAATAGCGCCATGTTCTGCCCAGAAAAGATGCTCGGTAATTTCTGCAATATTCCATACTTCCGGTGACGGTTTCCATTGGGCCTGTAATTCCGTAATATTCCTGATTTCATTTAAAAAATCCTGGCGGGATACGGATACTTCGCGGATGAGTTTTTTAACTGTGCTCATGTTGATTAACGGTGCAACGTAAATATAATACGTATTGTTACAAGTAAGTGTTAATGATTTATGCTTGTTTTGATTGGAAGGATATGCGGCAACTAAAGCATGGTTTTGCTATTGACTTTTATGACTGATCCTTCTGCAAGAAAAACTGATTTCGGTTTTATCGCGCTTAAATATCCGAATTGATTGCCATACACTTTTTCAAAGTCAACTGATATGTTGTATGCATTTATATTATAGACTTTCCATCCCGGGTGTTCAACCCTGTATTCAGTTGTATTAAAAGTATTGATTTTTGTATAACCCCAATAATGCTCTGTTATAAATTCTTCTTCACTGCCTGTGTTAATTGGTTGCAAAGTATTATCAGCAACAGCGCTGATCGAATTCCATTGCCCGTATTTCCATGCATATTCAACAATTAGCTTATTGTCTTCATCAACCCATTTATGATGCATCGGCATTGTTGCATAATTCTCTTTATAAAACCTTCGTGCAACAATTGATAATGCCGGTCTTGGAACAATCTCTTTAATAAAAACTACTCCGCGTTTCCATTCATGTTTGTCTTTATAGCGAACATAAAACCTAAGATTTACTTCTTCAAAATTTCTGTGAAATGGGACAGGTATGTTTCTCAACCTCGTGTTTAAAAACATAAAACCAACGAGGCTTACATAACAGGTGTCATTCCAGTAATCAAGTTCTGTTTTCGCTGGTAAATATGGTGTAAGAAGATTTGCATCAACAGCATAATTGAACATTAAAAGTTTTCTCCATTCTGCGTGTAAAAAAGTTGTTGTCATTTGTTATGTTAGATAATAATAATTGAGTTAAAGAAGAACTTAGTAGAAAAGATTTGTCTGCAGGAATAACCTTATTACCTTATCTATATTCTTATTTTCAAATAAGGTAATAAGGTCAGTATGTTTGTTTGATACATTGCTACTAAAGTTTATTTAAACATGTAAAAATTACTGAGCAATAATCTGAGTATAAATTTTCTTACAACTTATTTCCTTTAATTAACACAGAAGCCTTTATAGATTGTTCTTTCAGATGTAAAAATTTCTTTCGCTCTTCATCTTTCATGAAAGCTTCAAAATCTTTTTCATCATCGAATTCAACCAGGTGTATTTCGTAAGGTTTATCAACAGCATATTCAATGAATGATTTTTCGTCAGGCCTTATGCGCAATAAAAGCTTCCCGTTGTATTTTGAAATTATCGGTATGGCAATATCTTCAAACTGGTGAAATATTTTTTCCTGTCCTTCTTTGATATATATGAGTTGTGTTATGTGAATCATTTGAATTTTAGACGCAATTTAATTATACCGCTTCTTAAACAATGAGGGATTTTCGCCGGCAAGTTTCCTGAACATTTTATTGAAATGCGATAAGCTCTCAAAGCCAACTTCATAACATGCTTCTGAAACAGTTAATCCTTTCACCAATAAAGTTTTTGCCTGCGCTATTCGATATTGATTCACAAAATCTGTGAATGTCATTTTTGTTTGTTTTTTAAAATAACGGCAGAACGCAGGTGTACTTAAATGCACACTTGCAGCAACTGCATTTACATCAGGTCGCTTATCATAGTTTACATGAATGTATTTGTACACAGAACCCATTCTTATCTTATCATCCAGGAAAAGTTTGATACTGGTATCCTGCTCGTTCAATGCAATTACTTCTTTTGAATTGGCTAATACCTGGAACACTTGTAATAAACTGATGAGTTGTTCAAAGTGCGAAAGGCTTTGCATTTGCGTTAGCTTTTCAGATACCACCTGTTTTGTTTCTCCTGTAAATGAAAGCCCGAGATAAGATTTTTCAAAGAGCTGGTAAATAGCAGAGAACTCAGGTGTTTCTTTGAACGCATCTCCTAAAAAATTTTCTTTAAGCTGCACCACTATCTGATGATAATCTGTTTCGATACCATAATCAAAATTCAGGTGTGGCACATTCGGGCCGATGAGCACAAGATCACTTTCCATGAAACTTGATATATGCTGGCCAACATGCCGGATGCCTGTGATTGCTTCTACATATACCAATTCATATTCAGGGTGGTAATGCCAGAAAAAAGAATTTCTCAGACTTGGCGTAAACAGCCTGAACGATTGACCCGGGCCAGGCAACACGATCTCTTTCTGAATTTTCATTACGGCTAATTTATCCGTAAAGTTCAATAAATAGTGTTTATGTTGAAGCAGAATGTCAATACAGAACAAATAATGGTCATTGAAGAAGCTGTACAACTTTTTACGTTGACTGAAATTTGTATCATCAAATCAATTAAAAATCTTGTTATATGGAACAACAAACAATGGCAGCTACGATGGCACCAACCAATGCACATAAAGATATTCCGGGTAATCCTTCCACTTCAAAAAGCAGTAGTGTAAAACTCAGCGACCGCAGCAACGGAAAACCGCTTAAAGTTTTGTCTGAAGATGATTGGAAATTCTGGATACACAATGGTTACATCGTTATTAAAAATGCTGTTCCTAAGGAACAGGTAAAGCGACTTGCAGATTTTCTTTGGGAGTTTGAAGAAAAAGAGCCGAACGATCCTGAAACATGGTATGCTCCGCCAAGGGCTGAAATGAAGATGAAAGAATTAACCAACACCGGAATGGTTGAAGTGTACAATCATCAATACCAGTGGGACAATCGTCAATACCCGAAAGTGCACCAGGCATTTGCTGATATATGGGGTACAGAAAAGTTATGGGTTACTATCGACAGGGCTAATCTCAATTTTCCTATTCGACCGGGGCATGAATACAAAGGATTTATTCATTGGGATTATGACCCGGAAACAAAACCACAAAATGTACAGGGTGTATTAGCATTGGCTGATCAGACAGATGAGAATATGGGTGGCTTTCAATGCGTGCCTGAGCTATTTCGTACTTACGATACATGGAAGTTAACGCAGCCGGAAGACAGGGATCATTTTAAACCGGATGTTACAGGATTTGATGTTGTAAAAGTGCCGATGAAAGCAGGTGATCTTTTAATATTCAACAGCTCAGAACCGCATGGAATCCGTGCAAACAAAAGCGGCGATAAAGTGCGCATGGCGCAATATATTTCTATGATGCCGGCTGAAGAAGATAATGAGGACTTGCGTGAATGGCGCATTACTTCATGGAAAGAAAGAAAAGCGCCTGAAGGTTATGCATTCCCCGGCGACCCAAGGAACTGGGAACAAACAAAATATACAACAGCAGAACTTTCACCGTTAGGCAAAAAGCTGTTGGGTTTGGATAAGTGGTGAATTATTACATGAATGATAAGTAAAGTTTTATTTATCATTCTTTAATCATCTCCGAAAATTTAATCAAATAAATTTATTGTATGTGTTCAACATTGAATGATCATATGGCAAAAGAATGTGCATGCAAATGCGTTCATTTATGCAAGCGTAACAATCGCCTGAATAACGTATCAGAAACCAGTCAACATGATTTAAATATGCAGACTGCAATGCCAGTATCATTTTTCAACTTTGCTTTCATTAATAAAAAACTGCATGCAGAAAAAAGCAATCATATTCGATCTTGATAATACAATTTATTCTGTTCGTTCAATTGGTGAAATATTGTTTGCTGACCTGTTTGAATTGATCAGGCAGGATGGAAATCATGAACAGGAATTCGAAGAGATCAGGAAGGATATTATGCGCAGGCCTTTTCAATGGGTAGCGCAACGTTTTGGTTTCAGTGAAGCACTTACCGGAAAAGGTGTATCACTTTTGAAAGAGATTACTTACGATGGCAAAATAGAACCATTTGCAGATTATGTTTTTACCAGGAATATAAAGGCGGATAAGTTTCTCGTAACAACCGGTTTTTTAAAATTGCAGCAAAGCAAGATTGCAGGTATGAAGATCATGAATGATTTTGATGAGATACACATCATTGATCCGCTTTCATCATCGCAGACAAAGAAAGATGTGTTTGCTGGTATTATTCAACGACATGGTTATAAAACAGAAGAAGTGTTGGTTATTGGCGATGACCTTCATTCAGAAATTAAAGCTGCACAGGACCTGGGAATTGATGTTGTACTATATGATAAACTGAATGTTCATACTAACGTTACTTCCATCAATAAAATTTCTGATTTTAAACAATTGATGCCTCTTTTAAAATAACATCATTTGTGTTTTCAAATGCCTTTTCTGTATTACTTCTACGACGTTTTTGAACGCTGTATTACCATTGCTGGATAATAATTCCGATTTGCTTATCCATTATTGCAAACTCCTTTGCACCCCAGGGCCTCAATGTAACCTGGCTAAGATTCGGATGTAGCAATTCAGGAAATTTTGATGCTACTTTTGCGTACACTTCCTCAATATCATTTGTTACAAGCCTGAATTCAGGCTTATCTTTTTCAGCATACTCTTTATTTTGAAAAAGATTGATCCGCAATCCATCTTTTTCAACTACACAAAATGGCGATGCTGTTTCTATTTCATCATGACCAATGCTAAACTCCAGGCAATCTATAAAAATTTTAAGTCCTGATTGAATGTCGGCATAGAATATATTCGGAACCAGTTTAGTGAAGTTCATTGTTATTGAAATTTATGCTATTAAAAATGTATTATATTGTTTATTTGAGTTGTCCCAATCACTTAAGCTTTCCCGTGTGTTCGCTTATCAATTCGGCAACCAATGCTGTCCATCCTGTTTGATGTGAGGCGCCCAATCCACGACCGCTATCACCATGAAAATATTCATAGAATAAAATGAGGTCTTGATTCTCCGGTTTTTTATAAAACCAATTGTAAGAATCATATATCTTGCGATTACCGTCTGCATCTTTTTGAAACAATGTTATCACGCGGCGTGTAAGTTCATCAGCCACTTGTTCAAGATTCATTTTATTACCAGAGCCGGTAGGGCATTCTACCTGTAAACTATCACCATAAAACTGACCGTATTTACGAATCGATTGAATGATGAGAAAGTTGATCGGCATCCATACCGGTCCGCGCCAGTTACTGTTGCCGCCAAACATGTTTGAGGTGCTGTCGCCCGGGTCATACTGAATAGTATAAGCAATGCCTTCAACTGTAGTAGTGTAAGGATGTTCAAGATGATATTTTGATAAAGCCCTTATACCACCTTGGGATAAGAATTCGTTTTCATCCAACAGGTAAGTAAGCAGGTTTATCAGCCTGTCTTGTTTTACAAGTGATAACAATATTTCAAACTGTTCTCCGCGTTCTTCATTGGGCCAGAATTTACCATTCTTTTTGCGATAGTTCTCAAACCAGTTAATGCGTTTTTTAAATTCCTGCAGGCGGTCAAGCTCTCCATGAAAAATATTGGAAACGGCGAACAGAGGTATCAATCCCACAATAGAGCGAATGCGTAAAGGCATAGGCTCAGCACCGGCAACATTCAATACATCATAAAAGAACTTGTCTTCATCATTCCAGAGATTATGTACGTTCAGCGCTTCTGCTATAAAAATAAAATGTTCAAAAAATTTAGTGGCAGTGTCTTCAAACGAACTATCGTGTAATGCAATCTCAACAGCTATATCCATCATGTTCAATGCATACATTCCCATCCAGCTTGTACCATCGGCCTGTTCCAGTTGCATGGTACCCTGATAATTAAAGCTGCGGTTAAATACGCCTATGTTATCCAGTCCTAAAAAGCCTCCTTCAAAAATGTTGTTGCCTTTAACGTCTTTTCGGTTTACCCACCATGTAAAATTGATGAGCAGTTTCTGAAAAATCTTTTTCAGAAATTCAGTGTCATTCCTGCCTGTTTGTTTTTGTTCGATGTAATACACCTGTAGCGCGGCCCATGCCTGTACCGGTGGATTTACATCACTGAAATTCCATTCATAGGCAGGCAGCTGACCATCAGGTTTCATATACCATTCGCGCATGATTAACAGCAATTGGTGTTTGGCAAAGTCTGCATCTGCTACGGCAAGTGATATGGTTTGAAAAGCAAGATCCCATGCCGCATACCATGGATATTCCCATGTGTCGGGCATTGAAATAATGTCCTGGTTCATTAAATGCGTCCAGTCGCTGTTGCGCCCTGTCAGCCTGGTAGCACTTGCCGGTGTTATGCCATCGCTGGTAGTAAGCCAACGCTCCACATCAAAATGATAATATTGTTTGCTCCACAACACTCCCGCAATAGCCTGCCGTTGAATATTGAGCAAATCGGCATCTATGCCTTTAGGAAGAATGAGTGCATAAAAATCATCGGCTTCCTGTTTGCGTATATCAAATATTTTTTCAAAGCCTTTTGCAAAAGGTGCTTTCGATTGGGTATTGGTGAGCCTGCAATAAACGGTTTGTGTTTCACCCGGGTTTATGGTGAAATTATATACGGCCGAAAACTTTGTGCCCGTTTTTTTATTTCTTAAAACAGGTTTGTTTTTTTGATTTATGATGGCATTACCTATGGCATCTTTTGTAAACACAGAAGTATTGGGAATGCCGGTTACTATCTCTGTGTTGGTTTCATTTTCAGTGAACAGCCTGTCATCTGCATTTAAAAAATAGAAATAAAAATTATCCAGCTTCGGATGGCTTGTAATCACCGAACTTTTATTCACCAGCGAAATAGAAGGCTTTTCCATATCGGGTGTGTATTGCCAGCGGTTATAAAAAAATAAGGTGGGTAATATGGTTATGGGTGCAGCTGCAGTGAAGCGGTTAGTGATATCGATCTTTATAAAAATGTCTTCATCATCATGCTTGGCATAAGTGATTGTTACATCAAAATATTCATTGTTGTTAAATACTCCTGTATCAAGAATTTCATATTCGGGATCCAGCTTGGATTTGTTTCTGTTTTCAGTGCGCAATAATTCATAAGGGAATGCCTGCTGCGGATATTTATACAAATACTGCATGTAGGTGTGCGTGGGAATATTATCAAGATAATAGTATAATTCTTTTACATCTTCACCATGGTTTCCCTCATAATTGCCTAAACCAAAAAGCCGCTCTTTAAGAATGGGATCTTTTCCATTCCATAAAGCCAATGTAAAACAAAGATTCTGATAGTAATCAGAAATGCCTGCAAGACCATCTTCTCCCCAGCGATATGCACGGCAATGTGCGTGATCAAAAGGAAAGTAATGCCATGCATCGCCATCAGTGCTATAATCTTCACGAACTGTTCCCCACTGCCGCTCGCTTACATAAGGTCCCCATTTAACAAGCGGAACCGGTTTGCGTTTATTTTCCTCTAGTCTTCTTGCTTCAACACTCATATAATTTCAAGCTTAATAAACAAATAAACATAGTTTAATACACCAAATATCGTTTTAGTAACCGGAATTTTTTGCGGTATTAATTTCACAAATGTGTGCAACATCATTATCGCTGGTTAGCTCTCGTTTATTCTTTTGCTGGTTTGATTTTTGATTTCTTACTGTAATTACTTCATTATAAAATCCATTATCATGAAATCACTACAAGGTAAAAAAGTTGCGATACTTACCGAAACCGGTTTTGAAGAAGTTGAATTAACAAGTCCGAAACAGGCATTGGAAGAAGCAGGTGCTGAAGTACATATAATTTCACCGCAAAAAGAAACAGTAAAAGCCTGGGATCACGATCATTGGTCGATTGAATTAAAGGTTGATAAAAATATAGATGAAGCAAAGGTTGATGATTATGATGCATTGATGTTACCTGGCGGTGTATTAAATCCGGATAAGTTGCGCACGAATGCAAATGCAGTAAGTTTTGTAAAAGACTTTGTTGAATCGGGTAAACCTGTGGCTGCAATTTGTCATGGCCCGCAAACATTAATCGAAACCGGTTTATTGCAGGGCAGAACCCTTACTTCCTATCCTTCTATAAAAACAGACCTGGAAAATGCAGGATCTGATTGGGTTGATCGGGAAGTAGTGGTTGATAATGGCCTTGTTACCAGCCGTAGTCCTAAAGACCTGCCGGCATTTAATAAAAAGATGATAGAAGAAATTCATGAAGGAATGCACATTCCCGCACCAATGCATTAAAACAGGTAATTCTTAAAAAAGATCCCGCCGAAAGGCGGAATCTTTTTTTTCAACATGATCATCGTGACCCCGCAGAGACTCGAACTCTGGACCCATTGATTAAGAGTCAATTGCTCTACCAACTGAGCTACGGAGTCTAAATTTTAAAACTGCTTTTAACAGCAGGGCTGCAAAAATAAACGATTAGCGTATTTTGCAGCCCAAATTTTTTTAATGGCTGAATCTTCACAAAAACTTATCATTATCACTGCTCCATCAGGTGCAGGTAAAACATCAGTCACTAAATATTTGCTTGAAAAAATTCCGCAAATTCAATTCTCTGTTTCAGCCACAACCAGAAAGCCGCGCAGTAATGAAAGGAATGGTATTGATTACTATTTTGTAAGTGAAGATGCTTTTCATTCCAAAATACAGGAAGAAGATTTTATTGAATGGGAAATGGTATACGAAGGAAAATACTACGGCACATTTAAAAGTGAATTACAAAGAATCTGGAATGATCATAAAATTCCTTTACTGGATATTGATGTAAAAGGCGCTATTCATGTGCATGAGCAATTTGATGGTAACTGTCTTACCATATTTATTGAACCACCATCTGTTGAGGAATTAAAAAGAAGATTGCAAAGCCGCGGCACAGAAAGCCTGGAAAGTTTGCAAACCAGGTTAAACAAAGCTGTATTTGAATTAAGTTTTAAACAGCAGTTCAATAAGACAATCGTTAATGATAGCCTGCAGCAGGCTTGTCTTGAAGCTGAAGCTGCAGTAAAAACTTTTTTAAAATTATAAGGCTGCTGATGCTAATAACATCAACAGCCTTATACTGTGTCACAAAATATTTTACTTTCTAATTCTTTGTTCTGTTCTCATAAGCTGGCTGAGCCGGCGCTGTATAACCCTTTGTCTTTATTAAATTCTTGATTTCAGCTATTCCACGTTCCAGTTGCGGATCTATTCCTTTTGCCATCGCGCCCAGATCTTCACGCACTTCAATATCAGGATCAACACCGTGGCCTTCTTTAAACCAGGTACCATCGGGATTAAAAAATCTGAACGTAGGAACAGTAATGCCGCCGCCATCAATTAATGTCGGGCATCCACTTATGCCTATCAAACCACCCCATGTTCTTGTACCGATCAATGGGCCTAATCCTTTCTTCCTGAAATAATCCGGAAATGCATCACCGCCTGAACCGCTCCATCCATTTATCAGCATCACTTTCGGGCCAAAGTTGGCTACGGGCGGAGAAGGTGTGGGATTGCCATCGCGTATAGCATAATAAGCAAGCGGTGAGCGGTTAAGCATCTCAACAAAACGGTCAGGAATTTGTCCTCCATCATTAAAACGTTCATCAATTATTAAAGCTTTTTTATCCCATTGTGCATTGAACTGTCGTATCAGTTCAGTTTGGCCGTCAATGCCTGTACTTGGCACATACACATAACCAACTGCACCATTCGTTTCACTGTCTACTTTGCTGCGCATGTCTTCTATCCATGAAAGATTACGCAGCCTGTATTCATTATCCATTGTTTGAACAACAGCTGTTTTTGCATTGGTAAAAGATGGTGTTGAATTATAAGTAAGCTCAACAGTTTTATTGGCAAGGCCTTCAAACACGGCATACGGTTCCTGTGCTGTTGTAAGCGGCACACCATTTACGGCAAGAATATAATCGCCTTCTTTTATATTGATGCCCGGCATATCAAGCGGTGAACGTGCTTCGGCATCCCATGCAGCGCCATGCAGTATCTTTTTTATTTTATAATAGTTGCCGTCAGCTTCCCAGTTCACACCAAGATAACCCATGCTTTCATGTTTTGGCTCTTCAATATCACCGCCGCCATGATATGTGTGTGATGAACTTAATTCGCCGATCATTTCACCAATAATAAAATCAACCTCTTCACGCGTCATCGCTCCTGCAAGCATTTTTGAATACCGTTCTTTTACTTTATTCCAATCAACACCATGCATGTTAGGATCATAAAAATAATCACGTTCAATGCGCCACGCATCAGTAAAGATTTGCTGCCATTCACGTTTCGGATCAACCATCATCTGCATTTCACCTAAACGCAATTGCTTATCAAATTTCTGTCCTTCATCTGCATTGATTATTGCAGCATTATTATCTTTTACTACCAGTATTTTTTCATCATTTGCAGAAAGCGTATAGTTATCAATATCATCTATAATCGTTTTTTCTGCGCGCTTATCTATATCATAATATTTTAATGAACCTTTTAAACCATCCTGCATCCCGGTACTTGGGTATTTTAAATAAATGATCTTTCCCTTTGCAGCACTAACATTACCAAAATTTCCATTGCTTACAGGCAGAATTACCAGCCTTTGCTCAAGGCCATTAAAATCTATGTCTACATTTTCAACATCCGGTTTCCTTTCTTTAGCAGTAGTATCTGCCATTCCTTTTTTATCTTCTTTTTTTGATGGAGGCGCTGAAGGCTCTGCTGTTTTTTCATCTGCTTTTACAGCAACTGTATCATTCTTCGGAGCAAGCAATGATGGCGTACTTTGTTTTAAACTGATAACGGCGATCTTGCTAGAATTGGCGTAAATAAATGTGTTATCAATATCGCTGTAATATGGTTGAAAATTATCTGCAATAGCAACATATAAATATTTGCCGTCTTCGCTGAACACAGGGCTTGAAGCATTGTAAAAACCACTCATTGCCTGTTGCAGTTTCTTGTTTTTATAATCGTAAATAAAAACTGTAGTGTGCTGATTTTCCAGGTCTCTTGCATATGTTAGCCAGTGGCTGTCGGGCGACCAGCTTGCGGTAAATCCTTCAAGACTTCCCTGCGTGTAGGTAAGCGCTTTATCTACATCTGTTGTTTGACCGGTTGCAACATCATAAATTTTTATGCGCATCGCTTTATCAATAAATGCAAGCTTCCTGCTATCCGGCGACCAGAATAAATTATAGCGAAACCCGGCACCATAGCTTGTTAACTTTTTTGCACTGTTCTCTTTATTCGCATCCATTATCCATAACTCATATTCGCCCGAAGAATCACTCCAGTATGCAATGGTTTTTCCATCCGGCGACCATGCAGGATATCTTTCTGCAACACCTGAAGTGCGTGTAAGATCTTTTATATAACCATCTTTTGCCGGTACAGAAAAAATATCGCCTCTTGCTTCTACTAATGCACGGCTGCCCTCCGGACTAATTGAAAAATGCTGAACTGTTTTTGCAACGTTTTCCAGCCTGGGTTTCAGCATAGCATCGTCTGTTACAACATTTACTTTTACTTCTTTTTGTTGCTGAGAGGAGAAGGAATACAAGAACAGTTTTCCGCCGGCTTCATACACAATATCGTCAGGCCCGGCTGAAGGAAAATGCACATCATAATCTGTAAACTTTGTAAGCTGTTCAAATGTTTTTTTGGTAAGATCATAACGCCACAAATTCATTCTTTCCTCTGGCCCGCGATCACTTAAAAAATAAATAAAATTCTCATGCCACATAGGAAATTCGTAGCCTACATCATTCGATTCAGAAATATATTGTGATGTGTTTGTTTGGAAATTGAATATGCAGAGATCTGCTTTCCATCCGCCGCGATAACGCTTCCAGTTTCTGCCCACCTGCGAACGAAACACAAGCGCCATCTGGTTTCCATCGGGTGAATAAGATCCAAACTCTGCATAAGCCAACGGTAATTTTTCATCAGGGCCGCCGGTTGATGCAACTGTATAAAACTGATCAAACCTTGCTTTACCGCTTTCTCTTATTGATGCAAATAAAACACGCTTACCATCATTCGTCCAGTCAACAACACGATCGGGAAAACCATGTTCTGTCAAGCGAACAGGCACACCACCGTTTGATGGAATTACATACACATCACTGTTGCCATCATAGTTACCGGTAAAAGCAACAGACTTTCCATCAGGAGAAAACTTAGGATAGCTTTCAACACCCGGAGGCGAACTTAACTTTAATGCAGTGCCACCATCTTTTGGCATTATCCACAGATCATTTGCGTAGCTAAAAACAATTTGCGTAGCAGATACATCGGGGTAACGAAAAAGACCGGCGTCGATTTGTGCAGTAGCAGTAGTGTACAGGATTATTCCTGTAACAAAAGCAGAGATGGTTTTTGTCATAATAAGAAATTATGTTTGGCAAACATAGTTTTACTCTTAATACACTAAAAATAAATTAGTGTATAACTGGCGGCCTTTAATGATATATGGTTTTCA
>Ga0206973_1152_pt1 | contig 14098 bp, 12 predicted proteins | sample Alteio_BWOrgHeat_83_FD_152927 | JGI IMG/M metagenome (GOLD analysis project Ga0206973, IMG submission 152927) | Enriched cells from forest soil in Barre Woods Harvard Forest LTER site, Petersham, Massachusetts, United States -... | ecosystem: Environmental > Terrestrial > Soil > Temperate forest >...
TTTTAATACTTTAGGCAATTTTAAAACCTGAATTCTTTCAATTTTCGTCTAAAATCGGTTCAGGAATGGTTTGATATAGATGCTTACATTTGCGGGCTCAGATTGCTTTAAAACGCCATTTTTTAATCTTCTAAAAAACTGTATGTATGGAATTCCTGCAAGCGCTCGGTATAAAAAATGAAAGCCCCGGAACATCTACCGGGCTAAAAAATATTGAAGGCAACACAGAAAAAATAGATTCATATTCCCCCGTTGATGGAAAGCTGATCGGCAGTGTATATATAACCTCAACGGAGTCTTATAACAAGGTCCTGGAAACAGCGGGTGAAGCATTTCTAAGCTGGCGAAAAGTGCCTGCCCCTAAAAGAGGAGAAATAGTACGCCAGTTTGGGGAAGCGCTGAGAGCAAAGAAAGAAGCGCTTGGAAAGCTGGTAAGCTATGAAATGGGCAAAAGCCTCCAGGAAGGTTTAGGTGAAGTACAGGAAATGATAGACATCTGCGATTTTGCTGTTGGATTAAGCAGGCAGTTATACGGTCTTTCCATGCATAGCGAAAGGCCCGGGCACCGTATGTACGAACAATGGCACCCGTTGGGTATTGTTGGAATAATTTCAGCATTCAATTTCCCGGTTGCTGTATGGAGCTGGAATGCGGCTATCGCCTGGGTGTGCGGGGATGTTTGCATATGGAAGCCTTCTCCCAAAACGCCTTTATGTGCCATAGCTTGTCAACAGGTAATTGCAGAAGTGCTGCAAAAGAATAACATGCCGGAAGGCATCAGTTGCCTTATTAACGGCGATGCTGTTAGCGAAACCCTCTGCAAAGACGAAAGAATAGCATTGGTTTCTTTTACCGGCTCAACAAGGGTAGGAAAGATTGTAGGTGCGACAGTCGCCCGGCGTTTGGGAAGATCGATCCTGGAACTTGGTGGCAATAATGCCATAATTGTAACTGAAAATGCTGACCTTAAAATGTTATTGACAGGCGCTGTTTTTGGTGCGGTAGGAACTGCGGGCCAGCGTTGTACTTCTACAAGAAGGCTTATCATTCATGAAAGCATTTATGATAAAACCGTTGAAATCCTTAAATCTGCGTATAGCCAGTTAAAGATCGGCGACCCTTTGGATGCATCTAACCATGTTGGGCCGTTGATAGATACAAAAGCAGTGGATAGCTATTGCAAAGCAATTGAAACTGCGAAAACGCAGAATGGAAAAATGATTGTGGAAGGAGGAAAGCTTAGTGGAACAGGTTATGAAAGCGGTTGTTATGTAAAGCCTGCTATTATTGAGGCAGACAATGCACTTGAGATCGTTCAGACCGAGACATTTGCACCTATACTATATGTAATGAAATATTCAAATGTTGAAGAAGCTGTAACCAAACAAAATGGCGTGCCGCAGGGTTTATCTTCTTCCATCTTTACCAACAATATGCGCGAGATGGAATATTTCCTGTCTGCTGAAGGAAGCGATTGCGGTATTGCCAATGTGAATATAGGAACCAGTGGCGCTGAAATTGGTGGTGCATTCGGTGGTGAAAAAGAAACAGGTGGTGGCAGGGAGAGCGGCAGCGATGCCTGGAAAGCCTATATGCGCAGGCAAACCAATACTATCAATTATAGCTCGCAATTGCCATTAGCGCAGGGAATTAAGTTTACTGTTTAATTTTTAAAAGATATTCTTTCTGCAAATGGCGCATAATACAGAGGATTGTGCGCCATATTATTTACTGCCTCATATTAGCCGGTATTCAAGAACTTCTGCATTTATACATAAAAAAACAATCACTCCTGTTCTATCTTATTCAAGATTGTTCAAAAGTGATTGATTGGAAGAGAGGTTTCGAGCGGATTCGAACCGCTGTAAAAGGTTTTGCAGACCTCTGCCTAGCCACTCGGCCACGAAACCTTAAAATGGGGTGCGAAAATAAAACAAAGCAACCAAGCATCAAAACAAATAATAAACCGGTAATAAATTTTAATATTTGCTAATAATTTTTTTCATGAAAATCAGCGAGAGCGAACTTATTCTTAATGAAAGAGGCGCAGTATACCATCTGGATCTTTTACCGGAAGAAATAGCGCAGCTGATAATTACTGTGGGTGATCCCTATCGTGTGGCAGAAGTGAGCAAATATTTTGATTCGGTTGAGCTTAAAAAAAGTCACCGCGAATTTGTAACTCATACCGGTTTTATTGGAAACAAAAGGATTTCTGTGGTGTCAACAGGGATAGGAACAGATAATATTGATATTGTATTGCATGAACTGGATGCCTTGGCAAATATTGATCTTGCAGAAAGAACTATAAAACCACAACTGCAATCTTTAAATATTATTCGCATAGGTACCTGTGGTTCTTTACAGGCAAAAGCTCCCGAAGACAGTTACATAGTCTCCACTCATGGAATTGGTATAGACAACCTGCTGAATTTTTATGTGCATTCAAACAATGAAGAAGAAAAAAATGTTCTGCAGCATTTTATTATGCACACGCAAATAAATGAGCGCTTTGCCCAACCGTATATTACTACGGCAGCTTCATCTTTGCTTAAGTATTTTGTTAACGGTTTTCACCATGGTATTACAGTTACCTGCCCAGGATTTTATGGCCCGCAGGGGCGGGTGTTAAGATTGGGTTTATCAAATCCTGAACTTATAAACAGGTTAACTACGTTTCAGTTCGGTAACCATTCTATTACGAACTTTGAAATGGAAACGGCAGGTATTTATGGGCTTGGAAAATTACTGGGGCATAATTGCCTTAGCATCAGCACTGTTGTCGCTAACCGCATCACTAAGACCTTTTCAAAAAATGCCGGCTTAGCGGTTGATCATTTGATCCGGAAAACTTTGGAAACTATTACCTCAATAAATTTTTAATAAAGAGCATATGGAGTTGACTTTTTATAAATATCATGGCGCCGGCAACGATTTTATCATGATCGATAACAGGGAAAATACAATTCAGCTTAATAAAGAGCAGGTTAGAGATATGTGTGACCGCCATTTTGGAATTGGTGCAGATGGTTTAATGCTCTTAAACAATAAACATGGTTACGACTTTGAAATGCAGTATTATAATGCTGATGGCAACATAGGCAGTATGTGTGGCAATGGAGGCAGGTGCATTGTACAGTTTGTGCATGACAGGGTTATGCAGAAGCCCGAATATTTATTCAATGCTGTTGATGGCGATCATGAAGCTGCGATTGAAAACAATGGGTGGATTGACCTTAAAATGAAAGATGTTGATGCTGTTGAAGTAGTATCTTTTTCAGACTATATCCTTGATACAGGTTCACCGCATTATGTAAAGCCGGTTGGTGATGTATGGAATATTGATGTGGTAAAACAGGGCCGCGAAATAAGATACAGCAGGCGGTTTGCCGAAAAAGGCATCAATGTAAATTTTGTTGAGATGAATGAAGATGAAAGCATATCTGTGCGTACATATGAAAGAGGAGTGGAGGATGAGACTTTAAGTTGTGGCACCGGTGTTACTGCCGCTGCATTAATGTTTGCGCATAACGACAATGGCTTTAACCGTGTAGAAGTAAAAACAAAGGGAGGCAACCTTGCTGTTGAATTTAATAAAAACCTGGAATCAGTTTTCGATGATATATGGCTTTGCGGACCGGCGAAATTTGTATTTAAAGGAGTGATAGAAATATAAAATCATACATGCTCTTTTCCTCTATGCCCGATTTGGTTATTGTATACTGCTATGAAAAGTATCTTTTGTTTTAAGCCCATCTATTTATTGCTTACAATCATCTTATTTGCCATTGAAGTTTTTATTGCCAAATATGCACATGATAAAATTATAAGGCCTTATGGCGGGGATTATTTAGTTGTAATCCTGATTTATTGTTTTGTAAGATCATTTTTCAACACTTCAATCTTACATACAGCAACCGGGGTGTTGTTATTTTCTTTTTTAGTGGAAGCCTTACAGTATTTTGATATTGTTGATATAATCGGCGCAGGGCATTCAAAGCTTGCAGGGATAATTATAGGAACATCTTTTGCATGGACAGATATTGTTGTATACATCCTCGGAATATTCACTGTTATTGTATTGGAATATGTTGTTGGCTCAAAGGCCCGGGTTTAAGGGCCACAGAATAAATCATAAGCATCCAGGTTTAAGTGGTTGCATTAAGTTCGCCATCTGTAGTTGATGAAGCATGCTGTTTCATGCTCCATGTATGAAGGAAGCATGAAGGAGAGTACAAGGAAGGTACAACCCGTCTGGCTCTTGTTTAGTCAATAGCAATTAACTTTAAATTATAAATTTAACTACGGTTCGGGCTGGACGAATTCAAATACCAGTTCTTCCAAGCCTGATACATTGGTGGAAACCCTAACTGATGCGTCCAAACTTCAACTGAAAGACAGGCCAGGTGCGCCCGTTACCCAAACAATCTGGCAAACCTAAATGCAAAGCGGGAACAATTATTTATAAATTTGAGGTGATGCCGAAAAGCAGCAGGAACATACCTGTAAACTCAATGACTGACAATTTCAGCCAGGGTATTGCTATTGACAAAATCAGCATTAAAAAATCTGACTTCAAAACGGAACAGCAGTTTGAAGAAGCGGCACAATCTCATCGGGACGAGGGGCATACATTTCATATCGTTGAAAAAGGTAGCGTTCTTATAGAAATTGATTTTCAAAAATATAAAATCAACGCACCTGCGGTTGTTTATATGCACCCTAATCAAGTACATCGGATTTTGGATTTCACGAATATGACTGTTTGTTCCCTGGCAATCAAAAATGAAAACCTAAATTCAGATTACCTTAAATTCTTAGAAGAAATTGCACCTGCAAAGCCGTTGGCATTAAAGAAAAATGTTTCTACAAACATTTTTGAAACCGTATCTCTTTGCCTGAATTTTTCAAAGCAAAACGACAACAAACTATATCACTTACTTTTAAAAGATAGTTGTAACACGTTGGTAGCATTGATTATTTCAGTGTTTTTAAGTCAAGAAAAATCTTTAAACAAACTTTCAAGAGTTGAGTTAATTACGAAATCGTTCCAACAATTATTAGAAAAAAATTATTGCACGATTAAGCGACCGGCAGAATACGCAAAGCTGCTAAATATTTCTACTCATTATTTAAACGAAAGCATAAAAAATACGACAGGCTCATCTGTTTCGCAGCACATTCAAGTCCGAATTATATTGGAAGCAAAACGCCTGCTTTACCACACCGATAAATCAGTTAAAGAAATTGCTTTTGAATTGGGCTATGACGATTACCCTTATTTTTCAAGACTTTTTACAAAAACAACAGGTATGTCTGCTTTAACTTTCCGAAACAAAAGGCACGATTAGTCCAATACCTGCCCCGATTAGTTATTTCCTGCGTTTTTTATACTCACGAATTTTGCACCATAAAATTTAAACGGGTAGAAAATGGATCAAACTAAAAAAATGCTTGTATCGGGTGCAGGTTTTGCAGGATTAACAACGGCTTATTGGCTGAATAAATTGGGTTACAAAGTAACCGTTGTAGAAATCGGAAGTCATCTCAAAATGGGCGGAACGCCTGTTGATATAAAAGACCAAACTATTGACATCGTTAAACGAATGGGGCTTTTTGAACAAATAAAAGCCAACAGAATCGGACCGGAGAAATGGGAATTTAAAAATGCTGACGATGTTACCGAACATTCTGTTTTGTTGGAAAAATTACCTGACAATGAATTTGAAATAGAAAGAGATTTGTTACTCAATATGCTCTTTGACCTCATAAAAAGCGATGTTGAATTTATTTTCGATAACCGCATTGTTGCATTAAACGAAACGAAAGACAATATTGAAGCTACATTTAAAGACGGCTCACAACAGGTTTATGATTTAGTGTTTGGGTGTGACGGCATACATTCAAGCGTAAGAAAAATTTGGTTTGGAAACGAAACAGAATACGCTCATTTTTTAGGTCAGTATTTTTCCATCGCCATTACAAACAAATTATTGGTAGAAGAAGGCACTTATCAAATGTTTGCAGAACCGGATAAAGGTGTTGCGTTGTATGCTTACAATCATAAAACTGATATCATTTTTACTTTCCGACCCGAAGCAGAAATCCCTTATGATTTCCGTAATCAAGAGCAACATAAGAAAATAATTTTAGAGCAATTTGAAGGTGTTGGTTGGCGAACCAAAGAATTATTAAAAGAACTCATAAACTCTAAATCATTCTTCTTCGACAAATTTTGCCAAATAAAAATGCCTTCGTGGACAAAAGGAAGAGTTGCTTTGGTAGGCGATGCCGGCTATTGTGCTTCGCCAGCCGCAGGCATGGGCGGTTCGTTAGCCATAATTGGTGCAACAGCATTGGCAGATGCTTTTGAAAAACACAATGAAAATTTTGAATTAGCTTTTGAAGCATACAACAAAGACTTGCGACCTTTCATAGAAGAAATTCAAACAAGTGCAGTAGAAACATTAAACAAATTGCTTCCCCGAACCGAAGAAGAAGTGAGATTGAGAAACCAAAACGGCCTTGACCTTTAAAGATATGTGAACAATTCCAAAGATAAAGGGCTGCACCAACATCGGTTTGGCGTTATGGCGGCTGACGTGCTAAATTTGAGCTCAATGCTAATATTAAAATTTTGTGCTGAATTTTGGCTGACGTTCTTCGATTGCCGCCACAAACGCCAAGCCATGAACCGTTGGCGGCAACCTTGCACAACGACACTCTAAAAGAAATAATCTTTAAAATAATCAGTATGAAAATTAATAAGCTCTTGCCTTTAAAAGATATTCTTATTATTGATGATGCTGAGAAAATACATGCTTTGAGTGATGATGAAAATATAGACCGCCAGTTCAAACTACACAACCTGCTCAATAGATTTAAAATAAAACGCTCTTTAAAAAACCTGTCTTATAATGGCACCCGTTTTCCGCATATGCTTCCAAAACAGGATTCTATCCGGATAGAAAGACATACAGGGTTGTGGAATTTATTTAATTCCAAAGCGGCTGCTATGGCGGAAGGCCCTGATGAACTTGAGCCAATAGCCAAATGGATACGCCATGAGACAACTGATAAGGAGCCCGGTATTTTGGCGCAGCAGGTAATCGGACAATTTTTTAATCCTGCATTTAAAGCAACACAAAAAAGTTGGGAATCCGCGCTCATATTCCATGAAGATGCTGTTACTACAAATTTGCCAAAATGGTTGTGGTGGCAATTGACAGGTAAGGCACAACATGCTAAGAAATTTCTCGCGTTAACTGTTAATGGCGATATAGTTGCTATGCATGGAATTGGAGTAGCCGTGCATAATCTTGTGGCAAGCATTCATAAACTGAGGTTACTTTACGACGATATTGCTGTAAGAAAAAATATAACTCCCGAAAAAGCAGTTGATTTAAGTTTGAGCGCTCCACCGGTTGTGCTCCGTCAGGCTGTAACTAAAGGCGTTGCCGCAGGTTGCCCATATTCTAAGTTTACTTTATTCATGCTAAAATTAAAAGATGCCAATAATGATGGCAATGCGAAGGATCTTATTTTCATGACAAACAGCTGGAGCCGCTGCCCGGCAGAACAATGGATACCTGCTGTTATTTCAGGGATCTGGAATAGAGCGATGACATCGGAACGGAAAAAAGAGATAACGCAATAATCTGGATTCCGGTTAAAGATAAAGGAAAGAGAAATATAATTATAAAAGGCAGTGCTAAACAAAGATAATCGCATTACTCCGCATCCAATGAAAAAACATAGATGGGCAAAGTATTCGAATCTTGCTGACTTAAGTTGGTTTATCAAAAATTTATGGACAGAGTAAAACAGTATACAGAAGAAATAACAATGAAGAACAAAAAGCAGCTACAAAATAAAACCCCCGTTACAAAATTTTAAACGTGGCAGAAGTACCATGGCCCCTGCCAGGCTTTTATAGCTGATTGCTCAACATATTAAGCTGCGTTTAAAAGTATAATTATATGCCCACCATATTAAAACGAATTGAAAAGGGAGCCGTATCAGGGTAAGCCAAAAGTATTTATCACCTGCTCTATAATAATTGATCGCCATTTGTATGTTAGCCGGGTATACTGCAATTAGCAGCAGTATAATACCCCAGGCTGCAACACGCCTTGTTTTAACAGGAATTATTAAAATGCCAAACACAATTTCAAATACGCCACTTACATAAACCAGCATATCCGGATAGGGTAGCCACGGTGGCATGATAGAGAGATATAAGCGGGTATTTACTAAATGATTAATGCCGGCTGCTATGTACAAAAGCGCCATAATGTAAACACTTGCTGATCTATGCTTTTGCTTTAACCGGAGCATAATTAATGTGGATGTATAAACGTTGCATTAGTAACATAATATTATAACCGGTCATGCTATTAATAAGGCATAGGTAAACCAGGGAACGAAATATTTATTAATAACTATTAAAAACATACAAAACAGAAACAAAACATACAATTCTTTTATGTTTTGTCTGATTGGATTTATTTCATTCCAGGTGTAAACTTATATGCCTGTATCTCTTACGTGGTGAGAAAAAATTTATCACACAAAGTAACGTAGAGGCACATAGTAAAAATGTTTATTATTGAGTTTCAATTATTTTAATCGCACAACGGGTTCACAACGGGTTATTATTAAGTAACACCAGGCTCAAACCATTTGGAAGCATTATTGGCCGGGAGGGATGGCGATGGTGCTTTTTATGATAAGCCTCGTCCACAAATAATAAATCTGCAGGCAATATACTTTTTGAAGTGTTACTGAGCTTAAAGTTTTAGCGCCCCGAAGCATTCAGGATGATGCAATACACTAAATTATTATATTTGCAGAATCTGTTTAATATCATTCCAAAACAATGTTATGAGAACTTTATCCCTGACTTTTTTTATTGCCCTTGTATTTTTTTCGTGTTCAAAAACAAATGAAGAATCTGTTGCCTCGGGTTCTGTTTCCTTCGCCTATAACGGAAGTGACACTGTTGATGTTCCAATCAATGACCTTGCCACAGGAACATTTAGAAGCTATGTGGGAGGGTTGTATCCTAATGGAATCAACACGCCTTCCGGAAAATATGCTCATGACCTGCTTTCAATGTGCCAGTCGGTTGTACCTATTGATACTTTTGGACAGGCATCTGCTTCGGGAGCAATCGTATTTATTTCACTTGGCGGCAGTACAAGCGGCCATCTTTTTGATTCACTCAAATCAAAAACAACAAGTAATCCACAAACAAATCCAAACCTGCGGTTATTAAAGTGCAGTGATGGATTTGGCAGCGCTTCTTTAAATAGCCTTATAAATCCAAATGATCCTTATTGGAACCATGTTTCACAAATTATTTGGGGAGCACAATCAAGCTACCGCCAGGTGCAGATAGTGTACCTTGAAAGTGACGACTCAAGCGTTAAAGTAAATTTTCCGCAAAGGCCAACGATGGTAAAAAGTGAACTGGAAGAATGTTTCCGCAATTTAAAAATTCAATTCCCCAATATTAAACTGGTTTACCTGCTTGGCAGAACCAAGACTTTTGAATATGACACGATAAAACAAAAACGCTTTAACAAAGAACCTGCGCCTTATTACTTTGGATGGGCAGTTAAGTGGGCAATAGAAGACCAGATAAATGGCGTGGCTGGCACTGCATATAAAGGAAAAAAACCTGTTTCGCCTTTAATTACCTGGGGTTGGTATGAATGGGGTAATGATACGCCCAGAAAAGATGGCTTCGTGTGGACACAGGACGACACAAGGGATGGTTTGCATGCTTCACCGGCTGGAGAAGATACACTCTCAACGCGGTTCCAGAATTTTCTACTTACCGATCCGGCCGCAAGCGTCTGGTACGTTAAACATTAGGGGCAGTTTCATAAATTAAACCTGCGTGCCTGTTTATCTGTTTTCAAAGCAGCCAACCTGCTTTGGAAGATAGCAGATGTAAAACTCATTGAAGTAATGCATCATCAGCTTCAAAAAAGTAATAATATCATTGCCGTAGCTGTAACATAAATTTCTTTTTCCATAAGGCATTCCCCGCGACATTTAATGGCTTTGATATTTGAGTCATTCAACTGTTAATGCATCACCTATGCATGCTTTTTATATAATATTGGACCTGGCATCTCAATAGATTAAGATTCCTGATTATTACAATTCTGTCATACATAAGTTATACCTGAAGAATATTTAATAACATTCTTTAACAATCCTGCTTTATAATTTTGACCGTAAGTACAATACTAAATTTACTGCAGCCATGATTCAAATACTTTTTGCTTTTTTAGCCGGCATTCTCACCATTGCTGCGCCTTGTATATTGCCTATGCTGCCAATAATTCTTGGCGCTTCCGTAGGGCAAAAGAGCAAACTGCGCCCACTATTTATTGTACTGGGTTTTGTTGTAAGTTTTGCAGCAGCAAGCCTTATACTTTCAACACTGGTAACGCAACTGGGCTTATCGCAAAATTTTATACGCAATATTGCAATTGTAATGCTGTTGATATTTGCTTTCTTCATGATCTGGCCTTTGCCATTTGAATTATTAACTGCAAAGCTTTCGGGGTTTATAAATAAAGCAAGCGAAGTGGGCAACGCACGCAAAGACAATAGCGGCGCTTTTATTTTAGGATTGGTTTTAGGCATTGTTTGGACGCCGTGTGCCGGGCCTGTACTTGGCACCATTCTAACATTGGTTGCTACGGAAGGCACAACCGGTAAGGCAACAGTACTTGTATTGTTTTACGCTTTAGGTGCAGGCATTCCTATGCTGGCTATCGCGTATGGAAGCCAATGGCTCACTACAAAAGTGCGGGGATTAGTGAAATATTCTGCAAGGCTTCAACAGGTTTTTGGTGTGCTTATTTTATTGCTTGCTATTGCAATGTATTTTCAATATGATACCGTGATTGAAAACAAGCTTACATCATTTTTTCCGCAAAGCGGGTTAGAACAAAAACTGGTTAGTGCAAACAGTACTGAAAATACATCAGCAACGATGAAACCGGTAAGCAATACGACCAACGAAGTTGAATTGACTGATTATGGTGCATCGCCTGAATTTGCAGGTATCACCAATTGGTTAAACAGCGACCCGTTAACCAAAGAAAAATTAAAAGGCAAAGTTGTTTTAATTGATTTCTGGACATACTCCTGTATTAATTGCATACGCACACTGCCTTATGTTACCAAATGGTATGATACTTATAAAGACAGTGGTTTGGTAGTGATCGGTGTGCATACGCCGGAGTTTGCTTTTGAAAAAGAAAAAGACAACGTGCAGACTGCAATCGGGCATTTCAATATACATTACCCTGTTGCACAGGACAATGATTTTGCAACGTGGAAAGCATATAAAAATCAATTCTGGCCGGCAGAATATTTAATTGATAAAAACGGCAACATCGTATATAAACATTTTGGAGAAGGCAATTATGATCATACAGAAAATGCAATTCGTAAAGCACTTGGCCTGAAGGGGACATCATCAAATATCACTGTTGTAAAAGCAGGCAGCGTTCATTCTCCTGAAATGTATTTTAAATTATCAAGGCTTAAAAATTTAACAACAGAGCAGTCAGCATCTGCAGATCCAAAACAGTATTCATTGCCTAAGACTTTAGCGTTAAACAATTTTGCGTTGCAGGGCAGGTGGCAGTTTGGAAATGATCATGCTGAACTAATTAATGGCAATGGCAAAATACGTTTACATTTTTCTTCGGGTAAAGTATTTATAGTTGCGGCATCTGAAAAACCTGTTACATTAAAAATTATAGTTGACGGAAAAAGACAGCCTGACGTAACAGTAAGCATGTCTCAGTTATATACATTGTTTGATTCAAATGATTACAGTGAACACACAATTGAAATAGATATTCCTTCTCCGGGTTTTGAAGCATTTACTTTTACGTTTGGGTAATTATCTGCAGTCAGAATAAATTTATACTCTTACACAAGAACGCTGGCAGCTAACAATTCCTACTCAAATATTAAGAGTAAAAATTAAATTAGCGGACTTAATTTTAAATTATGCGACTGTTAATTATATCAACATGCCTGTTATTTGTTTTTGGTTGTGCAACCACAAAAAAATCTTTGAATGGTTCTACTTCATTAAACGGTAGCTGGACGCCAATAAAGCAGGCAATTGCCGGTAAAGAACTTCCCGCAGCAGCTTTTCAAAAACAAAAACTTATCATCAGCGATACAGCTTATATGTTCACAGCTGAAAGTGTTGACAAAGGCACTCTTAAATATCAAGATTGCAAAATGGACATTTATGGAAAAGAAGGCGTAAATACAGGCAAGCATTTTACTGCTATTTACAAACTTGAAAACAATGAACTAACAATTTGTTATAACCTGAAAGGTGATGATTATCCAACAGCATTTGAAACCAATTCCAAACCAACATTGTTTCTTGTAATTTTCCAAAACGATGATACAAAGAAGAATTAAATATAAAAATGAAGTGTCGGCAGGTAATTTTAAATTCTATGATAATTAGAATTGAAGTAGAAGTAAGGATATCGCTTCAGTGATAGTTATAAAAAAATAAAGGCTGAAAACTCAGCCTTTATTTAATCTTGTTATTCCGCAGGTAGTGAATATTAAGTAAGCAAATTTGGGGAAACATCAAATCCAACATCCTCATGCCGCAGAATAACAATTCCTTTTCCTATAGATGAATTTGCTTTTCAGTCATCATTTTTCTCAGGTTGATTAACCCGTAACGCATTCTTCCCAACGCTGTATTTATACTGCAGTTAGTGGTTTCTGCAATTTCTTTAAAACTCATATCTCCAAAATGCCGCAGTACAATAACTTCCCTTTGTTCTTCGGGTAATTTATCCAGCATCCGGTGAACGCGGTCATAACTTTGTTCACGCATAATGCGGTGTTCGGCGTTGTCATCTATCACCACATGTATCACATCAAAAATATCTTTTTTATCCTGCGTTAAAATGGTAGGAGACCGTTTTACTTTACGGAAATAATCAACGCAAAGGTTGTGTGCAATACGCATGGCCCAGGGCAAAAATTTACCTTCTTCATTGTAACGATGGCTGCGTAAAGTATCTATTATGCGCAGGAAAGTTTCCTGGAAAAGATCTTCGGCAAGAAACTTGTCTTTCACAAGAAAAAGTATACTGCTAAACAATTTGTCCTTGTAACGGCCAACAAGCGTTTCAAGAGCATTGCAGTTGCCTTGCTGAAAATTCAGTATAAGTTGGGTGTCTGTTAATGTTTGCTGATGCAGTTTCATAATCGTGCCTTTAATGTAGGGGCAAGCCACTTCAAGTTGTAAAGGTTCTTTAATGTGGAAATGCCGGGTAGAGATTCAAATAATAGGCAACGATTTTTTTGGAGTGATCTTTAGTTTTAATTATCGTAATGCAATATGTGAAAAAAAAGCGAAATGCCCAAATGATATTTTTAAAAAAGTTTTTCGCTATGTAAAAGGCATTACGCATTTTTACTTTTTGGGAGAATTATTATGCATTTAAATGAGGAGGAATTTACGAAAAGCAAACCTGTGCAAAACAAAAAAAAACCTGAGAGGTGAGATGTGAGATGTGAAGAAAGTTCTTTATCATCTAATTCAAGTAAATCTTCTATCGTAATTATTTCATTTACTTTTTCTCCCTCTTTCTTACTTCTCACTTTTGACTTCTCACTTCTTACTTCTCCCTTCTTTATATACATTCTTGAAAACCCTTTCTGCAACAAAATATTCAGTTCTTCCCGAACATCTCTTTTGGCATGCCTGCGAAACGGGACAAGAATATATACCTTGCTGTTTGCAGGCAATTCCTGTACTACTTTCAATACATCGGCTACATCATCTTTTTTAACTTCCCTTCCGCTGACCGGAGAAATAGTTTTGCCGGTTCTTCCATACAACAACCGCATGTAATCATAAATTTCAGTCATGCTGCCCACAGTGCTGCGCGGCGTTCTTGTTATAACCTTTTGCTCGATGGCAATTGCAGGGCACAATCCTTTTATAAAATCAACGTCCGGCTTTACCATCCTTGCCATAAACTGCCGCACATAGGCACTTAAACTTTCTGCATAACGG
>Ga0206973_1153_pt1 | contig 14030 bp, 5 predicted proteins | sample Alteio_BWOrgHeat_83_FD_152927 | JGI IMG/M metagenome (GOLD analysis project Ga0206973, IMG submission 152927) | Enriched cells from forest soil in Barre Woods Harvard Forest LTER site, Petersham, Massachusetts, United States -... | ecosystem: Environmental > Terrestrial > Soil > Temperate forest > O...
AGGGAAGTTCGAGGTTTGTGTATAGAATGAGCAAGTATGAATTGCCTTATAAACCTAACATAAATCAATTTGATGGTAAAGCAGTTTTTATATCAAAAGGTGTGTTTGATATGATTTCAAGCAAAATCATCAAAGAAAATAAAAAAGCTTACGAAATCATTAATCAGCATTTCAATTTTGAAATATTAAAAGATGATTATACAACAATTCCTTATTGCCAAATACAAGATTTACATGTCGATGTAAACTTTGTTGATGGTATAGAATTAGATATTGAAAAGTTCAAGCAATGGCGCAATGGTGAATATGCAAATGCAGAATTTATTTTAGAAGATGGAAAATATATCTGCGGCGTCGAAACAGAGAAAATGTCTAAATCAAAATTCAATACTGTTGACCCATCTGACCTGGTTGATAAATACGGTGCTGATACTTTCCGCATGTATGAAATGTTCTTAGGTCCGGTTGAACAAAGCAAACCCTGGGATACAAAAGGCATTGAAGGCGTGCACCGGTTCTTAAGAAAATTCTGGCGTTTGTTTTATAAGGATGATAATTCTCCCCTCTCTACGAGTGGAGAAGGGCCGGGGGTGAGGGCAACAGATGCAGAATTAAAAGTGTTACATAAAGCCATAAAGAAAATTGAAGATGATACAGAACGCTTTTCTTATAACACAGCCGTTTCTGCATTTATGGTTTGTACCAATGAATTGTCAGATCTGAAATGCCATAAGAAAGAAATTCTTGAACCGTTGGTAATTATGTTATCATCTTATGCGCCGCATATTGCTGAAGAATTATACCATGCATTAGGCAATGAAGGAAGCGTATTGGACGCTGCTTACCCAAGATTGAATGAAAAATATTTGGTTGAGTCATCAAAAGAATATCCCATCAGTATAAATGGAAAATTGCGTACAACATTGAATATATCTTTAGATGCATCTGAAAATGAAGTAAAAGAAATTGTCTTACAGAATGATGTTGTGCAAAAATGGCTGGAGGGCAGGGAACCAAAGAAGGTCATCTTCATAAAAAACAGAATGGTGAACATTGTTATTTAAATTGTATGAAAAAGTTTTTTTCGTATTTCATAGCAGCAAGTACTATTTGTTTCAGTTCATGCAAATCATCAAACGATAAAATAAAAAATGGCATTGAACTAAAAGAAAATGGTTTGCATGTTGAAGAAGCTTTTCTTACCGGTTCAGGCGGCCAGCCTGTTAGTGATGACAATAAAGTACAGGTGGGCGATCGTATTGCTTTGCGTATGGTAGTAGATGGATGGCAGGTAAAAGATGGCAGGGTTTTCCTGGATGCATCTCAAAAAGCAAGCACGGCTTCAGGTGAAACATTAACTGAAAATCTTTCAATGCTGGCGCCGGTTTACAGTACAGGTGCAACACCTGCTGATGCAAAATATATATTGCTGAATCAAAAGATAGGAAGGCTTAGCAATCCGCAGGATTACGTAGTAATTACATTTAAGGTGTGGGATAAAACCTCTAACAAATCTGTTTCAGGTGCGTATAAATTGTATCTGTAATGCAACCAATAGAAGATCGAAAGAAGATCATCTTCATAAAATAAAATGGTGAACGTTGTTATTAAGTGTTCACCATTTTATTTAGCCCTTATTGTACTAATAGTTTACTTACATTATTTTCTTTTCCGCAACTAAGCGTTACAAAATAATAACCGGGCAAGGTTGCTGCAGGAATTTGCATATCTGCAGATTGTTTTCCTGCATTGCTAAAAATTGCTTGCTGCTGAATGAGCCTGCCATTAAAACCTGTAAGCTTAATGGTTACCTCACCGGCCTGTTGCATATTGTAGGTTATATGAATGTTATTGTGTGCAGGATTAGGAGAAACATTTAACTGGTAATCTGTTTGTACAATCGCAGCTTTATTAATGGCCGCAAAATTCTTTTGCAGTTTTATCAATAAGAAATCGCTGTTAACACCATTGCTGGCTTTACCGGCAACATACATTACTTCGGTTGACTGACCGATCGTATCAATGATCGAAGCAAAACTTCCTTCATACATATCATTGTAAAAACTTGTATCAATATAACCTGTAGTATTGTTCAAGGGATCAATGCTGCCATCATTTTTTAAAGTCATAATAATTACAGTTGACTTTTCATCACCATCACTCAATTTAATTCCGGATGTAAGCACTGAACAATTATTACCACTGCAAAAACTTGAAATGCCTTCATTATAATTATCGCTATAGCTTCCTGTTGAAACATCTTTTACAAACAAACCATTATTTGCAAATGATGAATCTATAACGCCACTCTTCAAAAATCTTGTTACAGAAAATTGGTACTTAAAATTGCCACCCTGTACACCCCCGCTTAACAAAATTCTTCCCAATTGATCCTGCGCAATATTGTACTTAAAATATATTTCTGCATTGGCGTTGCTGGAATATCTCGAAGCCAAACCATTTGTTCCAAATGTTTGATCGGTTGTTCCATTTAAGTTAAGCGATAAAACACCCAACGCACCATTAAAACTTTTCGGCACTCTTCCGCCAATTAATATCGTGCTGTTATCTCTTTTCATTTGAATAGAGTTTGGTGTTAATGGTAAATTTCTTACCTCGCCATTTGTACCGAATGATGAATCTGTTGTTCCGTTTGCATTTAATCTTGCAATAAAATTGTAACCACTGTTAGATTCCTGCCGCACGCCTGCCAATAAAATTTTATGATCAGATGATTCAAGCCCAAACGCTCCGTAAAAAATACTTAAACCATAATCAACTGTACCTTTATTCGCAAATGTTGTATCCAGCTTACCATTATTTGTAAACCGTACGATAGTTATTTTTTGACCCGTATATCCCGCGAGATAAATCTTTTTTGCCTGCGCATCAATGGCAAGCGACGGTTCATCTTTCGGATCTTCAGGATTGGAATAATTTGCGCTGATAGTTCCGTTCACACCAAATGAAGGATCTAATGCAAGCGTTGATGCTTTATATTTTGCAAGTACCCAATAACCGTTTGCAATGCCTGCAACTAACAAACTGTTATCCCATGGACTGCGCAAAAGTTTATAAGCAATATCATCACTTGAACCGATGCCTGTGATAACACTTCCATCATTTGCGAATGTGCTGTCAACAACACCTGTTTTATTATATGCAGTAAGACTTATAAACTTCGCGGCACCGTTGGCTGTTTGTCCTGCCAGTACAATTTTTCCTGTTGAAAGAATGCCTGAGCCATTAGCAACATCTCCCTGTTGAAAAACACTTGAAGTTGAAATACCATTAGCGTCGTAGGTATTGTCTTTACTGCCATTTACTGATAAGCGAATGCTTAAGAAATCGCTTATGTTATTGGAAGCAGTTGTATAACCGGTCATCAAAATTTTATTATCAGGTTGAATCAATACGTTGTTGATAACATCATCGTTTCCGCCAACATCAATGATAGATTTTCCTGCAATACCAAAACTGCTGTCAGGTGTTCCGCTGTTTGTATAACGCAGGCAAACTGCATCGCGTTTGCCACTTACAGTTGAAGCGGTAAAACCACTTACAACAATTCTTGTGTTATTCTGAATTGCTACCGCAAGCGCTTCATCGCCGCCTGCAGCAATATTGGTTGTAACAATTCCATTACTGCCGAATGATGCATCAAGTGTCCCGGTTTTATTCAATCGTGCAACAGCGATCCTGTAACTAACACTGTTTAAATATGATTCACCTGCAAGAATGATCTTGCCATTGCTTTGTATAGTAAGCGCAAATGCTTCATCATCTGAAACGCCAATGCTGAAAACATTTGCACCCGCAGAACCGAAGCTGTTATCGACAGAACCATTTGTATTATACCTGATCGCGAGAAAACGATGTTGCAGGTAATCATAAGTTTGGCCTGCAACAACGATCTTGTTATCGTCCTGCATTTTTACTGCGTAACCATCATCAATCGAAAGGCCTGTTGAAGAACTGATATTAGTTGTAACAATTCCATTCCTGCCAAATGATGAATCAATAATTCCATTGCTTAATAAACGCATTACAAAAACATCGCTGAGATAATCAACGCCTGCAGTGTACCATGCAGAACCTGCAACTACAATCTTTGCATCGCTTTGTATGGTTAATGATCTTAATGATATGCCTTGATAGGAAGGTAAAAGTTTTGACACTGAAAATGTATCAACACCATTCTTTCCAAAACTGTTATCCAACGCACCGGATTTTGTGTAACGCAGGATACCGATTTTATAATTGCTTCCTTCCTGTATGCTTGCAATGGCAACAATTTTATCGTCCTGTTGCACAACCATTGAATTGGCACTGTTGTTTACAAGCCCGATATCGGTAAGGCTTTTTTTAACAACCCTGTATTGTGCATTTGAAATGATACAAATAGAAAGACAGCATAGGATAGGTAAAAGTTTTTTCATGAGATTAGTATTTTAATAAAGCAACGAAGTAAATAAAATCTTTCGAAGATTTACATTGATTCCTTGTCAACAAATAATAACTTTTGATGAATGTGTTTGCTTGTGCATCGTATTCATTCAGCAATAAAAAAAGCCCCGTTATTTTCGGAGCTTTTTTATTATCAGGTAACAAAACTTATTTCAAAGCATTGTCAACATAAGCCTGTACATCGCCGCCTTTTGCTGCAGCAAGTTTTTGTAAACCACCTTTAATAGCAGGATCTGTAAAGCTCCTGTATTGTTCGGGAATACCATTTCTGAATGCAACCACTTTATCAATACCGGCTTTTATTTTTTCTGTATCATTCAGTTTTGAAAGATAAGTGCAGAATGCCGGTGTAATATTTAATTTGGTCTGGCTTAAAGGCAACGCATCATATTTATTAACGATCATATCATAATCCGCTTCATTGCCTGATGAAATAATGATACGCGTAGCCACCTGGTCAAGAGTACCTTTAGCATCAGTGCCATATTGTTTTGCCAGCGAATATGCATTAGCAGAATCCAGCTTGCTTAAGCCATCCAGTGCTGCACCTGCAACACTGTAAGAAGAATCTGTGATGGCTTTTTCGTAAATAGATTTATACTGAGGGTCTTTTGTTGATGCCAGCATTGAAATAGCTCTTTGCTTTGTCCTGTTATGCTCATCACTCACCGCAATACGCTGAACAGTCTGCAGTATAGATGCATTCTTTGCAGCATCAGGAATTTGCTTTAACCTGTCTAAGGTTAAGCTTCTTATGCCATAATATTTATCATTCAAACCGAGTGCTAATTCATCCAGCATTTTACTATCAGCGAAATAATTTATGGCTTCAAGGCGATCAACAAACAAAGGAGCATACTTCCATTGTGCGCGATAATTGTCTGCAGTTTTATGATCTGTTTTTTCGCAGAGCAAAATTTTATCACCATCAAAATTTATAAGATCAGGCCTTGTTGTATAATCGAAAGTAAAAGTATCAACAGCATTTTGTATCCAAACCTGGTGGCGTGTTTTATTAGCACCGTTATAGATATCAATATTCACCGGCATTTTAAATACCTGTTGTGTTTGTTTCTGCTGAACAATAACAGATGCTTTATGTGCTGCATCATCATACACATAACTGATATCTAAAACAGGATGGCCTGTGCCATAATACCATTCGTTCCAATACCAGTTCAGATCCTGGCCGGTAACACTTTCAAATGCTAAACGCAATTGCTGCGCTTCACCGTTTTTAAATTTATTATCGTTGAGATATTTATTCAATGAAGCATAAAAAGCATCATTGCCTAAATAATGACGTAACATGTTTAACACGCGTCCACCTTTAGGATAACTTACTGCATCAAACACATCTTCTTTATCAGCATAATGAAAACGAACCAACTGCTTATCAGCGCTGTTGCTGTTAAGATAGGTTTGCATATCATCATAATTTTTTTCATCACCTTTATCCTGGCCGTATTTATATTCATTCCAGATGGTTTCACTGAAGTCAGCAAAGCTTTCATTCACTGTTATATTAGCCCAGCTTTCGCAGGTAACAAGATCACCAAACCACTGGTGAAATAATTCATGCGCAATAACATCTTCCCAATCATTGCCGTCTTTTAACTGGCGTGCATCCTGGTAAGCGCCTTCGCCATGCAATGTAGCCGTTGTGTTTTCCATCGCACCGCTTACATAATCGCGGCCAACAATCTGATCATATTTCTGCCATGGATAATCAATGCCTAATGTTTGAGAATAAAATTTTATCATTTCAGGCGTGTTACCAAAAATGCCGCGTGCAACTGGCGCATATTTTTTCTCAACATAATACGCTACATCTTTTCCTTTATAACTGTCTTTGATAATTGAATAATCGCCTACACCCATAAAAAATAAATAGACAGATTGCGGCAGGTCCATTTTCCATGTATCGGTACGGGTGCCATCAGCATTTTTCTTTTGGCTTGTAAGCAAGCCATTGCTTAATGTAACATACTTGTCAGGCACCGTCATTGAAATTTCATCTGTGCTTTTTTGATTGGGTTTATCAAGCGTCGGCATCCATACAGAATTGTGTTCCGTTTCACCTTGCGTCCATATTTCGGTAGGCTTGTCTTTATCTTCTCCACGGGGATTTATAAAGTATAATCCTTTAGCGCCTGAAATAGCAGCGCTTCCGCCTTCTTTCCATTCATCAGGTTTGGCAACGTAATCTATATAAATTGTATAATTCTCGTTTGCTTTATATGTTTTATTTAAAGTAATACGCAGGAACATACTGTCATACGTATACTTTAAAGGCGTTGTTTTTCCATTTACAAATAGCGCAACCTGGTTTATGTTCATGCCTTTTGCATCAAGCGTTAACGAATCAGTTGGATAGAAATGTGGATGAGCTGTAAGCCATTCTTTTCCGTACATATACGATTTGGCATAATCAAATTTCACGTCAAGCTTTGTATGTACAAGATCGTTGATCTTTGTAGCCTCGGCGCGATAGATCTTTTTCCACGAAGTATCGGCAGGCTCGTTTCCATCCTGCGCCAGCGCCGCTGTGCAGATCAACAGCGAAAGAATAAGAAAGTTTTTTTTCATGTAATTTTTAATTTATTGCATACACAAATAGAACGCAGTGCATCAGGCCCCGGCATATCATGTGCAAATTTTAAAGTCGGCAAATGTAAAGGAGGCAAATTAATCGCGTTGCAAATAAAAGTATAAATGGTTAAAATGTAAAAGGCAATGGCAGCCCGCACCCGGCCACTTCTGTTTTTATATTAGTTTTGTGCAACGTAAAAACGAATCATTGCTTAAACATTCAGCTATGAAGCATGCCCTTAGGCTGTTTACATTTTTAATATTTTTTTGTTTGATAAACTTTGTTGTAAAGGCGCAGCAAAAACATTTTATTTATGTGGAAAGTGAAGATAAACAGCCCTTTGCCATTGTATTGAACGGCAAGGTGTATAGTTCATCAGACTACGGATATATCATCATACCCAAATTAGAAGATGGCAATTATAATTTTACGGTAAGCTTTCCAATGAACAAATTCCCGGATCAGCCTTTTGCCTGTACAATAAATAAAAAAGATGCAGGATATATACTTAAGAATAATAATAATAAATGGGTATTGCAAAACTTACAGACAAAAAAAGTTATTGCGAATGATAATGTAGCTGCAACAAAAGACACTGCTTTCAGCAGTATGCTTTCTGATGTGGTGAGTGATTCAACACTTACCAGGCAAAACGTAACGTTTTCACAACCGCCAACCAATAACGCATCGGGCAATAATGCAAATGTAGCGGCTGCCACAACGGTTGCTGCGGCAACGGTAGCAACTGCTGCAAGTGTTTTACAGCCCGGAAGTAATGCAGGCATGCAGCCTCAGAAAATATCTCAGACAGATGTTGATACAGGCACAAACATCCAGTTTGTTGATAAAACACAAAACGGCAGCGATACAATAAATGTGTTTATTCCTTCAGAGCAAACAGCTATACCGGCTTCGACAGCGCAAAACAATATTGCAGAAAATTCAACTATAAATACGGGTGGTGCAGCCGTAGCAGCAGCGCCGGCAATTGTGCCTTCCATAAATAATACAACAAGTGATACAGTTACTTCCGATACAACAGCATCTGCGCCTGTAAATACTTCAACAGAAAACAATACAGCAGTAACAGATACCACTGCAAAGCAGGATGTATCAAATCCTTTTTATAAGCCTGATCAAAATAACAGTGCGGCTGTAATTGTACCTGCTGCTGCGGCAGCAACAACCACAGCTGTAAGTTCTGCTGATGGAGTAAAACAGGATTGTGCGGGCACGCTTTCTGATGATGACCTGAACAAATTGAAACGAAAAATGTTTACGCAACACAACGATAACGATATGATACAGGTTGCTGTAAAATTTGTTCAGAAAAAATGTATAACTACAGACCAGGTGAAATTATTGGGAAGTTTATTTATAAGTGATGACGGGCGTTACAGCCTCTACGATGCGCTCTACAAATATGTGTATGATTATGGTAAATATCCTGAATTAGCCAGCCAGATAATCGACCCTTATTATAAAAAACGTTTTGCATCTTTGCTTCGATAATTAACTGTGTATGCAGCGGTATTTTATTGAAGTAGCTTATGTAGGAACCCGGTATAGCGGTTTCCAGGTGCAACTGAATGCAAATACCATACAATCTGAAGTATCGCGCGCATTAAAGATTTTTTTTAACGAGGAATATGAATTAACAGGATCATCACGTACCGATGCAGGTGTACATGCTTTGCAGAATTTTTTTCACTTTGATACAAACAAAGAAATAGATAAAACGATAATTTATAATTTGAACGCTTTGCTGCCTTATGATATAGTTGTAAAAAATATTTTCAAAACTCGGCCCGGTGCCCATTGCCGTTTTGATGCAATTGCACGAACTTATCATTATCACATCATCAAATTCAAAGACCCTTTTTCTTTTCAGAGAGCTTACTTTTATCCATATAACATTAACACCGGTCTGTTGCATGAAATGGCAGCTTTACTTCCAGCATTTAATGATTTTACATCCTTCTCAAAAAAGAATACGCAGGTAAAAAATTTTTATTGCGAGATAAAATCATGTGAATGGATAATTAATGATCGCTTCTGGCGTTTTGAAATAAAAGCGGACCGCTTTTTGCGTGGCATGGTAAAGGGTTTGGTTGGTACTATGCTTCGGTTTGCAAAAGATGGGAAAAACATCTCAGAGCTTGAAAGATTGATTGAATCAAAAAGTCATGCAGCAGCATATTTTTCAGTACCTTCAGAAGGATTATTTTTAGCGGAAGTTGATTTTAAGCGAGGAATTTTACAATGAATGGAATAGACAATTTCTACACTGCTTATCTTCAGGATATTTATTAGGCCGGGTCCTTGAATAATAAGTAATGGCGCACATATTTACGGGAAAAATTACCTCATTTATCATTATGTTGTGAAGTATAAGAATATTTCAATAAAAGAAAATATAGGCCGGAGCTTTGAGCAGAAGAATTACGTAAGTATTTGATAACTGAACCGAATGGTTGATAAATGTGCTGTTTAAAAAGTCCATATCTCCTTGTTATTTTTTTATTCGTTACAATTAACGTTGATGCCCAGTTGCATGCAGACTTTGTTGCAAATTTTCAACAAGGCTGTTCGCCTTTGGTAGTTCAGTTTACAGATATTTCAACAGGACAGCCAACCAGCTGGCTTTGGGATTTGGGGAATGGCTCTGTTTCAACACTAAAAAACCCCGGTGCAACTTATATAACCCCTGGCGTTTACACAATAACGCTTCATATAAAAGATCAATCAGGTAACGAAGATTCTGCAATCAAGGTAAATTATGTCACTGTATATGAAAATCCTACAGTTGGGTTAACGGCATTTCCAACACAAGGTTGCGCTCCGTTGAAGGTTCAATTTACTGATCAAAGTAGTGCAGGCTCAGGAACTATATCTCAATGGCTTTGGGATTTTGGTGATGGAAATGTATCCTCATCCCAAAATCCACTGCATCTCTATAATAGCCCTGATACTTTTAATGTCTCACTTACTGTTGTAAATAGTTTTGGATGTAAGAAAACTTTATTTAAACCCCGGTTTATAGGTATATCCGGTACATTAAAAGCAGGCTTCAGTTATGTGTATGATAATGCCTGTAAACCTCCGTCAACTGTAAGCTTTACCAACCTATCACAATCACAGTCACCGGCTAATTATCAATGGTTGTTTGGTGATGGAGACTCTGGCACTGCAAAAAATCCGGTGCATGTATACACTACTTCCGGGAATTTTAATATACAACTTGTAACTATTAACAACATCGGTTGTTCTGATACATCAAGACAGGTAATTTCAGTAGGTTCGGCAAAAGCAGATTTTACTTACTCAAATGCCTGTGTTGATAAGGTTATGGTTTTTACAGATGCATCAACACCAAAATCAATCAGTCAAACATGGAATTTTGGTGATGGAACCACAGCAACGGGCTCAACTGTTCAACATACTTATAGTGATGTAGCAACTTATACTGTAACGCTTATTGCTGATTTTGGCGGATGTTATGATACAGTAAAAAAAACAATACAAACACGAAAAAGTGTTCATGCAGATTTTACGGCTTCCGGCAATTTGGTTACCTGCTCTTATCCTGAAACAATAACTTTCACAAACATGTCAGACGGTGCTACAGATTACAAATGGTTTTTTGGCGATAACAGCGAACCCGTTACTGATAAAGACCCTATTCACATTTATAAAAATCCGGGACAATATTCTGTGAAGCTGATTGCTTATAATCAAAGTGGTTGTGCTGATTCAATTATTAAAACCAATCTTATTCAAATTGGGCCACCCGTTATTCAAAGTATTCAAAGTCTGCCCATAGGTGGATGTGCACCGAAGACCGTTACGATGAAACCGGTAATAACTTCTGCCGAAAAAATTGTTTCTTATCAATGGAGTTTTGGCGATGGCACAAGCTCAACAGATTCTGTTCCTGTTCATACTTATCAAAAGCCCGGTGTATACCCTGTTGTTTTGGTAGTTACTTCAGCAGGCGGTTGTTCAGACACATTGGTTTTACCTGATGGTGTTTCGTTGGGTACCAGGCCACAGGCTGGGTTTAGTGCAGATCCTTTGGTAGCCTGCGCGCAAACACCTATACAATTTACAGATTCATCAAAAGGGGATCCTTCAACCTGGCTTTGGCTTTTTGGAGATGGTGGAAAATCAACAGAACAAAACCCGCAGCACTATTACGTAGATACGGGTTCTTTTAGTGTAACCCTTATAGTTTCTCAAAGCCTTTGTTATGATACAATAAATGTAACTGGTTATGTTTTCATCAATCCACCAATTGCCGATTTCTCTTTTAAAATAAATTGTGACAGTCCGTTCACTTATAGTTTTAAAGATCACTCAATAGGTGCAAAAACCTGGCTATGGGATTTTGGTGATAATACCACATCTGCTGACCCAAACCCAACACATACTTACACGTCAACAGGTAAATATACTATATCGTTAACCGTAGCAAATGGTGACTGTAATTATAAAAAAATAGATTCCCTGAATATCATCCAGGAAGCTCCTTTATTTACTATTACTTCTTCATCAACGCATAATTGTAAGTATGATTCCATCTATTTTTCTGCAACGAATTATAATGCTGACAACATCAAGACATTTCAATGGTATTTTGGCGATGGTGTAAAAACCTCCGGCAGTAAAGCAAATGCTGATGTTTATCATCTGTACGGGAAAGCAGGAACCTATTTTCCCACACTTACTATTACTGATGCCAACAACTGTAAAAAAAATGTTCAGCAAAGTACAGAGGTTAAAATTTTTGGGCCTGTTGCTGCATTTTCAAATAAGGCAGGCGACTGCCTTAATTCAACTATAAGTTTTAATGATCAATCAACAGGTGATGGCACTTACACAATTAATAAATGGATATGGGATTACGGGGATAGTACAAAACAAGACACGCTTATTTCAGGGCCTTTTCAACATACTTATACCACAAAAGGTATCTATAATGTTTTTTTAAAAGTAACTGATAACAATAGTTGCTATGATACAGTTACAAATTTTAATGCAGTAAATATCACACAGCCGGTTGCTTCATTTTCTGCTGCTGATACACAATCATGCATTTTGGGATCAATACAGTTTATTGACTCCTCCAGTGGTGATTCACTTTCCTATCAATGGAATTTTGGCGATGGAAAAAGTTCAGCAACTCCGTCTCCGCTTCATAAATATCAGGATGAAGGTGTGTATGACGTTAAATTAAATTTGAAAGACAGGTTTGGTTGTGTCGATTCACTTTCTAAACCCAGGTATGTAACGGTTGCAGACCCTGTTGCCGACTTTTCTATAGCTGATAGTTTTTTTGCCTGCCCTCCGGCAATAATAACTCCGCAAAATAATTCTCTTCATTACAATGCACTTACCTGGGATTTTGGAGATAGTTCTACATCTACAGAAATATTTCCTCAGCATAATTATACTATGGGAGGAAGTTATGCAATAACGCTTGTTGCACAGGGTTTTGGTAACTGTTATGATACTGCCGTTAAAAACATTGTCATAAACGGGCCTTCAGGAAGATTGGTATATGGGCCAACAGCAGGGTGCGATTCTTTAAGAGTTTCTTTTTCAGCAACGACTCATAATACGGTAGAATATATCTGGGATTTTGGTAATGGCGATGTAGAAAATACAACCGATTCAATACAGAATTATTTATATGCTATAGCAGGAGCATACCTGCCAAAACTTATAATTGGAGACACTGCGGGCTGCCGTGTGCCTATTGTGAACAATGATACTTTGGTTGTGTCTTCCGTTAAGGCAAACTTTCTTGCATCTCTTGCCAGAGGAACATGTGATTCTACAAAATTTGATTTTACTGATTCAAGCAAAGTATTGTTCGATGCAATCACTTCTTATAAATGGAAATTTGGAGATGGCGACAGCTCATCTGCTCAAAGCCCTTCTCATTATTATACACATCCGGCAAGTTATAATGTTCAATTAAATACAGTTACGGCTAATGGATGTACCAATAGTTTAACCATGCCTGTTAATGTTTTGGTTGATACAACAACACATGTTTTTGCATCTGCACCAGGCTCTGCATGCGCAAATGATACTGTGTCTCTTACTGCAGGAGCCATATATGATCCTAACGCAAATCTTAGCTGGGTATGGAACCTGGGAGATGGCTCAAAAGCATATTCGAAAGACACTGCATATTCCTATAAGATTCCCGGGCAATATAACCTGCTTGCAATTGGAACAAGTATAAATGGTTGTTCTGATACTGCAGCTGTCACATTGCAAATAAATCCTTTGCCGCCGGTAAATGCGGGCCTCGACACCGCAATTTGCCTGGGTCAATCTCTTCAGCTGAATGCAACAGGAGCTCAAACTTATTTATGGAATGCTCTTGGTCTTTCCTGTACCAGTTGCGCAGATCCAATTGTAAAGCCTTTATCTAATACTACTTATTTTTTACAGGGTGCCAGCAGTGCAGGTTGCCTGGCGTTTGATTCAATAACAGTAAAAGTTTCTCAACCACCTGTGGTGTCAGCATCAGCGCCGGATACTGTTTGTACAGGTGATCTTGTGAAGTTAACTTCCTCCGGAGCTGATATATATAGCTGGCAGCCGGCGAACCTTGTTTCAAATGTTTCAGATTCAGTAACCTCATCAAGGCCTCTGGCAACTACTACCTATATTGTTACCGGGAAAGATGCATTGGGTTGCTTTAGCGATACAGCCGCTGTACTTGTTAATGTATTTCCATACCCAACAGTTAAGATTGCTGATAGCATTGTAAATATTTCGGTTGGAGATTCATATCAAATTAAACCGGTTGGCTCTTCTGACATAACACTTTGGCAATGGAGCCCGCCAAACGGGTTATCCTGTATAAATTGCCCTCAGCCCGTGGTTACTCCGGTAAGTTCACAGGTATATAAAGTTCATGTACAAAATATAGCCGGTTGTTCGGTAGACAATC
>Ga0206973_1154_pt1 | contig 14016 bp, 10 predicted proteins | sample Alteio_BWOrgHeat_83_FD_152927 | JGI IMG/M metagenome (GOLD analysis project Ga0206973, IMG submission 152927) | Enriched cells from forest soil in Barre Woods Harvard Forest LTER site, Petersham, Massachusetts, United States -... | ecosystem: Environmental > Terrestrial > Soil > Temperate forest >...
GCATTTATACCCTACAGTCGGGGTATACTTTCAACGTCGTTGGAGGGGACGGAAACAACAACTCCGAGCTCTTCAGGGCGGAGACCGTGCCGACGTCGTTCCTGGCGTAGCCTGGGAAGTGCATCAAGGCAGTAAAGCGCAGTGGCTTAACAACTATTTCAATGGCGCAGCCTTTGCTGTGAATCAGCCAGGAACCTTTGGCGATTCGGGTAAGAACATTATTACTGGACCTGGTACGAATACGGCTGACATGGCCTTCATGAAAAACTGGCAATTTGAACACACCAATCTGCAATTTCGCGGTGAGTTTTTTAATGCCTTCAATCATCCAAACTTCGGACAGCCGGATAACGATCCATCCACCAGCAATGTCGGGCAAATTACATCGATGGGTCCGATTCCTCCAAGGGTGATACAGCTGGGCGTTAAGCTTACGTTCTAAGGAGCGAAGCACAGGTCCTGCAGAATCGTCAAATTTAACCACAAGTTTCGAAGCGTTTCCAAAAAATAGAGCCAACAGCCGCACGCTATACTTCCTCGCCGTCTGCTGTTCCGGCGCCAACGAGCATCATGGCGCCTCGGCTAAGCGCGCCGGGATTGCGCGACTCGCGCCATTGCATGTAGGCAAAGCCGCAGAGGAGTGCTACGAGAAACAGGTACGGCGTTATGTTGTAGGGCCAGGAAGGTTGCGGGTAAACGGTGACAAAGAGAACGGGGAGCAGGGCCAGGGTGCCAATCCAGGGAACCACTACGTGTTGCCAAACGGTGAATTCGGCAGGCTGTTCCCGGCGCATATAGCGGGTCAAGGCCAGGTTCGCCATCACATATAGGACGATGACCGCAAGTGTGGCGATGGTTTCCAGGAAACCGAAGATGTAATCGGGCCGCAACAACAAACCCACCAGCAGGATTGCCGCGATGCCAAATAGCTGCATGAATGCGATCGCGACCGTCGGTGTCCGGTGTTTGGGATGAATACGTCCGAAACTAGCAGGGAGAGTGCCCGCCCGCCCCATCGTGTACATCACGCGCGACGCGGCGTTGGCGCATGCGAGACCGCCGCCGACGGCGCTGTTGATGATAGCGAAAACAACCAACCACCAGCCGCTACCCCATAGCGCACGGCCAAGAACGTAATACGGATTCGGATTGGAGGCAAAGGCGGCCATGTTGCCGGTGCCCCAGCCGATGGCGCTTGCATAGGAAGTGCAGACATAGAAGATGCCGATACTCCCAAGAGATAGCATGATTGCCTGGCCAATAAACTTGCTGGAACGGCGGGCTTCCTGGGCGAGTGGCGCTGGAGCCTCGAAGCCGCTAAGCGCGAGGATGGAAAAAACCATTCCAGCCAAAATACCGCCGAAGTGATGGGGGGATGAAGAGAGCTTGAGTGGCGCAAGGTAGGTGGAACCTGGTCCTGGATGAATTAAGAACGTGATCGAAAGCATCAGCATAATGAGCAGTTCGAGGATACCCAGGAGCACTGTAATCCGCGCTGACAGCTGGACGCCATGGTGAGTGAGCGCCCAGACGAGGACAGTGGTCGCCAACGCGAAAGACCACCAAGGGATGTTCACCTGGAACTGCATTTGCAACATGTCCGAGATGAGATAGCCAAGGAACCCCACGGATCCGGCCGATCCAATGATCTCGTAGATCAGGAAACTCCAGGTCGCCATAAAGCCGCTGCGGTTGCCGAGTCCACGAGTGGCGAAGGAATAGTAACCGCCGCTCGACGGCATGTACCGCGAGAACTGGGCCACGGTATTCCCGATAAAGAAGCAGACGATGGTGGAGAGCAGGAACGAAATCGGCATATCCGGTCCGGCCTTGAGAGCGATGATGGGAAAAGTGAAGACTATATTAATCGCGGGTGCGATGTGCGTGACGCCCTGGAACACCAGCTCCGCGAGACCGAGCGAATTGCGTCGAAGCTGAGGATCAGCATCGGAAGTGTTGATCTCAGCCGACACTTGGCGATCTCCTTAAGTTAAGTATTTCGCTTCGCACACGGAACCACCTGCAACAGTACGAGCCGGCCTGGTTTGAAAGGCTGCTACGGCTGGTGACCTGCACAACCTGCTTTACCCAACACTAGCGAATCCGGGAGGGATTAAACCCCGCTCCCATGTACTCATTGTGACCCTTGCCCACGAGTTTGATCACCTTCCCATCACGGCTTTTGAACTCGCCCTCAGCGCGGAATACAAGATTCGGTTCGATAAGCGCCTGACCTTTGGTGTCACGCACCTCCATAGGTTCGGTCGTGTAAGTGAGCGTACCGTGAGCGGCCTCCATGGTTGCTTTCCACCGCCGCGGCACAACTTGCGGCCCACCCGATGCTCCGGCATTTGCTGTCCCTTCGCCGAGCTCGAGGTAGTCAATGGCGAATCGCGCGGCAGGGTGGTACCCGCCATCGGGAAGCGTCATCATCCCCTGGGTGATGTAGGGTTCACCGTTCACGCCGAGGTAGTAGAGGCCATTCGAGACGAGTCCATTTCCCCAATGGATCGGGTCGTAGTGCCAGAACCCAACACCCGGGCTGCTCCTGCTGCCGACGTTACGCGCCACGACGTGGTCAAGGCCGCCTACGCCTTTGACCCGGTGCTCGCTGCCTCGAACCGTGATGGTGCCATGGAAATTGAAATCCGGGAAACACACGTAGTTGTACATTGTGCCCCGCTGGATGTGGTCCGGGATCCAATGGGCATACCCGGCGCGGCCTTCCAGTTCGTACACGATATCGTGCACTTCGTCCTTGAAGTACAGTTCGAAGTAGGGCCAGGTCCCGCGCACGCGAACCACCTGCCCGACCTGAAGATCGAGCCCCGAGCGCGAGTAAATCACGTCGGACCGCGTGTACGAGGAATCGTCCAGGACGCGGTAGCTGACGCCGTCGCAGATGCACGCATTAATCACGAACAGGCGGTAAGGATCGCCGTCCCACTGCGGCACGCCATGCTCGGCCCCGTCAACCAAGCCGATACAAACGCCGAGGTTTACAGCCTGACACGGACCGTCCCCGTCGATCGCGGCGAAAAGGAAGTACCCAGACCAATCGCTGAGCGGGATCTGCAAGCTCATCGTGAAGTCGTCGACATACGTCGACGACCGCCTCATGATTTCCTCGTAGGTTCCGGGCTTGACCATCTTTCGTCTCCTTTTGGGACGCTCCAAATCATCTCTGCGGAGGTGACTCGGAGCGTTTGGGCCGACTATACGCATATTGCAAGAAAGCCGTCAACACCATTGTTGACAAACACTTTGTCGAACTTTAGAAGTCGACAAATTTGCGCAAGACAATCCAGTTCCAATAGGCTGCAGGCACGAGCGTACCTGGCTAACCGCAGGCGGAGCTGAAGTGTTCAAGCAAAAGTCTGTTTACAACGTCCGGAGATTGCAACGTAACTCCATGTGCAGCGTCCGCAATCTCGACATATCGAGCACCTGTCATCGCCGACGCCAGTCGCTTCCCGCACATTGGCGGGAAGATCCTATCGTGTGCGGCGCTCAAAACCAACGTGTGGATGCCCTTCAACTCACCTAGCCGGGCGACTGCGTTAAAAGCGTGCAACGCCTTCAGCTGCGGCATAACGATGGCCGGAGTATCGCATAATGCATGACCAACAAATGGCTGGAGGCGCTCAGCCAGGATGCGTCTATCTTGCGACGAGAGATACTCTGCCGGCATGACGATTTCAAGGAACGCGCTCGATCGCATTCGACGCGTGCCGATACGATTTCTCAGGCCTAGCCAAATCATCCTGAAAGTCAACCTTGTTGCGTCGGAACCCCGGGCTGAAGTGCACAGGAGTGCCAGGCTCCTGACTTTGTGAGGAGCGGAGAGCGCTACTTGTAGCGCGACCGCTCCCCCAAGCGAATGACCGATGAAATGAGCGGACTCGATGGCTGCAGCATTCATGACGGTTAAGGTGTCTTGAGCCATTTGGGTAACAGTTATCTCACAACCCGCGGGCTGGCTCGATCCCATCCCGCGATTGTCAAAAGTGACGCACTGAAAGCGGGATTTCAGTTCCTGGGTTTGCGGCAGCCAACCATCTCCGTGAAGCACGGCCCCCCTGAATAAATATCGCGGGCTCGCCTTGTCCTTCGACTTTGTAAGTTAGCAAGCACCCATCGGCTTCTATCGTGGCGACCATGGGAGATTGTAAACCGGCGCTTCTTGAGCTTGCGGCTCGCGGCCAAAATGGAGTGGCTTCTCCTTTTCCGTGGGCAGAAGCTTTTTTTCGGCACGGGAACCGGTAGACCGAAAATTTTCTGCAACCGGGGACTGTCTCCGGTTATCTATCTATCCGGGGACTGTCTCCGCTTTAACCAGCGGAGACGCAGATGTCAATGGACGCGATCGTCACGGGTAGCGTCACAACAACCGGAGGATGAACATGCGAGTATTTGTGACAGGAGCGACGGGATTTATTGGAACGGAGTTGGTGAAGGAGTTGATTGCCGCCGGCCACCAGGTGCGTGGGCTTACGCGCAGCGATGAGGGTGTGGAGCAGTTGAAGGCAGCGGGCGCGGAAGTGCATCGCGGCAACCTTACCGACTTGGACAGCCTGCGCAGCGGAGCGACGGGCATGGATGCGGTGGTGAACCTGGCGTTCAGCCATGATTTTGCGAACTTTGCGAAGAACGCCGAAGACGAAATCAACGCGATCCAGGCCCTGGGGTCGGTGCTGGAGCCTGGCAGGCTGCTGGTGGTGACTTCGGGGACGGGGCTGGCGAGCGGCGGCCCGGGACATCTGCGCACGGAGAGCGACCCGCCCGTGGACCTGCCGATGATACCGCGGCGGCCGGAGAAAGCGGCGCGCGCAGTAGCGGCGGAGCGGCGTTTGCGTCTCGCAGTTGTGCGGTTGCCGCAGGTGCATGACACGCGCAAGCAGGGGCTAGTGCCGTTCGTGACGCAGACGGCGCGCGAGAAGGGTGTGTCCGTGTATGTTGGCGATGGCGCGAATCGTTGGGCCGCGGCGCCGCTGAAGGATGTGGCGCACCTGTATCGGCTGGTTGTCGAGAAGACCGGCGAGGGCGTGACGGTGTATCACGCGGTGCAGGAAGAAGGCGTGTCGATGCGGGCGATCGCGGAGACGATCGGCAAAGGCCTGAAGGTGCCGGTGGTTTCGATTGCGCCGGAAAAAGCGGGTGAGCACTTTGGGTGGCTCGCGCACTTTGCGGGGACGGATATGCCGGCTTCGAGCGAGTGGACGCGCAAGGCGCTGGGGTGGGAGCCGACCGGGCCCGGGCTGATTGAGGATCTGACCAATATGAAATATTTCTGACGAAGCTGCCGACGCCGGTCTGACGGCTCAAATAGAAGGCCCTGGGGTTCTCCAGGGCCTTACTTTTTCTGTCATAGCTGTAAACGACGAGGTGACCCGCACTGCGCAAACGCAGGCCTGGGCCTCTGACAGCGACGCAGATGCAGCGAACTCCAAAAGGTTACTTCTCGCTGGTTTGTTTGTAGTCCGGGGGATCACGCGATGAAAAAGCGGAGGGGTGAGCGTGGGGGTGCTTTATCGGGTTGGCAAATTGGTGATAGCACAGGTGAACAAGATCTGTAGATAATCGAGAAGACGATATGAGCAGGCTCGCGGGAAAATTGCGGTGGTTACGGGCGCGGTGATCTTATTGCCCAATTGGTTGTGCTCCTGTCAGGGACAATTTGTAGCTGCCATAGGCGACATGTGCCCCGCTAGTCAACTGCAACTGTGGGTGCAGATTACCAATATGAGTTCGGCCAGGAAAGTCACCCCCTGTTGACGCCACCCATTGAAGCCCGAGCATTGTGCCCAAATTGTTATAGATAGTCATAACATGTTGGCCCGTGAGTGTTCCGCCCGTCATCGAACCGGATACTGTCCCGCTGGTTGGTGTGCACGATGGGCCGCTGCAGGTCTCGACGGTACTCGATGCTGTGATGGTCGAAGAACTGCACGATGTGACTTGAAAGAGGCTCAAATTATAGTTGGTTCCGCCGCTCGCATTGCTGATCGAGAAAGGGGTTCCTACAGGCCACTGCGAACAGGTAAACCTTCCGCTAAACGACACTGTTGAGCCGGAGACAGAACCGGATACGGGGATGCTGCCCGCAGCCGACGTATAGACTTCCTGTAACCAATCCCACGGAGCGATCGTACATCCCGTCGCGGTTCCGCTGGCCGATCCTGCATTGGCTGTGATCGCAGTCGAACTGGCGCTTGTAACTGTGAATTGCGCCAGGTCGATCCCATTTCCTCCGTTGCATTGGCCGGTCTCAATGATCTCTCCCGTAGGCCACCGGCTCGCAATAAACGAGCCAGTAAAAGTAATAGTTCCGCCCGAAACCGAGGCCGGTATTCCCGTAGCGACATAGTAAGGAACTGTGGCTTGCGGAGCGTTCCCACTCGCCGCTTCGAGATTAAAATACCGATTGCCGCCGTCTCCATAGCAATTCACGCTGATAAAATCGCGAGCTTCAAAACCATACAGAGAAGTGCAATCTACATGGGACGAATCGGTGGTTGCAAGATCACTCCAATAGTACAGACCGGATGACATGAGTGGAGCGGCGAAATTATTCATATCCCAGCTGAAATAAACATAATCCTCGTTCATCGTTGTGCCGTTTCCGATAAAACCGATGCCCGTGGTCGGTGTGGCGGATGGATAGGTCCCGCCATCGGCACATAAACGTCCCGTACTATTTTGCAGCTTAAACGCTGCCCAGGCGTAGTAACTTAACGCATTGGTGCCGCCTGTGTTATAGATCCATTGGCCGCCTTGCCAGCCTTTCGCTGTATGAGCTAGCCCACTTGCCGTCACGATGTTTCCGCTCGTTCCGCCGGTCCAATCATTGAATCCCTCCTCGTAACATGGACTGGGATTCCAACTGAATGCCATCTCTCCCAATTCAGGTACCACGGAATCTGTCGTCCATGTTGGAGCCGATGTTGTTATGGCGCTCGCAAAACTTGAATCACCCGGAAAAGCCGCATTGCTGCTATAGGGGCTCGAGACTGCGGATGCTCCGATGTAAGCAGATGTACCAGTAAATCCCTGAAACATCTCCGTGCCAGTGCCGGATAACGCAGGGGATATATTGGTACAACTTGTACAGGGCGAGCTAGGTTGGTACGAGCCGTCTGTATCAAGGCCGACATTGGATCCATTGGCACTGGGAGTATATTCCGCGAATGCGCAATTACCTCCAGCCGAGGACGAAGGTTGGCTCAGAGTTATTACCACGGCAGTAGAATGACTTCCGCTGGAAGAAGGAAGAATATACGCGAACGTCTGTTGAGTGTCTCCCGGTTGCGTAGCGGTGCCTCCGATACTTGCCCCGATCGCATAATTTAATGTGCCGCTGATGTTGACGCTGGAAATATAGGAATAGGGAAACCAATTAATATTTGGGACATAACAAACGAATTCGTCCAAATCGCCTGCCGCCGGAGCGGTCGTTGCGGTAAAGCTGCATGTCGATGAGCCGCTATCGATAGCACAGTAATTATCAGATGGCGAATTAACCAGGGAGAAGGTCCCTGTAGTTGTAGAGTTACTGTTCACGATAAAGTTCACGGGGTTCGAGGCGCCGCCCGGCGCAGGGTTGGCCACGATCACCGGGTAGCTTCCTGCCTTGGCCAGGTCACTTGCGCTCAATGTGATCTCCAGTTCGGTTGAGCTTACGTACGTGGCCGCATGGGCCACCGCGTTGTAGGTGACCGTCGAAGTGGAGAGGAAATTCGTCCCGTTGATGATCAGGGTCTGTGAGGCTGCCCCCGCCGTGGCCGAGGTCGGCGTGAGGCTGGTGATAGTCAACACGGCATTACCCACGGTGAAGTTCACGGAATTCGAGGCGCCGCCGCCCGGCGCAGGGTTGCTCACCACGACCGCATAGGTTCCTGCCGTGGCCTGGTCGCTTGCGCTCAATGTGATCTCTAGCTCGGTTGAGCTTACATACGTGGCGGTGTGGGCCACTGCGTTGTAGGTGACCGTCGAAGTGGGGATGAAATTCGTCCCGTTGATGGTCAGGGTCTGTGGCGCTGCACCCGCCGTGGCCGAGGCCGGCGACAGGCCGGTGATGGCCGGCGCGGGATTACCCACGGTGAAATTCACGGAATTCGACGTGCTGCCGCCCGGCGTGGGGTTGGTCACCACGACCGCATAGGTTCCTGCCGTGGCCTGGTCGCTTGCGCTCAATGTGATCTCTAGCTCGGTTGAGCTTACGTACGTGGCGGTGTGGGCCATCGCGTTGTAGGTGACCGTCGAAGTGGAGACGAAATTCGACCCGTTGATGATCAGGGTCTGTGCCGCCGCCCCCGCCGTGGCCGAGGCCGGCGAAAGGCTGATGATGGCCGGTACGGGATTACCCACGGTGGAATTCACGGATTTCGAGGCGCATCCCACCCAAACGCAAAGCATGAGAGCGCAGAAAATCCACAGGCTTTTCTGATGTTTCATATCGATTTTCCTGACAGACCGACCGAATTTAAGGCGCCGCTCCGAATGACCTCAGCGATCTGAAGCAGTTGGCAGAGTTTCGGTTGTTCCCGTCTTCTCCATCGCGTGATCTCCTATGTGCTTGGGTCTACGCGGACGGACTTCCGTATCAAGGCAGAAATCTTTGAACCTGCACTCCGTTTGGGGGAGAAACGGCCTGTGCGGGAGAGTATCACAGAACAGCGTGCCCAAGTGATATACGCGCCGGTACTCCACATGAGTTCACCGTAGTAATTTTTAGGGTCTCTATCGTTCGCACTTTGGTAACTAGGTGACCAGATCGGCCGCTTTCGGTTTCGTTTGTGCGTTAAATTTGATTCTAGATTTCCCCCCGAGATTCGTTTAGAAAGCGTTGGATTTTGCCGAGGATCAGATCGGCGTCCGCGCCGCTTGCAGACTTCGGCTCCGGTGATTTGCAACTTGTTTGCCACCGCCGCGTTGCTCAGGCCTTCATCGCAGCCCGGCACAATGCGAACGCGCATGGCCGCGACCTGCGAAGACTTCGGCCGACGCCGCCCCCCGTAGCGTCAGCTTCTCCTTTTCCTCAGCCGTGAGATTGAGGGATTGGTGGGGCAGCCCAATGGCATATCTAACTATGGCGCATCTCGCCCTTTTATGGAACGTATTTATAACTCAGGATAACGAGGGGAATAATAAATGAAGTTACGGTGGCTAGTTCCGTTCGCATTCCCTGTGACGGTATGGGCTGCATGCTCCGGCTCCTCTCCGAACTGGACCACCACGCCCGATCAATCGAGTTTCACAACCTGCTGGAATCATGCGGTCGCACAGTCAACCCCCCAAACCATCACCGTCGCAGCAGGCACGGCCACTTGGTCCTCGAGGTGGAGCGGCAACCCGGCGACCAACTCGGTCACGATCCATGGCGCAACCACGGTCACGTTCAGCGGTACGGCAGGCCAGAGCGGCTATAGTGCGAAGTGGGGCGACAACTCAGGGGCTTGCTCTAGCGTCGGCACCTGCATCACCGGGACTGTGGACACGGTATTCGAGCCAGCAGTGTCGAACGCTGCTCTTGTGCGTATTACCGGCATTACCTTCATCTCGACCGATTCAGGCAGTTCGCACGGCATCATTGGATGCCAGGGGACGCACACACAGGCGAACTGCCGCATCGACCACAATCACTTCTACATGGAGCCGCTCTCGCTGACCATGTTTGTCTACGGCGGCAACGGCCTGGTCGACCACAACGAGTTTGACGACACGGGGTCGGGAGGCGGCGGTCCCATGGCCATCGGCGGCGACGTAGACTCTGCCGGATACCTGAACTGGCAGGACCCAACGAATCTCGGCTCCGCAGATGGCTGGGTGATCGAGCAGAACATCATCAACTTCACCGGAGCAACGGACGGTGCGGTAGATAGCTACTACGGCGCTAAAGTCACGTTCCGCTTCAACAACGTCACCGCAACAACCAACGCGCTCTCGAACGGCATTGGCTGGAACCACGGCACCGATTCAGGCGCCCTCCGCTCCACGGTCAGCGACGAGATTTACGGCAACTACTTTGCAAACAATACGGGCGCCGGCACGGAGATCGGGAACTCCCGTGGCGGCACGATGCTCTACTGGGGCAACATTCACGCGGGCAATGCCCCGTGGACTTCGCTGGTCTTGCAGTATTTCCGCTGTCTTGGGCAGGATCACTCTTCCACGTGGGGCTCTGTCTGCACCGATGCTTCGCCGGGAGTTGATCTTGGATTGAACTGGACGCCGGTTTCCAACGTGACTTCCAGCGTCAACGCGGGCTTCACTACGTTGAACGCCAAGGACTGGCGGGTTAGCCATTCCTATGAAGCGGGAGCATACATCGGCCCCACATCAAAAAATGCCGGAAACTACAACTACCAAAACCAGCGAGCCTGCACCTCAAGCGATACGCGGCCGTCATTCTCGCAGACCTTCCCATTTGGAAAAACATCCGATGGCAGTTGTACCTGGAGGAACGTAGGCGGTTCGACTGCAGCAAGTCCGTCGCCGGGCACTGCTGCGGGTTTCCTTTCGACGGCCCCCGATACGACGTGCGATAGCGGCGCAACCTGCACCATATACTTCGACACTAAGGTTGCAGGGTGCTATTACCGCGACCAGCCGGGATGCGACCACAATCAGGTACTTGCACCGAACTATGAATGGGAGAATACGGGAGCGCAGGTTCCGTCCACGGTCTTTTCGACGGATCCGCAAACGGCAAACATGATCGTGCAGAACCAGCATTATTACGATTATCAAACTACCGGGTGCTCGGGTACGCAGACGACAGGAGTGTGTACTGGGGCATTGGCATCTGCGGCTCCGACCTGCACCGCCGGCGTCGGCTACTGGGCCACCGATCAGGGCTCCTGGAACACCAGCAGTAACGGCTTTAGCAACGGCGTGCTGTATGTCTGTGGAAGTGACAACACTTGGAGTGTGTACTACACGCCTTACATTTATCCCGACCCACTGGAAAGCGTCGTAATCCGCCCGGCGCCTCCGATGAACCTGAAGTTAACCGTGTCGCACTGATCTTGAACCGCATGAGAACTGGCTAAGCAAAATTGGCAGCCCATTGAGATATGCGTCTACAGCGGGAAATACGGACATCGTCCATCTGCACTTGTCCATTTAGGTTGTGTTTGCGAGACGTAAGGTCACGAGCCGTTATAGTGAGAGGATGGGCTACACGTTTGGCGATAGTCAGGAGGCAAGCCGACGGCTTCGCCGTCTGGCAGAAGTCTACGAGCCCGAGACCCGTGATCTGCTCAACGCGGTGCGGTCCGTAGATTGTGGCCGTAGCTTTGAACTTGGGTTAGATCTCGGCTGCGGTCCGGGCTGGTCAACTCGTCTGATAGAAGCCACGTTGAACCCAAAGCGTATCGTCGGTCTTGAGGCGTCAGAGGCCTACGTTGCCGAGGCTCGCTTAAATCAGCCCCAACTTGAGTTCATGCAGCACGATGTTCTGACGATTCCGTTTCCGGTTGACGACGCAGATTTCATCTTCTGCCGATTCCTCTTGACGCATCTTCCATCCCCGCAAGCTGCTATCGAATTCTGGGCTCATGCGGCCAGGCCGGGAGCCATACTCGCCATTCATGAAACGGAGGCTTTGCATTCGACGCACCCAGCATTTTCTCGCTATTACGAGATGGTGGCCCAGATGCAGAAATACTACGGCCAAGAGCTAAATGTCGGCGCTTTCTTGAATGATGCGTTTACGGGCGCCAGTTGGTGCCTGATTCGCAGCGAAAGTGTGGTCCTGGAAAAGTCTGCGCGTGACATGGCGCAGCTTCATGTAACCAATCTTCGTACATGGAGCGGCAATGATTTCGCAGTTCACGCATTCGAAAGATGTGAGGTGGATCAACTCGAAAGTGAATTGGGTTCGATTGCATCAGGAGGCCAAGAAGCAGGTGTGGTCTACAACACCGCAAAACGCATAATAGCCCGGCGGAAGTGACCGTCAGCTCGTCACCTTCGCATCTAGCGCCTGCCATATGGATGATTGGTAGCACTCCCCTCGCCTTGCGATTGGGAAAGGGCACTCCTGGAACGCCCTCCGCTACAGGTTCAATTTCTTCGCCTGGTCCAGCAAATACTCCGAGGCCCGCCAGGACAGCGCGAGGATCGTCGGGGTGGGATTCTTGTCCGGATTCGTGGTAAAGCACGCACCATCGGTGACAAACAGATTCTTCACATCGTGCGCCTGGCAGAACCCGTTGAGCGCAGAGGTCTTGGGGTCCGATCCCATACGAACTGTGCCGACTTCGTGGGCGACGCCGCCTGGATAGAGATGGCCCCAGCGGCTCGTTGACGAACCGTTCTCGCTGACCGGCGTTCCGCCAGCCGCTTCGATGATGGCTCGGAAGGTCTCGTTCATGTCCGCCGCCATTTTGATCTCATTCTCGCTCCAGGCGAAATGAAAACGCAGCACCGGGATGCCCCATTGATCGACCACGCTCGGGTCAATCTCGCAGTGGCTCAGCTCGTTCGGGATCATCTCGCCGCGGCCTTCCACGGCGACGAAGCCTCCGTATTTCTCACGGCAGGCCTGCTTGAGCGAATTGCCGTAGCCCTCAACCTCCTCCAGGACTCCGCTGAACATCCCGACTCGAGGCATGTTGCGTCCGCCGTAAACCTCGATATGGTAGCCGCGGAGGAATTTATTGGTCCGGTCGTATTTCCACCACGGGGTATAAACGTGAACCGACCCGGTGCCATCATGGTTGTGGGGCGGAAGCTTGGCAAGTTGAGGAAAGTATCCAACCACTCCGCTCGCGGCTGTCTCCATCAAGTAGCGGCCGACAACGCCGGAAGAATTGGCGAGACCATTGGGAAACAGCGTGGACTTCGAATTGAGTAGAAGGCGTGCCGATTCGCATGCGCTGGCGCCAATGACAAAGGCTTTAGCCCGAACCTGTTGCTCGGTTCGAGAGCTCTTATCGATGTACGAAGCGGCTCGCGCTTTGCCGTCGGCGCCCACCAGGATTTCCCGCGCCATGGCGTTGGGAATAATCGTCAAGCGGCCGGTTGCCAAGGCGGCAGGAATCAAGGTTTGGCTGGAGCTGAAATTCGAATTCATTCTGCAACCCCGTTCGCACTGGTTGCAGTAGTGACAGGGCGCACGGCCATTCAGGGTTTGAGTGAGGATAGCGGCGCGTCCCGGAATGCAGGGGATACCGAGCTTCTTGCAGCCGCTTCGAATGATCACATCGGAACAGCGAGGAAAGGGAGGAGGCTGAAAGACACCGTCCGGAGCGCTCGGGATGTGCTCCGTAGTGCCGTAAGCACCCACGTAAGCATCTGACTTGTCGTAGTAAGGTGCGAGGTCCTGGTAGGTGATTGGCCAATCGTAACCGGCGCCATCGAGCGAGCGCCCTTTGAAGTCCGCCTCGGCCATGCGCAGCCAGACCCGGGTAAAGTGGTTGGTGCGGCCTCCGAGAATTCGCGCACGGTCCCACCCAAAGGGCGAATCCGGTGCGTTCGTGTATGGCTCGCCCTCGATGTGACCCGAGATAAAAGCCACATCCAATTCGCGGCTGCCAGAAGCGTTGTAACCCGTGCCGCCGATGCCGGCGCCGCGATGAGCCAGGTCATACGGCCAAAGGTGCTCGGTGTAGTGCTTAAGAGGATCCAGCAGCGGCCCGGCCTCGAGCATCACGACTTCCAGCCCCCCTTCGGTGAGGACTTTCGCGGCTCCCCCGCCTGCGGCGCCTGAACCGATGATGCAGACGTCATACACTTTCTGAGAGCGAATGATCTGAGGCATGATTGGTTTCGTCCGTCACTTCATATTCTATTAGAGGGCGGGGCCGTCGAGTCCCGGATGTGCAATTCCGCGGGAAGGCGAATAGCTCTCCTTTGAACAGCAACCGCACTCGTCTTGAACGACTGCTGTCCCATACATCATCTTGTTGATAATCGCTCCGTCTCGCCTCTGGATCGGCGGATTACCAATATTTCGCCGTTGCTTTTAAAACGTGGGAGGCCTCCCAGATGTTGTCAAATAGTCTCCATTTC
>Ga0206973_1155_pt1 | contig 13931 bp, 10 predicted proteins | sample Alteio_BWOrgHeat_83_FD_152927 | JGI IMG/M metagenome (GOLD analysis project Ga0206973, IMG submission 152927) | Enriched cells from forest soil in Barre Woods Harvard Forest LTER site, Petersham, Massachusetts, United States -... | ecosystem: Environmental > Terrestrial > Soil > Temperate forest >...
TACCGACTGGCAGGATGAAATATACAGAACAGCTTATTCACAGGATTATGGTCTGTCAATGTCCGGTGGCGGTAATAAAACTACTTACCGTGCATCGTTGGATTATGGCGATCAGCAAAGCATAATTATAGGCTCTGATTTTAAACGCACCAATGCGCGCATCAATATCAATCATTCAGAATTGAATGATCGTTTAACATTCGATCTGCGCCTCAATTACGGCCAAACTTTTTCAAACCAGGCGCCTGTGTCAAATACAGTTGGCAGTGAGTTTGGAAGCAGCATGAATTATGAAACACTTGTATTCAATCCAACATATCCTGTGCGTGATACTGCAGGCAATTACTATAATGTTCCGCCGTACAGAGTAAACCCTGTTTCTTTTTCTGACCAGATATTTGATGAGCTTACCAACAACAGGTTTATTGGCAACTTATCTACAACATTAAAAATTTTAAAGCCATTAAGCGTTAATGTAAACCTTGGTTATACTGATCAAAATATCAACGGGTTGGTTGGTTCCATATCAAATATATTGGTGCTATAGCTGTTGATATTAGCCTGTCCAACACCTGCAGTACTTGAAATAGGAACGCCATCAATCACATATAAAGGATCGTTGGATTGTGTTAATGAAGTACCACCGCGTATGCGTATAGTATTACTGCCACCGGGCTTTCCGCTGTTCTGCGAAATGTTTACACCTGTTACTTTACCTTGTATAGATTGTTGTGCACTTAATAACTGGCCCTGGTTAAAATCTTTATTTGATATTGCCGATACAGCGCCGGTAAGATCTTTCTGTTTTTGCGTTCCATAACCAATTACAATTACATTGTTCAGGTTATTTGCAGTGCTTTGCAGTGTAACACTAACCGATGTTTTACCATCGGTATTTACTTCAGCACTTATATAACCGGTGAATGAAAAAGCAAGTGTAGCATTACCGCTAACAGGCAAAGTAAAATTGCCCGACTTGTCTGTTTGTGTTCCTCTGTTAGTACCTTTTACCAATACAGATACACTTTCTAAAGGATCGCCTTTTTCATCTGTAACTTTTCCTGTGATGTTCTGTTGAGCAAAGCTCAGCAAAGGCAATAGCAAGGCCGCAAATGCAGCAAAGATCATTCGTTTCATAGCAAAAATTAGTGTTGTTAATGTGAGGAAACTTTTTAGAGCAACTGTTCTTCTGTATCTACTTTAATGCAACCAATCAGTTTAAAAACTTTTTATTTTTTTCTGATACAAAACAATAAAGTTTTCAATAAGATGCAACGGTTTTATGTTTATTTATTTACGGAAACGTTTTCGGCTTGATTGCATTTATCAAGTGATGCTTACAATTTATTGCGATCAAAAAATGTGATAGATTTTTTTTGAAATAGATCAACGTATATCAATGGTTATTGATGTTGAATCATGCAATTTTTATTTTGATTGAAAGCATGAGCAATATAAAAAATGCTTGTACTGTTTATTAAAATATGCAATATGAAATTGAAGGTGGTTGTAAAATGAAAAACTGTTTGTGCGTCATTTGACGTGAGGAGAATTGCATAAGCAATCATTGAGGGAATTAAAAATAATTATGAACGAAATAAATCTCCCGAATAGCTATAAACTTAAAATTGTACAGAGATGCCGCGTTCCTGTCAATAACGTTTTGTGTAAACAGGTGCCTGACACCTTGTACCACTTTGTCATTCATCTTTTGATTGTGGTGCAACCGTATGTTACCCCGACAGTACGGTGCAAGTTGCTGCCAGGTGACAATACTCTGCAATGTTTACCTTTTTGTTTCTAACTCACGTGTTCCTAATATAGACACATTAACTATTTTATTAACAATACCTGTTTTTTTGAAAAGGGGATACCTAAAACTCAAACTCTGGCATGAATGAATTACCTGCCAAAAAAACCCGAAAGACAGGAAATAACAACAATCCAGGCCTTCAGCATGCCTGGAAACAAAATAAGGGTTTAAGAAATATCTGCACCATATATAATCCTGATTAAAATGTAATCAAACAGGTAAAAAACAGATACTAAAAAAAGGTATTTCCTCTCTTTGGTCTCTCTTTGGTCTCTTTTTAGTCTCTCTTTAGTCTCTGTTTGATCTCTCTTTTCTTTGTTTTTGTATTTTTTTAAAATAGATAGCACAGCAATTATAGTCGACGTAAACTTTAAGAGATGTCTCACTATCGTTGTCAATGACGTTTTGTGTAAATAGGCGCCTGATACCTGGAAGTGCCCCGACACCTTGTACCGCTTCGTCATTTCTCTTTTGATTGTGATGCAACCGGATATTTCCCCGACATAACGGCGTACCCGCTATCAGATGGCAATTCATTGAACTTACCAAATTCCACTTCTTTTGTTCCATAGGAGCATTTGGTTAGCAGCACTAATTGTAATTTAATAACGAAGCGTTCTTATTAGAAAGCCTGGCGCTTGCTTTTATTTTTTACCTGCCAATGAATCGTTTCTACGAAACGAAAAAGAAAATAAATATTGCTAAAATGACAACAACAATACAATGAAAATAAATTTTTGTCCGGGCTTCCTGCTAAAGCAACATTAATCAAAACTGATCATTGCTTTTATCACTTTGTTTTTAGGATTGAGCCAATAGTGAAATTGTTCACTGGTAACATCATTAAATGAAATACGATGCGTGATATAATTATTTGAGTTGACCGATTTATTTTTAAGATGAGTGATTACATTTTCAAAATCTGAACGCAATGCATTACGGCTGCTCATTAAAGTACTTTCGCGCTTATGAAATTCGGGGTGACTAAAATGAAAATCTTCTTTCTGCAATCCTACCAAAACATATCTGCCACCATGCGCCAAATAATTAATGCCGTTGTTGATCGCTTTTAAATTCCCGGTTGCATCAAACACAACAGTTGCCATATTATGTTGTGTGATGTTTTTTAAAACTGTAACTGCATCTTGTTTTACCGGGTTGATGATATGTTTGACATTAAGATGCTGTACGCAAAATTGCAGCCTGTCATCGTTTGTATCTATTGTAATCACTTCAGCGCCTGCAATGCGTGCAAATTCAATAATGCCCATACCAATCGGACCGGAACCAACAACCAATACAAATTCTCCTGGTGTTATTGCAGCACGATCAACAGCATGCGCACCAATAGCAAGCGGTTCAATCAATGCAAGTTCATCTACATTTATTCCATCGTTCTTTACCAGTTTATCCTGCGGCATAAGAATGTATTCACGCATACCGCCATCAATGTGTACACCAAGAACATTTAAGTTTACACAACAGTTAGGTTTGTTTGTTCTGCATGCAATGCAATGCCCGCAATTAAAATAAGGAATAATAGTAACCAACTCATCTTTTACAAAGCCCGACGAAGGATTAACCTCTTCAATTATTGCAGCTATTTCGTGTCCTAAAATCCTTGGATAATTAAAATAAGGTTGTGTGCCTTCAAAGGCATGAAGATCTGTGCCGCAAATACCAACAAGTTTCACTTTCAGCAAAGCTTTGCCTTGCTGTAATGCAGGCTTTGCTTCATCAGTGTGTTGTATTGATCGCGGTTGTATGCAGGTAATTGATCTCAATAAATAAATATTTTAAAACTCAAGCCTTTTCATTTTTGGTGCAAGTAATTGCATCACGATCCATGCAACAACATAAGCACATCCGCAAATAATAAACATGATATAATAACCCGTATCTATATTTCCTGATGCTTTATAATGATCGAACAACATACCCGCAAGCCATGCTATCAACATGCCACCGACAGCACCTGCCATGCCGCCAATTCCCGTAACAGATCCAACTGCTTTTTTAGGAAACATATCAGAAACAGTTGTAAAAATATTTGCACTCCATGCCTGGTGCCCTGCTGCTGCAATACCAATGATGATGATGGCAAACCACATATTAACGCCACCAACTACCTGAGCAAAAACTACAGGCACAGCAAACAACGCATAAATAAACATGGCAGTTCTACGTGCGCGATATACAGTCCATCTTTTATTGATAAAATAATAAGGCAACCAGCCACCAAATATGCTGCCGAATGATGACATTGTATAAACCACTGCAATTGGCAATGCAACCGCTGTACCACCAATACCATACTGGGCTTTTAAAAATGCCGGTAGCCAGAATAAATAAAACCACCAGACAGGATCAGTTAAAAACTTGCCGAAAAAAAATGCCCATGTTTGTTTGAATGAGAGCAAACGAAACCATGATATCTTTCCTTCATCAGCTGTTTCATCGTTTACCTTAATTTCATCTGCATCACTATGAATAAAATCATATTCTTCTTTGCTTAATCTTTTTTGTCTTGCTGGGATTTCATAAAAAGCAAACCAGAATATTAACCACAAAAAACCTATCGAACCTGTAATGATAAAGGCCCACTGCCAGCCCCACTTTGCTGCAATGAACGGAACAGTTAACGGCGCTACAATAGCACCAATGTTTGCACCTGAATTAAAGATGCCTGTTGCCAATGCTCTTTCTTTTTTAGGAAACCATTCTGCAACTGTTTTTATTGCTGAAGGAAAATTACCCGCCTCACTTACGCCCAATGCACCGCGCGCAAATACAAAACCTAATGTACTCTTTACAAATGCATGGCCTATTGCAGCAACACTCCATGCTAATATTGAAATAGCATAGCCAAGTTTAGTCCCGATCTTATCAATAAAACGGCCGGCTAAAATTAAACCAAGTGCATAACAAGCCTGGAAGGCAATAACAATATCTGAGTAATCGCTTTCCGTCCAACTAAATTCTTTTTCAAGATTTGATTTAAGCAAACTGATAACAGACCTGTCAAGATAATTTATAGTGGTAGCAAAAAAGATGAGTGCGCAGATCGTCCACCTGTATTTTCCTATGGTTTTGTTTTGCATCGTTGCTTAAGTGTGTTTAATTTTTTGCACAATGTCCAATGCTTTTCTTGCAAGCGCTTCAATGGATGCATAATCTTTTTTATTGACAAATTCTTTGCTAATGACTTTACTACCTAGTCCAACAGCAACCACACCTGCATTAAACCATTTACTTAAATTTTCTTCATTCACATCAACGCCACCGGTTGGCATAAACATAAGTTCAGGAAAAATTTCTTTTATTGCCGAAACATAAGAAGGCCCTAGTAAACTGCCCGGAAATAATTTCACCAGTTTGGCACCATGTTGTTCTGCAATGATGATTTCAGTTGATGTCATACAGCCCGGAACCCACACCAGTCCTGCATTGTGTGCAAGTGCTGCCACTTCAGGAATAACACCGGGACAAATAATAAAATCAGCACCTGCATCAATAAATTGTTGTGCAGCTTCAGTTGTTTTAATAGTACCGACACTCAAAAAAAGTTCAGGCCATTTTGTTTTTCTTGCTGAAAGCAAAGCCTTAAAATTTTCAACAGCTTTACTGCCACGATTGGTATATTCAACTATGCGAATACCTGCATTATATAATGCATCTACAATGGCAATGCTTTCATTTGCATCATCGTGATAAAATAATGGAATAACACCTTGCTGTTTTACAATGCTGATAATATCGTTTGATGTTGGTTTCATGCGTTCATAATTTTTTCTACGTCTTCAACTGTTTGATTTGTGGTGTCGCCGATTTCATGCAGCTTACCGAAAGCTGCAGCCGCAGCGTAATTGATCGTATGTTGTGATGAAAGTTGATTATATAAACCATAGATCAAAGCTGCCATAAAACAATCACCGCTTCCTATTTTATCTAAAACAACATCAGTATGAAATTCTTTGGAAACATATTGCTGATGCGCATCATTTAAAGCTGCATAATATTTAATTCCGTTCTCATGATCGAAGCGAAATGTTTGTGCTACGGTTTTACATTTTGGAAACTGTTGCATGATTGCATTTGCAGTTGTTGTTGCATGATCAAGATATGCAGCTTTGCTTTTTTTATTGTGAATAAATTCATCTACATCAATGCCGAGTAAATTGTTTGCGCTCCAGATGTTGCCCATAATTACATCGCAATGCTCAACCAATGCAGGCATTATTGCAGTTGGATGTTTTCCATATTGCCAAAGCTTTGCACGATGATTAAGGTCAACAGATATGGTTATATTTTTTGATGATGCAAAGGCTAATGCTTCTTTACAAACATCAGCAACATTTTCATTTAATGCAGGACTTATTGCACTGAAGTGAAACCAGCTAACATCATTCAATATTTCATTCCAGTTTATTGTTCCGGGTTTTAATTCGCTGAATGATGAATTAGCACGATCATAAATAACACCACCTTGTTTCAGATCCGCGCCTTGCGATAAATAATAAAACCCAAGTTTGTTGCCTGAAAAAATTATTGATGAAATATCAATGCCTTTTAATGCAAGCTCTTCACACATTTCTTTGGTGATATAATTATCAGGAATTACACTGCAATATTTAACAGGAGTATTCCATTTTGCAAGCGCTGCAGCAACATTTAATTCAGCACCGCCAATATACACCGGCACGCTTGCATCGTGTATCCATTTCCTGTTTAATGCTGGAGATATGCGCAATAACAATTCACCGAAACAAATTATTTTCTTCATGATATTGTTATGTAATGTACTTCATGCTGAACAGAATTACCGAACGCTGCAGTGTGCGACGCAACAAAAGCTTAATAGCAGCAATGCAGCTCACTAAATAATTAAAACAAAATAATGCTGCGCATTATTTTAAATCTTTAATGGCAACAGCATCCATATCTGTGTATGTATAATTTTCTCCTGACATTCCCCAGATGAATGCATAATTGCTGGTGCCGCAACCCGAATGAATACTCCATGGCGGCGAAATAACCGCTTCATGATTTGCCGTTACAATATGCCTTGTTTGCTGCGGCTGGCCCATGAAATGAAGCACACGTTGCGCTGTATCTACATCAAAATAAAAATAAGCTTCCATGCGGCGCGTGTGCGTGTGCGCAGGCATGGTGTTCCAAACACTTCCTCTGCTTAAAATAGTTAGGCCCATAACCAACTGGCAACTTTGAATACCATCAGCATGAATGTATTTATAAATGGTTCTTTGGTTTGATGTTTCGATTGAACCAATAGTTGCAGGCAATGCCTGTTCTTTTGTGTACAATGTTGTTGGATATGTTGCATGTGCAGGAGACGATAATAAATAGAAAACGGCAGGATTTGATGCATCAGCGCTTTCAAAAAAAACTTTTTGAGTGCCTTTGCCAATGTATAAACAATCGAGTTTGTTTAGTTCGTAAGGTTTATCATCAACAATTATTTTTCCTTTGCCGCCAACATTGATTATGCCTATTTCCCTGCGTTGCAAAAAATAATCAGCACGCAGCTCAGCATCTGCATCTAAATATAATTTTTGATTCACAGGCTTTGCGCCACCAATAATCACACGGTCGTAATGCGAATACGTAAGATTGATTACATCATCATGCATTAAATTATTTATAAGAAATGCATCGCGCAATTCTTCCGTATTCATTTCACTTGTTTCCTTCGGACTATGCTGAAATCTTATTTGCATGAGTTTTTTTTAATGATTAAGCAAAACGTGTTGTCAATTGTCAACTATCATTGTAATTATTAACGCGCCATCCATCCGCCATCAACATTTAATATTGTTCCATTTACGTAAGCTGATGCATTGGAACAAAGAAAAACAATTGCACCTTTTAAATCATCTGGTGTTCCCCAACGGTTTGCAGGAATACGATCCAATATTGATTTACTTCTTACTGCATCTTCACGCAAAGCCTGTGTATTACCTGTTGCAATATAACCTGGTGCAATACCATTTACATTAACGCCTTTGCCGGCCCATTCGTTTGCCAATGCTTTTGCCAATCCTGCGACAGCAGATTTACTGGCAGTATAACCGGGCACATTAATGCCGCCCTGGTAAGATAACATAGAACAGGTGAATACAATTTTACCGCTGCCTTTTCCAATCATATCTTTTCCAAACTCACGTGCTAAAATAAATTGTGCGTTAAGATTTACGTCGATGACTTTATCCCAATATTCATCCGGGTGCTCTGCTGCAGGCTTGCGCATAATAGTTCCTGCGTTGTTTACAAGAATATCAATCGTTGAACTTTCTTCTTTTACTTTTTGAATGAAACGATACAAATCATCTTTGTCGCCAAGATCAACTTTATATGCAGTGAATTTTTTTCCGAGCGCTGTAATTTCTTTTTCAATTGCACTCCCCTTTTCAAGCGAACGTGATGCACCGATAATATCAGTGCCAGCTTCCGCCAATGCTATTGCGTATGCTTTGCCAATGCCTTTATCACAACCGGTAACCAATGCTGTTTTTCCTGAAAGATCAAAAAGAGAAAGTGCTGCCTGCATGACAAGAAATGATTAAGAAGGCAATGCTACAGCGATATTGTTTTATACAGAAATAATAATGGCAGTTTATTTACGAAAACGTTTTAGAGAAAACTTTTATCAGTAGTTATTATAGCTCTTTGTTTTTAAAGCTCCTTATTTTTAGAATGTTCAAAAAATATAAAGCCTGCAGCTAATTTATGCTGCAGGCTTTATAGCAAAAGTCCAATATTCCTGTTTAGTTATTTCTTTAACAGCGACAATATTTCTTCCTGGTTACTTAAAATTTTATCAAGACTTTTCTGATTATTTAAAATGGTTTCCTGATTTTCAAGAATGTGTTTTTGATTCGAAATGATTGTTCCCTGGTTATCTTTAATTGCATTTTGATTATCAAGAATTTCTTTTTGATTGTCTTTAATTTCTCCCTGGTTTTCTACAATGGTATCCTGATTCTTAAGAATTGATTGTTGATTACCCTTGATATCATTTTGATTTTCTAAAATAGTTTCCTGATTTCCTTTAATTGTATCCTGGTTTTTTACAATTAAATCATTGTCGTTTGAAGTACTCATGTCTTAAGGTTTTTAATGTTATAAAATCGATTAAAATAATTCTTGTTGTTACAGCTTTATTTCGAATTAAGATGCGCTTACGTCTTTTGCAATTGAGCTTTAGGAACATTCCATTTCAGGTCAATAAATTTTGCTACCGGACCAACAAGACACAGTGCAAAGAAAGGCGCATATATAAAGTGATTAAGACGCAAAACAAATTCTACCAATGCAACTAATATCACAACTATAATTCTTCCTTTTCTGGTAGATACAGATGTTGGCGGATCTGTTATCATAAAGAAAATGAACAGTTGATACATCGGCCCCGTTAACGGCGCTAATTCTGCAAGAAATGCATCCCCTGTAATAAGGCAACGCACATAAGCTAAAATGACAAAACTTATTACATAAGTTACAGTTACATGTAATCGTTTTGCCCTGTTCACAATTAGTAATCCTAACGTCCAGATTACAGCCATCGCTGCAAGATTACTTCCCCATTGAATACTTAAACCGGCAACATTCATACTGCCTAAAAAAAGCATCCACGAAACACCGAAGTTGGACGGATTCCATAAATGCCTGCCTTTATAACGCAATACATATTTTGAAAGAATGGAAAGTAAGGCGGTAACAAAATATGGCCAGATCACATTTGATCTTATCAGTATTCCTACACTTATACCTGATATGTATGCGCTGGCAAGATTTTTAGTAGTGCCCAGCACTGTTCTTGCCAATATTATTTCGGCTATTACAGATGTGCCGATAGATACTACCAGGTTTACATAGCTGTCTAAAATGCCGTATGTAAACTGGCCGATCAACAATATAAGTGTAATAAACGCCGGTGGTATATACTGAAAATTATTTTTTACCCATTCAGAAAATGCATTCGTTTTTGGCAAGCTTTCGAGTTTATATTCCTGTTGCATCAGTTAGTTATTTGCTTTCCTTTATAGTATTCAGTTTATCAATTTGCGGGTTTTGAATTTTGTCAACATAACCGGAAGGCCAGTAAATAATTACTTCATCTATTTTATTGCTCTTGCCTAATCCAAAATGAAGTCTGTGTTGATTTTGAGAAGAAAAGCCCATTCCACCTGTAACTATTTGCGCCTGCTTTTTTCCATCCCATTCCACTACTACTTTTGCGCCAACTGCATCTGCATTTGAAACTGTTCCCTGCAGATCAAAATCTACCCAGTGATTAGTATTGCCTGTATCATTTTTATAGATCAGCGGTATGTTATTTTGATTGGCTACAATAACATCCAGTACACCCCTGTTCCATAAATCTGCCATGGCTACAGCACGCCCATCATATGTTGAAGGTGGGCAAACTTTACCGGACACATCTTCAAATAACCCATCACTGTTGTTCAGCCATATCTTATCTTCTTCATAACCCGACTGGCTTTTGCCTTGCATATCGGGCCAGTTTTTTGCATCGCCGATGATAGCGCTGTTACCACCTGTAACTTTAGAATAATCATACCAGTAAGATGTATTTTTCTTTGCTGATATAAATCCGTTCGCAACATATAGATCCATAAACCCATCGTTATTCAGATCGCCGAATTGTGCGCCATAACTCCAGCCTGCATTTTCAATTCCTGAAATCTGCGCAAGGTTTACAAATGAAGGATTATTTTTCATATCCTCACTATTGGGTTGCCAGTAATTATTGCCCTGGATCAGAATGCCTTTCTCTGTAATATTTGTAGTATAGATGCCAACATTTCCATCATTGTTTATATCGCCGAAAGAAGCATTCATACCACTTTTAGGGATACGGCCAATACCTGCAGCACTGCCTTCTTCCACGAACTTTTTTCCGCCATCATTCAAATAAAACTCATCCACATTATAATCGTCGGCAACATATAATTCAGGAAAACCATCACCATTAAAATCCGCAGCTGCTGCTGCCAGAACCCATTTGGTAGAAGTTAAACCATATTCCTCTGTTACATCTTTAAACTTGCCATTTCCCATATTCATCAAAAGATATTTTCTGCCGCCGTTATTGGAATAGCGAAAACTCTCGGGCATTATCTTAGTTGTATTTAAGCTATCCAGGTGAAGACCTTCTTTATAATAACCACCAATAAAAATATCAAGCAGGCCATCGTTATTAAAATCAAACCAGATAGCGCTGTTGGCATTTACCCAGCCAGGCAGGCCGCTGCCTTCAGTTACGCGTTCAAACCTTTTCCCGTTAATGTTATGAAACAATTCAGGCTTTCCCCATTTGTATAAAAGTAGGTCTTTGTAACCATCATTATCATAATCGCCCCAAACTGCGCCCATTGATACACCGGTACCTTCAGTATTTACATCTGCAATGCCCATTGATGCAGCAACATCTTCAAACTTACCATTGTGAAGATTATGATACAAGGCATTCCTGCTACCGGTTTTGCTGTTGGTGAAATAAAGATCATTCCAGCTGTCGTTATCAAAATCACAAACAGAAACGGATGCACCCATAGATGCGATCTGCATTTTGATGTTATCTAATTTGGGATCAACATCCGGGCAAACATGCTTAAACGTTATACCTGCAACTTGGTTCACAGGTTCAAGATAAAATCCATACTTTTTTAATGAAGTTTCCTTTTGTTGACTGTCAACAATGTCATTTCCGGAAGAAGGATTGTTGCGCGATAAAACAAACGTTAGAATAAGCAGAGCAATAAACATTACAACAGCTACTGTTTTGGCAGCTTTTCTTTTCATCACAAAAAAAATTATTTTTCAATTTTTATAAATAAAAGTGGGTAAAGATAAAGGTAAACACTATAGCTTGCCGTTAATTTCGGGATGATTATTATTACCTTCATCCGCTTTCATAAGCTGAATTATTATGTTGAACAGGTTAGCAATCTCACGCCATTATATTTTAATTGCTTTAGCGTTTATGTTACTATTTAATTCATGTAAAACAGGCAGCGATAAAACACAGGACAACGCAAGTGCGGACAGCTCTTCGCCCGAAGTTAAAGCCATCATTTATTTGCACGACGGTAAATTGGACGAAGCTGAGGTTGCATTTAAAAAAGCAATAAAAGAGAATCCTGATAATATTTTAAATTATATCAACCTGTCACTTATTTATCTTGGCCAGAATAAGTTTAACGACATTGAAAAGCTTGTACAGACAGGATTAAAGTTGCAACCGCGTAACACTGACCTGATGCAGATCATGGCTTCAAGCTATATAAAGCAAAATAACAAGGAAGCTGCGCAAAAAGAATTAAATCAAATATTAACGATCGATGGAAAAAATATTCCTGCCTTGAACATGCTGGCAACGCTGGCTGAAAATAATTCAGATGTCGCTACGCAGAAATATTATCTTTTTAAAATACTGGATATTGATGCAGCTAATATTGCTGTACGGCTTCAATTAGCTGAATTACTGGCTCAGGAGAACAAAACAGATTCTGCTCTTTCTTATATACAAAGCGTAAAAAAAATAGCTCCGGAATTTCCTCCACTGGCTGAAGCTGCATATAAAAAAGCTGTTGAACTGTTGCAAAAGAATCAAGCTGTAAATGCCGCATATTATATGCAACAGTTTCATAAGCTGATGAGCATATCAAGGCTTTATGCCAACAATATAAGTGAAATGGAATCACTTAAGTTGCCTGAAATTAAAGTTGATTTTAACGACAGCAGGTTTAGCCAGAATAGTTATGTTAGCAGCTATGGTTCGTTTAAAGATATAAAGTTTACTGATGTATCACAGACTTTAGGTTTAACGCTTCCATCACCGGTAAATACCAATCATTCTGTATTGGCACTTGCAGATGACGATGGCACTGGCGCCATGTATGTTTATACAAGCTTTTCCAATCCGGGCTCTTCCTCATCGCATTATTTGTTTAAAAGAGATATAGGAAATTTTGTAGAGGTTTCATCTACTGCCGGAGTTAATTTTAATGCAGAAGAATTAGATGCAGCTTTCGCCGATTATGATAATGATGGTTACCAGGACCTTTTTGTTTCTACCACCAAAGGCATTATTGTATATAGAAATCGTGGAGACGGAACTTTTGAAAGAATAAAAAAAGACATTGGTTTAAATAATATTACCGATGGCAATAAATTGTTGATTGCTGATTTTGACCAGGACGGAGATTTGGATTTATATGTTGGTTGTGCAGGCACTAATAAATTCTTTCGTAACAATGGCGATGGAACTTTTACCGAACAGGCCGGCGCAATGAATCTTGCCAATGCTTCAGGAGCAAAAGACATGGATTTTGGTGATTGGGATTCTGATGGAGATCTGGATATAGCCTTATTAACAACCGATGGATCTGTTAAGCTTTTTAATAACGACAGGCACTCAAAATTTTCTGATTTCACAGATTCAGTTAAGCTTCAGAATCCTGCTTATAAAGGCAATGCAATTGCCTTTGCAGATTATAACAACGATGGCATGCCTGATCTATTTATTGGAGGAATTAAAGGCGGAAATTCCTTCCTGCTTAAAAATACAGGCAATAATGGATTTGTTGTTGATCCTGCTTCGCAGGTGTTTTCTTCGGCGCTTAAAAATGTAACTATATCTGGTGTAACTTTTATTGATTTTGATAACGACGGGCATGAAGATATTTTGGTTACCGGAACAACTGCTGACGGTTCAAAGGGTTTGCAGCTATTTCATAATGACACTACAAAAGGCTTCAGTGATGCCTCGTATTTGCTTCCTGAAACAGCAACACAGGGTTTGCATACAGAAATTGCTGATCTGAATTTAGATGGCGATGATGATATATTTATGTCGGGGCCTGCCGGCGTTTATCTTTTAAGAAATGACAGTCGTAATGTTAGTCATTATATGCAGGTGCAATTAACTGGTCTTACTTACGGCAGTAATAAAAATAACAGGCTTGGTATTGGCGCGCAGGTAGAACTGAAATCAGGAGATTTATATCAATTAAAAACGATCCGGCGAGCACTTACAAATTTTGGTGTAGCAGCACGCGACTCATTCGATGCT
>Ga0206973_1158_pt1 | contig 13445 bp, 8 predicted proteins | sample Alteio_BWOrgHeat_83_FD_152927 | JGI IMG/M metagenome (GOLD analysis project Ga0206973, IMG submission 152927) | Enriched cells from forest soil in Barre Woods Harvard Forest LTER site, Petersham, Massachusetts, United States -... | ecosystem: Environmental > Terrestrial > Soil > Temperate forest > O...
TCACCGACGAATTCGATTATATAAATGATGATTTCATGCATAAACTCTTTATTTGTGACAACACAAATAACGGCGGAAGAATTTATCAATCGTAGCCATCAAACAATGTTTTTTGATAAACATCTCCGTTAAACTTCATAATCAATTCTCGTATAAATTCATAATGTTTTACATATTGATTTGGAATAGCAAACGAACGAATGTTTTTGTTGTGTAGTAGCGCCATTTTAATTTTATCAGAGTCTATTCGTCTTTTATTTTTATAATGCTCCATCCCATTTATTTCAAAAACAATAGTAGGAACATTCCTTTGATAAAGTACTCCGTCAAACTCTTTTTTATTTACCAGGTAATTATTCTTTTCTTCAGGAAACACATCAATAACTTTTACATTTCTTTTAAAGCTACTGCCTTGTACAGAACAATAATGTTGCATTGTTTTATAGAATTCGTCTTCAAACATGGAATCGTTTGAAAAACCAATTGTGAACTTATTAGTGATACTTTGAGAAATCTCTGTTGTTCCATTTTTTTCAACATAATCAATCAAAGCGTACAAGTCATCGTCTTTTCGGGATAGAATATCTATTGCTTTTTTGTCTGTTACAACAATTAGATTTTCTTTTGCTCTTGTAACGCCCACATTTATCAATTGGCTATTATCTTTAATCCAATCGTATGTTTTTTGAGTGGTCTGCCTTGAAATAGCAGTAGAAATAATGATAGTTTTATTTTCTTGACCCTGTACTTTATGAATTGTTCCGCAACTTACTGAAGTGTTTATTTCCCCATTTTCTTTCGCTTCGTTTAAATAATAATTTACGACATCTTCTTGATTTCTAAATGGTGTTATAATAAATACATCTGATAAGTTATTGCCTTTTATGTAGCCTACGATTTCTTTAGCTTCTTCTATTTGTGAGTTCTTATTTTTATGATTTACGTTATTTACGTTTAACAATTTTACTTCGCCAATGTTTTTTATCGCTGTAAGATTTAATCTGCTCTCATAAAATCTCATATTGGAATAGTTGATAATCTTTTTACCACAGCGATAATGATAACTCAGCAAAATATTTTTTGAGATATTATCTATTCTTTTATAGACAGAAAGTATTGAGTTGTTGAAGTAATTATAATCCTCGTCAATTTCAAATTGCTTCATTAATTGCTCATTTTTGATTTCATCAAAAATTACAATAGGCTTTAGCTGATTTGTGTCACCAATTAAAACCATGTTTTTACATTTTGAAATTGGGATTAAGCTTGTAGCAATATCGCACTGACCTGCTTCATCGATTATTAATAAATCAAATTTGAATTTGTTTCCTAATTTACGACTTGAAATATTGGTTGTAAGAATAATTGGGAATACTCTTGTGAATTTTTCTAAATTCTCATCATCTGAAATCCATTTATTAAATTCTTTTACTTGCTCTTCTTCGTCTTGAATATACAGTATATCAACTAATGCACTATAATCTTTGTTTTTTAAGCGTTTGATATATCTTAAAGACTCAAAATAAAAGTATTGTAGTAACTGATCATTATCTTTTATGACCTCAAATGTTCCTTTAACATTATCGTCAGTCGTTTGGGGAATTTGATTTAACCGGTCTTCGATTTTCTTTTTCTCTTGTTCAAGTAGCCAATAACTACCTTTTGAAAGTAACCCCTTGACGAATTCAAGGTTTTGCTCTAGCTCAATTCTTTTATCGTAATCTTCCAATTTTTCATCCAATCTTTTATTTTTTTCTTTTGACTTTTCTTTCAAATTAGATAAACGTTCTTCCTTGGGAATATCTCTTGTTTCAAACTCATAAAGCTCTTTTATTTTTTTTATTGCTTTTGCTATACATCGTTTGTTTCCAAGTCTGATAATTGGAAATAGTATCTCTTTGTTTTTATATTTTCCTAAAATCAATTTGTCCTTTATTCCATCTATCGGAGTGTTATTATTTGAAGAAACCAACAATGTTCTATTGTTCGTTAAACAATTAACAACAATGTTTAAGATAGTTTGCGTTTTCCCGGTACCCGGAGGTCCTTGTACATAGGTAATAGGATATTTTAATGAATTATAAATAGTTCGAAGTTGGTCTATATTGACATTGGTATCATAAAGGACGACATTAGGTTTTTTTCTGTTTGTTGTGTCAAGCAATGACAAATTTTGGAAGAAAGCTTTTAAAGGAATTTGTATTTCTTCTTTATTGGCGAGTTCTGAATTTATTTCATTGTAAATATTGGATATATCTATTTGAGCATAGCCCAAAACAACAATTTCTGATCTTGTATTAGTTTCTTCTCCTAGTTTAAAAGAGCCACTTAAAGAACCTATTGTACCTAATTTGTCTTTTAGGTATAACGTTTCAAAATCCGCAGGACTTATATCTGTATAATAAGACAATGAATATTTATTGCCTTCAATATAAAAATTTGAATTAAAATGTGTCTTGTTCCCAATGTAAAGTGTTTTTTCAACTGGGTCATAAGTTAATTTTCTAAACGCTACAACAAATTTTCCTCTTGACTTTAAGTCTATAGAAAATTCACATAAAGCAAGTTCGTAATTATAAAATTTAATGTAATCATTATTGTAGATTCCCTTTAATATATGTCTTTGTTGCTCATCTGCTAGTGGATATGGATTTTGATTAATTAGTTCGGTTAAATCTATGTTGGGAATTAAATGCTGCTTGTGCAGGAATGGGTCATGATTTGCTTTGTAACATTCTAAATAATAATTCAACACATTATTATTATACTTACTAAATTGATATATCATCAAACTCTCATCCTCGTCAATCTTTTTTATTAATTTTTCAGAAACATCATAATGTGAAAATTTTAGTATTTCAGCACTCTGAATGCCTGATATAAAAATTTCCTTGTCTAAGAGCGGCTCATCTTTTGTAATGTTGAATATATTAACACTAAGTTTTTTGGATGACTTAATATCCAGAATACTTATCCAAAATCGGGTAATTTCTCCATTTTTATTTTTGTAAGCAATATTGAGGTATTTACCTTCTCGGATAGCTTTTCCTAGAAGTGCTGTTATTTTATTATCAATCATTTCATACAATTCTTAGCTTCATGATTGTGAAAGGTCATTTCGTTATCTTGTTGTGGTTTGTTCGTGTGTCATAAATAGCTTTGTCACTAATACGTAAATTTATAATATAATATATAGTAACAAAAAAGTCAAATTGCCTCCTCTGCTTTTACACCACAGCTTCCACCACCTTCATCCCATACAACTTGTGTGACATGGCCGGTTCATTGCCTTCAATAGAATTTACCTTCAGTAAAGCGATCCATTCTTGCCCAGGAAGCGCCATGCTAAGTTTGCAAAACAGGTTATAATCCTTCGCTATTTCGTACACATCGCTGTCAACACTTTCAGTGCGCAAACCATTTTCTTTGGAAACATCGCCATACAATAAAACCAGCTCAAAATAATAGTTGGTTACCAATGTATTTATACGCTTTACAGTATACGCGGCTATCGGTATGGATACGGTTAATGTATGTGGTGTTTGCTGTATATCCGGTTGAGCCTGTAGTAACCGTTCAAACCGGTGCCCCTGTTGCAACTCAAATCCTTTCAGGCAGCGCAGGCTGAGCTTTCCCGTTTCCTTTAATCCCATCCTTAACCTGCCTGATATTTTTGCATTTAACCGCCCGGTATATAACCCATCCATATAAGGCTTAAGTTTTTGCATGATGCGGCGGGTGGCAGGAGCGCTCAATTGCATAAAATAGTTCCCTTCTTTGAATGCCCTGTTTAGTTTTGCTTTCTTTACCGTACCGCGTTTTCTTCTCCAGTAGCCACCTTCTTTTGTTATGACCCACACGCAATTTCCCGGGTCGGGATTGGGTGGACGTTTTCCTTTTTGTGTAAAGACATGCAGTCGGTTTCAGCTAATGTAAAGGTTTTATTGCTTTATAGCTGAGCTATAGCTGACTTATACCTGAGTTATAGCCGAGTTATAGCTGGTTAAATCCTATGTTAAAGGGATGCATACCTATGGCAGATCAATAGCTAAAGTAAAGTTGCAGCGTTTCAAAGTTTAAGTGTTTCAATGTTCAGGAGTTTACAAGTCAGAGAATAATATTTGCCGAAACGATATGATAAACATTGTGATTTGCCTTCACTATTCACTATTCACCATTCACTGTTCCCCGATTATCTTTGTCCGCTTTAAAAAATCATTCATGAAGGTTTTCAAATTTGGCGGCGCAAGTGTAAATACAATTGACAGGATTAAGAACGTAAAAGATATTATTTCGCTTTATGCAAATGAGAAGTTGGTTATTATAATTTCTGCAATGGGCAAAACCACCAATGCCCTGGAGAAAGTGGTGGAGGCATTTTATGCAGGCAATAAAGAAGAAGCATTGCAATTATTTACCGTTATAAAGAATCAGCATGTAACTACTGCAAAATATTTATTGGTCACGCATTACAATGCCTGTTATGAACAACTGAATAATTTTTTTACGGAAGTGGAGTGGCTGTTGCATGATAAGCCCGTACGTGAATTTGATTATTATTACGACCAGGTTGTTTGTGTAGGCGAACTGCTCAGCACCTGCATTGTAAGCTATTATCTGAATGAAGCCGGTGTTGCCAATAAATGGATAGATGTAAGAGATATAATCCGCACCGATGATAATTTCCGCGATGCAAATATTGATTGGACATATACTGAAGAAAAAGTAAAGACCATGGTCCATGGTCTATGGTCCATGGACGACATCCTCCTCACCCAGGGCTTCATCGGCAGTACAGATGAAAATGAAAGCACCACACTTGGCCGTGAAGGAAGTGATTACACAGCCGCTGTATTTGCTAATTTGTTGAATGCGGAAAGCCAGACAATATGGAAAGATGTGGAAGGTGTAATGAGCGCTGATCCAAAACAATTTCCTGATGCGCAGTTAATGCCTGAATTAAGTTTTGATGAAGTGATTGAGATGGCATATTACGGCGCGCAGGTTATTCATCCAAAGACAATAAAACCTTTGCAGAACAAAGGCATTCCATTGCATGTAAAATGTTTCTTAGACCCTTCACTGCCCGGAACGGTTATATCAAAGAAACAGGTGAAGCATTTGCCGCCGGTTGTTATCATAAAAGAAAAACAGGTATTGATGCATTTGCATAGCCAGGATTTTTCTTTTGTAGGAGAGAAGCCTATGAGCGAGCTTTACAAAATATTGGGCGAGTTAAATATCAAACCTAACCTTATACAAACCGGCGCTATCAGTCTGCAGTTATGTTTGGATGATCGTGCAGAAAAAACAGAACACCTTGCCACAGCAGTAAATGCGATATTCGATGTGCAGCTTGAAAGGAATTTATCATTGCTTACTATTCGTCATTTCAATAATGAATTATTGATGAAGATGACAAGCGGTAAGCAGGTCATTCTTAAACAACAAACACCGGAAACAGTGCAGGTGTTGTATAGATAATGCTTCTTCTTATCAACACATCCGGTTATACATTACATAAATCCGTTACGTTGACGCTGCCTTTATAATCATTCTAATTTTGCAATGAACCAATAATGCATTGCAATGATCACGTACAAATATACCTGCCTGTTTATGGTATTCATCGCCATAAACTGTATCTGTTCAAATGCTGTGCACGCGCAGGCTTTGCAGGGACAAGCTCTGGCAGATTCATTAACGCATGAATTACAAAATGCAAAAAAAGATACTGATAAAATAAACCTGTATTTCAACCTGGCCTCAACATATGCATCTATTGATAGTGGCGTTGCTTTTCATTATGCAGCTGTATGCATGCAAATTTCCCGGCAAACAAAATGGGCGAAAGGAATTGGAATGGCTTATTTAGGTTATGCAAGAACTTATTATGAACTATCACAGTATTCAAATGCTATCCGGCAAGCTGATTCGGCATATATCTTTTTTAAAAGAGCCAGCGCTGCAGAATTAATGGGGCATGCGTTGAGAGTGTCAGCAAATTCGTATGGTGGATTAGGTTATTATACCAAAGCCATCGAAATAAATTTTACTGCGCTACGCTTGTTTGAATCAATCAATAACAAGAACGGTGTTGGCAGATCTTACAACGGGTTGGGCACTGTATATTATAAACTTTCAGATTATAAAAGAGCGTTGGACAATTACAAAAAAGCATTACCTGCCTATACGGAAGCGGGCGATCAGTATGGTATTGCGTCAGCTATTGATAATATGGCAAGTGTATTTTTAGATGAAGGCAAATACGACAGTGCCAATATGTATAACCTTAAAGCAATAAAAATATTTGAAGACATACAACACCTGCCGGCAATGGCAAGAATATATTATAACCGCGGTAATCTTTTGGTGCGGATGAACGATGCCGACTCTGCCTATATATTTTACAACCGCTCTTTGAAAATTGATATAAAGCTGGGCATTAAACGGGAGATTGGTAACGATTATGGCGGTATTGGTGAACTGTATCTTGATATCGCAAAAGACACTACAGGTAAATTAAGGTTCTCAAACAGTTTGAAAGCGGATAAAACAACATTGTTGAAAAACGCAAGGTATTATATAAGCCAGGCTTTAATATTAAGCAATGAAGTAGGTGAACTTTCCCTGCTGATGTATTATTCGAACATGGCTTCTGAAATAGAAGAACGCCTGGGCAATTATAAAAATGCATTGGCTTACCATAAAGCATATGCACTGTATAAAGATTCTATTTTTAACGATGAGAATAAAACAAAAATAGAAGCAATGGAAAATGAAAGGCTGGCTGAAGTAAAGGATAAACAGATACAGTTACTCGATCAGCAAAAAGCACTGGAAGCCTCTGAAATAAAACGCCAGGCACTCATACGAAATATTATTCTTGGTTCAGTTATTGTTATTGCTTTGCTCAGTTTCATTTTCATCCGGTCTAACAACAGGAGAAAAAAAGCAGCCTTCAATAAGCAGGTGCAGGAAGTAGAGATGAAAGCTTTGCGTGCACAAATGAATCCGCATTTTATTTTTAATTCATTGCATGCTATCAACAATTATGTAATAGAGAATGATAAGGAAAATGCATCGGCATACCTGTCGAAATTTTCAAAGCTCATGCGGCTCATCCTTGAAAATTCACGCGAACAGGAAGTGCCTGTTGCAAAAGATCTGGACGCCTTGGAATTGTATATACAGCTGGAAGCATTACGATTCAGGAACAGTTTTTCTTACAGCATAGAAACCGGCCCCGGGATTGACAGGGAGAATACTTTAATTCCTCCATTGCTATTACAACCTTTTGTGGAGAATGCTATTATTCACGGTGTAAAAAATAAAGAAGATGGCCTGGTTAGAGTGAGCATAAATAAAGAAGAGAACATGATATGTTGTATAGTTGAAGATAATGGAACAGGCAGGTCAGCTATTGCTGCACAACATGAAAATAAAATGCATAAATCGCTTGGGCTTAAGATCATTAACGAAAGGCTGGATGTTATTAATCAATTGAAAAAAGTAAAAGCAGCCATACGGGTGCTGGATTTGAAAGATGCAGAAAACAAAATTCTTGGTTTGCGGATAGAATTATTACTGCCTTTTGAATCAGCGTTTTAAAACGGCTGTATTAAGAAGCGTTGTGAAATATGATAAGAACTATCATTATAGAGGATGAAGCAAACAGCAGCTCTTTCTTACAGAATATATTGAATTCGTATTTTAAGAATGTTGAAGTACTGGCTGTATGTAAAAATAACACCGAAGCAAAAGCTGCTATTGAACAATTAAAGCCTGAGCTGGTTTTTAGCGATATTGAATTAGAAGGTGAATCCGTTTTTAATATGTTGCAACAATTGGAAACAATCAGTTTTGAAGTGATCTTTACCACGGCATTTGAAAAATATGCCATACGCGCAATCAAGTTTTCCGCATTGGATTATTTATTAAAACCTTTTGGCAAAGATGACCTGGAAGAAGCTTTGCAGCATTACCAGCAAAAACAAAATAAACAACAACAGGCACCGCAGTTTGATGCGCTTTTTCATAACCTTAAGCAACTGCATAGTGATTCAAAAAAAATTGCCTTACCGGCTTCAAACGGGCTGACTATTATTTCATTGAAAGAGATCATACGCTGCCAGTCTGATATCAACTATACATGGTTTTATCTCGTTACAAAAAATAAAATACTGGTAACAAAAACATTGAAGGAATATGAAGAACTGCTGTCTGATTATGACTTTATCCGCATACATAATTCGCATCTCATCAACCTGCATCATGTAAAAAATTATTCCAAAGGCGAAGGTGGAACTGTTACGATGAGTGATGGTTCTGTTGTAGATGTTTCAAGAAGAAAAAAAGAAGAGTTTTTGAAAAAGCTTGAAGCATTATAAATGTAACAATACTTACTGCCGGTTTTCATTTTATACTTACCAAAAAATAAATTACTGCTTCCACTTAATCTGTAGTGATTGACTTAGCTGTATGAGGCAGCTATTTTTATTTCAGCAAACACCACAAGGATAAATTCTTTTTACATAAATCTAAAAATGCTGATCATGAAAACATTATTTTACTATGTAATTGTGTTATTCATTCTTCTTGCTGCAACTCAAAAAAATTATGCGCAAAATGCAAACACTTCATTGTCTGATCTTGTTGTGCCCACAAAAGTGAATGTTGATCTTTTGCCAAATGCCACCAATGCGCGCAGCCTTGGTTCAACAGGTAAATCATGGAAAAATGTTTTTGCGCAAAATGCTTATTTCTTAGGCGGAACAAAGTTTATTAGCGATTCAGGAACTGCCAATACTTTTATAGGCAGCAACGCCGGAAAATCAAATACAACAGGTAACAACAATTCAACGAATGGTTACCAAACTTTGTTTTTTAATACTACTGGTTCAGGCAATGTTGCAAATGGTGTAAATACACTTTATCTCAACACAACAGGATACGACAACGTTGCAAACGGGCTTTCTTCAATGTTTGATAATTCAACCGGGTATTTTAACGCGGCCAATGGTTATCAATCATTATTCTCTAACACAAGCGGCGCTTATAATGTGGCCAATGGTGCGGAAGCTTTATATGGAAACACAACGGGAAGTTACAACAGTGCAAACGGAGATTTCTCTTTATATCGCAACGCAGGAAATTATAACACGGGTAGTGGCGCATATGCTTTATACGCTAACACAAGCGGCACTTCTAACACTGCCGATGGCGAATCCGCTTTATATAATAATACAACAGGCAACTATAATACGGCAAGCGGTGTTAGTGCTTTGTATTATAATACAACCGGTTATGATAATACAGCAGCCGGCATAGATGCTTTATATGAAAACACCGGAGGTATATATAATGCTTCCTTTGGTTCTGCTGCTTTGTTTTGGAATACTTCCGGCAGTTACAATACAGCTGTCGGCGATTATGCGCTTAATGATAATTCTACCTCATACTACAATACGGCGGTAGGTTATTATGCCGGCGGCGCCTATGATAATGGATACAATAACGTATTTCTTGGTGCCAACACAAGGGCAAGCGCTGCAGGTTATTACAACATGATAGCTATTGGCCAGGCAACTATCTGCACAGCAAGCAGCCAGGCACGTATAGGTAATTCCTCTACCACATCTATTGGGGGTTATACAAACTGGACCAATATTTCAGATGGGCGTGTGAAGAAAAATATCAGGCAAAATGTGCCTGGGCTTACATTCATAAATAAGTTGCACCCTATAACGTATAATCTTGATCTTGAAGCAGCGGATAAAATAATTCAGGCGCCCGCCTTAAAAGATAAAGATGGTAAAGAAATTCAACCGACACAACAGGAACTGGATGCAAAAAAAGCAAAAGAACAGGTTGTTTATACCGGGTTTATTGCGCAGGATGTAGAGAAAGCAGCAAAGAGTTTGAACTATGATTTCAGCGGTGTTGATGCTGCAAAAAATGATAAAGATCTATATGGATTAAGGTACAGTGATTTTGTAGTGCCACTGGTAAAAGCAGTGCAGGAATTAAGCAGGATGAATGATGATAAAGACGCAAAGATCAACGACCTGCAAAATCAAATCAATGAATTGAAATCGATGATGGGAGTGAAGCAGTCAACAGGAAGCAGTGAACAGTCAACAGCAATTGCATCTTCATCGCTTGAACAGAATATTCCGAACCCTTTTTCAAATACAACAACAATTAATTACACACTTCCGCAACAATATACCGCTGCAAAAATAATGATCACTGATAAAACAGGAAAACCTGTCAAACAAATAAATATCAGTGGGAATGGAAGAAGCAGCGTGCAGGTTGATGCATCAACGTTTTCATCCGGCGCTTATCAATATTCGTTAATAGTTAATGGAAAACTGGTAGGTTCAAAACAGATGGAAACAGTTAAATGATGTATTGGCTGCACATCCCGGTAACATTTGTTGCCGGGATAATTTTTATAAAATACACTTATCAAATTTTTAAATCGTGTTACATGAAATCAATTATATACATATTGACAGGAGTTTTTTTTAGTGTAATAGATAGCAACGCGCAAAGCTGGTCGCTAACAGGCAACACGGGCACTAATACACCAACAAATTTTTTAGGAACTACAGATGCAAAAGCTTTATCATTCAGAGTGAATAACCAGCAATCAGGTTACATTGATTTTGCTGCAACAAAAGCCAATACATTGTTTGGCTACCAGGCATTAAAAAATAATACATCAAATGATAATGCTGCTTTCGGTTATAAAGCATCGTTTTCAAATACGTCAGGCAAAAACAATACAGCAAACGGAGCGTATGCTTTGTATTTTAATACAACCGGTATCAGCAATATTGCGATGGGTATTGGCGCTTTGTATAAGAATGTCAATCAAAGTAATCTTGTTGCCATAGGCGACTCAGCATTATACAATAACAATTTCGATGGTACAAATGGCAGTACTAACACGGCAATCGGATCAAAATCATTATACACAAATACATCAGGAAGTTCAAATACAGGTTTAGGTTTTCGGTCATTGTATTCAAATGTCAGCGGTTTTTCCAATGTTGCAAATGGTGTCAATAGTCTGTACCTGAATTCAACAGGAAGTTATAATACAGCTGCCGGTACCAACGCATTACTTTCCAATACAACAGGCGGTAACAATGCAGCTTATGGAGCATACACATTATACTCCAATCAAAGCGGCAATTATAGCACAGCGGTCGGGTATTCATCTTTATATCACAACACGTCTTCTTTCATGACAGCTGTCGGTTATGGTTCTTTGTATTCAAACACAACAGGAACTTTCAATACAGTTACAGGCGCATATTCTATGTACAATTCTACAACGGGATACAGCAATGCGGCGTATGGTTATTCATCATTGTATTCAAATACCACAGGGTTTTATAACACAGCAATAGGAACGCTTGCATTATATTCAAACACAATCGGAAGTAACAACACGGCGGTTGGTTACAGAAGTTTGTACAATTCTTATTTTGGTAATAATACAGCCGTTGGTTATGAAGCTTTATATACTGGATACGGTGGCGATAATACAGCAGTGGGAGCGTATGCGTTACTCAGTTCATCCGGTGTGTCGAATACAGCAGTGGGAAGCGGAGCCGCCGAAACGCTTTATGAAGGGAGTTATAATACTTTCCTTGGATGGTTTGCCGGAACCGGTGGAATTAGTGAAATATACAACAGCACGGCATTGGGCTATTACACTGATGTATTGGAAGATAATCACGTAAGAATTGGTGATGAAGCAGTGAACAGCATTGGCGGGCAGGTTGACTGGACAAGCTTTTCTGATGAGAGGATAAAAACAGATGTAAAAGAAAATGTTCCGGGTTTATCATTTATAAAATTGCTGAAGCCGGTTACCTATCATTTTAGTTTGGCGAAAGAAAATGAGTTGTTGGGAAAGAAAGACACTATTGAATGGAAGACAAAACATGATATTGAAAAAATAAATTTCACCGGTTTATTGGCACAACAGGTTGATAAGGCTGCGCAACAAATTAATTATGATTTCAGCGGCGTTGATAAATCAAAAACAGTATGGGGTTTGCGCTATGCAGCATTTACTGTTCCGTTGATAAAAGCAGTGCAGGAATTATCAAAGGAAAATGATTCATTAAGATCTGAGATTGAAGATTTAAAGTCTGAGATGAATGAAATAAAATCAATAATAGGATTGAAGCAGTCAACAGCAAGCAGTGAACAGTCGGCTGTAATTGCAAACGCAACGCTTGAACAAAACATGCCGAATCCATTTTCAAATACAACAACAATCAACTATTCACTTCCGAAACAATATTCATCTGCACAAATAATGATCACTGATAAAACAGGAAAGCCAATTAAGCAAATAAATATTAGTGACAATGCAAAAGGAAGTGTACAGATTGATGCATCAATGCTTTCATCCGGCAGTTATCAATATGCATTAATAATTGATGGAAGAATGATAAGTTCAAAGCAAATGAGCTGCGTTAAATAAGTAAATTTAAAAATCATAATTTCAACAGTAAAAATCAGCTGACCAATATGAAAAAACTATTCATCTTCTTTACCACAATAATTGTTTGCAATGATAATTTCGGGCAATGGATTCCATCATTAGTTCTCACAAAACCACGCGAATCATTTTCAAGTATTTCTTCGCCAACAGATAAAATTATATGGTCAATAGCAACCGACTTTGTTATTTATAATACGGTAAATGGCGGCAATACATGGAACAAAATTCAACCCAAAGGTTTTGGCAATGTGTCTGATCTATCCATTTATAATTTGTATGCTATCAGTTCATCTGTTGCATTGCTAAGTGTTGACAGTATTTTTACAGGTGTTGGCCCGGGATTTATTTACCGCACAACAGACGGCGGCCGCAACTGGACAAAAGTGTTTTCACACAAAGGGAATTGCGATATAAAAATGGGTATGTTTAATAACAATACAGGTTTGATGAGTTGCAGCTTCAGCAGTTTTAACGGTTCTATACCAAGCGGGCAGGCATTGTTTTATACAACTGATGGCGGTGCATCATGGAAGCCTGACCCGATAAATCCAAGTAATGATTTTGATATCATAAGCTTAACAACAAATGGTTCAGAGGTTGCGATGTCAGATTGCTGCATTGCCTATCGCATCAAGGTTTCGATGGTTGGCCGCTACCAAGAGCACAGTGATACAAACATCTGCTGTTCATCCAGGCTTGTGCGTTGATCCTTATGAAACATTGATGAAATTGTTTGAACAAATGGTATTGTAAATGATTATAATTATTTAAGAAACTCCATCTGTTTTGAAGCAACTATTTTTCCATCAATTATCAGAGTATAATGATAAGTGCCTGTTGAAAACGTTGTGCCATCAATCAATACACTTCCTTTGCCTTTATCAAAAAGATTTACCTGTTTTAAAGCGTTTGC
>Ga0206973_1159_pt1 | contig 13371 bp, 13 predicted proteins | sample Alteio_BWOrgHeat_83_FD_152927 | JGI IMG/M metagenome (GOLD analysis project Ga0206973, IMG submission 152927) | Enriched cells from forest soil in Barre Woods Harvard Forest LTER site, Petersham, Massachusetts, United States -... | ecosystem: Environmental > Terrestrial > Soil > Temperate forest >...
TTGTAAACCGTCAAAAGCAAAGACACCTGGTAAAAGCTGCTGGGGCATATATTGAAAAACTTGGCCTAGATCTGGAAGTGCGTTTTGATATTGCATCAGTAATGAAAAACGGAGAATCATATCAAGTAAGCCTTATTAAAAATGCCTTTTACCCCCTACTCTCCAAATGATAAAATACGTATTGCCCCTGCACATTATATTTATAGTAACCTGGTTCGCCGGGCTGTTTTATATAGTGCGTCTATTCGTATACCACACTGAGGCCGAGAAAAAAGCAGAGCCAGAAAAAAGCATTCTGCAAAATCAATATAAGATAATGGAAAGACGCTTATGGTACGGCATTACCTGGCCATCGGCTATTATTACTTATTGCCTAGGGTTCACTTTGTTGTATAGCATGTATGGATGGAATATTCCTGCATGGTTATTGATCAAACTTTGTTTTGTATTTGGCCTTACTCTTTATCATTTGCAGAACCATGTTATTTTCCGCAAGCTTCAAAAGAGCAATATTACATGGTCATCTGGCCAATTACGTATGTGGAACGAGTTGGCAACTATTTTTTTGGTGGCTATAGTTTTTATTGTAACCCTTAAAGACACAGTAAGCTTTATGTGGGGAGTAATTGGTATTTTGCTCTTCGGCTTTTCACTGTGGGGAGCCATTATGATATATAGGAAAGCAAGGCAGAAAAAAGGAGAATAATTATTACGAATTATGAGCGAAAAACCTTTTCTAGTAATGGGTGCCGGCCTGGTAGGGTCCTTGGTATCTATCTACTTAGCTAAACGGGGCCACAAAGTTGAAATATATGAACGCCGCGATGATATGCGCCTTGGTAATATGGGCGGAGGACGCTCCATTAACCTGGCATTATCCGACAGAGGATGGAAAGGATTACAAGGTGTAGGAATAGCCGATGAAATTAAAAAGATAGCCATACCCATGAAGGGGCGTATGGTCCACGATAAAGAAGGCAAGACCAATTTCTTTCCTTACGGCAAGGAAGGACAAGCCATATATTCTGTTTCGCGAGGTGGATTAAACTGTATGCTGATGGACCTTGCCGAAAAGCATGGGGCTAAAATTCATTTTAACCAACGCTGCAAAAGCCTTTCAACAAAAGATAGTGTTGCAGTTGTTGAAGATGCAAACCACAAGGAAACTAAAGTGAGTGCAGAAAGAATATTTGGTACTGATGGGGCCTTTTCTGCCGTGCGATTGCAAATGCAAACCTCGATGGACAGGTTTCAATACTCACAACACTATCTAAATTATGGATATAAAGAGTTAGTGATCCTTCCTACCAAAGATGGTGACTTTGCAATGGATAAAAACTGCCTGCACATATGGGCCAGAGGTACTTTCATGATGATTGCCCTCCCCAATATTGATGGTAGTTTTACTTGTACTTTGTTCTTCCCATTCGAAGGGAAAGAATCTTTTGCAACTATTAAAGACAAGGATACAGTAGAAAAGTTCTTTAAAGAAACATTCCCCGATGCAGTGCCATTAATGCCCACATTAGTTCATGATTTCCTCAATAATCCTACCTCTTCTTTAGTTACTATTCGTTGTTACCCCTGGAGTATTGAAGACAAAGTGATGCTGCTAGGTGATGCCGCACATGGAGTGGTTCCTTTTTACGGACAAGGCATGAACTGCGGCTTTGAAGATTGCACCATACTAGAACAATTGATGGAGAAGCACTTAAAAAATGGAAGCGATGATAAGGCATGGAAAACCATTTTTAAGGAATTAGAGCAATCGCGTAAGCCCAACTCAGATGCTATTGCTGATTTGGCAGTAGCTAACTTTACTGAAATGCGCGACCTTGTTACACACCCCGATTTTATTTTACAAAAAAAAATAGAAGCACATTTTAGCCAATTACATCCGGATAAATGGCTACCGCTTTACACCATGGTGACGTTTACTGATCTACCATATAGCCACGCTTTGAAACAGGGCCAAAAGCAAGATGCAATTATGAGAAAAGTTTTGACCTCTGTACCAGAAATTGAAACCAAATGGAACTCTCACGAGGTTGAGAAGTTGATGCTGAAATTGATAGAAGAGAACTAAAAAAATCATATTAAAATTAACAAAATGAAAAAGACCTATCTACTGCTTTTATTGTCCTTTTTTGTCTTAAGGGCCTTTGCTGGTGATTCAACCTTAACCAAATTTGAGATCAGACCATCAGCGACTGACACAACTATTAGAAATTGTGGTCAGGCATTACACTTAGTAGTGTATAACAAAAGCGCAAAACAGGGCAAGCTGCTTTTATTTATGACCGGCACCGGAGGCATTGCCAACAAAGGTCCAAAAGATTTTTTTCATACTGTGGTTGAGCAAGGGTACAGGCTTATTTCAATTTCATTTATCGATACTCCTGCAGTTGCCCAAGTGTGCCACGGGGATACTATCGTAAAAGATTCTAACTGTGCCGACGAATTCAGAATGAGAAGAATGTATGGCAAGGATTTGGACTTTAACCACATTAATGACGGGCCACATGATGCTATTGTGTACCGCTTTGTTAAGCTTTTGCAATACCTTATCAAGACAGATAAAGACGGTAACTGGGGTAAATACCTGGATGATAATGGCAACCCTAAATGGAGTGAAATAGCAGTGAGTGGCCAATCACAGGGCGGAGGCATGGCTCAATACCTGGGTAAACACGAAATGGTTTACCGTGTTATTTCTTTTTCGGGTGGATGGGATTTTTCTGGTAAAGACAGGATAGCACACTGGTATTTTTCAAGCAATATAACTCCCCCCGATGCATGGTATGGCACCTATAATGTAAAGGAAGATGCAGCAAGTTTGATATTGCAATCCTATAATGCCCTAAAAATACCTAAGAGTCATATTTACGGACTCGACCTACCTGTAAGAGATGGCCGCAAGGCTCATACAGAAGGTATTGGCAACCCTGCATACAAGCAAACCTGGATAGAAATGCTGGGTAAGGGCAATTAAAAAATACTCACCCAACCCCTCTCTATCAAATAGAGAGGGAAGGAATTATGAAATCAGACACCTCTAAAATAGAAGAACTTGAAAAGCTTGCGCGAGAGCTTGAACCAAGCCCTATGCAGCGCAAAGCTGTGCGTGATGGCGTAGTGGACTATACAGAGAACTTTATAAATCATATTGAATCTAATCCTGCTTATCATGATAGCAGGAAAGAGAGTGAAATATTTTTGAGCCATCTAATTGGTGAAGAGCCTGAACCACTTAATGGTATTCTTTCTACTTTGAAAATAGGACTAGATTTCCCTGCCCTTAATCCTGCGTCAGGAGGGCACTTAGGATATATACCCGGTGGAGGTCTTTATTACTCAGCCCTTGGAGATTACTGGGCCGATATTACTAACCGTTATGCAGGTATCTTCTATGCAAGTCCGGGCGCAGTCCGCATGGAAAATATGCTGATACATTGGGTAGCAAGTCTTGCAGGATATCCTGATAATGTTGTGGGAACTCTTACAAGTGGAGGCAGCATAGCTAATCTTTCTGCAATAGTAGCTGCAAGGGATGCCAAAGAAATAACATCTGATAAAGTAAAAAAAGCGGTTATATATTTATCCTCTGCGGTGCATCATTGCGTGTTTAAAGCAATCCGCATAGCAGGACTTGCAGAGTGTCAGGTGCGTCATCTGCCTTTGGATGAAAACTACAGAATTAAATCAGATGTGCTTGAAGCAATGATTACAGAAGACAAACAAAAAGGCTTGATACCATTTTTAGTTGTGGCTTCCGCAGGAACAACTGATACAGGTTCTGTAGATCCATTGCAGAAAATTGGAGAAATTGCCAAGAAGCATAGCCTTTGGTATCATATAGATGCAGCATACGGTGGTTTTTTTCTGCTTACTCAATATGGCAAAGAAAAATTCAAGGGAATTGAATTGTCAGATTCTTTTGCTATAGACCCGCATAAAGGTCTGTTCTTGCCATATGGCATTGGCATGCTGATAGTGAAAGATAAAGCAGCTTTGATGAAATCTCATTATTACCAGGCTAACTACATGCAGGACACTTTGAATGCTGACGAAGAAATTTCTCCCGCCGATATTTCACCAGAACTTACCAAGCACTTTCGGGGATTACGTATGTGGCTGCCGCTTAAGCTACACGGCTTAAAACCATTCCGCGCCTGCCTGGAAGAAAAGCTTTTACTCACTAGATACTTTTATGCAGAAGTACAAAAGTTAGGATTTGAAGTGGGACCAGAACCGGAATTATCTGTTGCTACTTATCGCTATATCTCAAAAAAGCATGAGTCAAACGCCTTTAACAAAAGGCTTATTGAAGAGGTTGTGAAAGATGGAAAGGTATTTATTTCCTCCACAACACTTAACGGCAAATTTATGCTTAGACTTGCCGTGCTTAGCTTCCGAACTCATTTATTTACAGTAAATATATTACTTGAAAAGTTGAAAGAGAACTCGGCAATGCTAGAGAAACTAGACAAGATATAATACCTAAAGCTTTCTTAAAGCCTCGGATAGATCTACCTTTTGAAGCACAGTCTTTTGAATTTCATCTATAGAAATTCTATCCTGCTTCATAGTATCACGATCACGAATAGTAACAGTATTATCCTCTAATGATTGATGATCCACAGTAAAACAATATGGTGTACCAATGGCATCTTGCCTGCGATAGCGCTTACCAATAGAATCTTTTTCATCGTATTGGCAATAGGCAACAAGCTTCAGTTTGTTGAATATCTCCATGGCCTTTTCGGGCAGTCCGTCCTTTTTAACAAGAGGTAAAATAGCTGCTTTTACTGGTGCAAGGAAAGGAGGAAACTTTAATACATCCCTGTCAGTTCCATCTTCCAGTTTTTCATTTACCAACGCTTTTGAAAGTACAGCAAGGAACATTCTGTCTAGCCCAACAGAAGTTTCTACCACATAAGGCACATAGCTTTCGTTAAGCTCCGGGTCGAAATATTGGAGTTTTTTACCAGAGAACTTCTCGTGGCTCTTAAGATCAAAGTCGGTACGGGAGTGTATGCCCTCCAATTCTTTAAATCCGAACGGGAAAGCAAATTCTATATCGCAAGCTGCATTTGCATAGTGTGCCAGTTTAGTATGATCGTGAAAGCGATAACTATCCTTTGAGAAACCCAGGCTATGATGCCATGCAAGTCTTTTTTCCTTCCAAGTTTCGTACCATTTTAATTCAGTTCCTGGCTGCACAAAAAATTGCATTTCCATTTGTTCAAACTCACGCATACGGAATATGAACTGCCTTGCTACTATCTCATTCCTGAATGCCTTACCCGTTTGAGCAATGCCAAATGGTATTTTCATCCGCGCGCTTTTCTGCACGTTCAAAAAATTAACAAATATGCCTTGAGCGGTTTCAGGGCGCAGGTATAATGTGTTAGAGGATTCTTCCATGGCACCCATGCTTGTTGAAAACATCAGGTTGAACTGGCGAACATCGGTCCAGTTGCGGCTACCGGAGATAGGGCAAACTATTTCACAATCTATAATGATCTGCTTTAGATCAGCCAGATTACTTTCTTCCATAGCCTTTTTAAAGCGGGTATGGATAGTATCTATCTTCTGTTTTACTTCAACAATTCTTGGGTTTGTAGAACGGAATAAAGGCTCATCAAACTTATCAGCAAAGCGCTTTTTAGCTTTTTCTACCTCTTTCTCAATCTTATCCTCAAGCTTGCTTAGGTAGTCTTCTATGAGGTTATCTGCGCGGTACCTTTTTTTAGAATCCTTATTATCTATCAGTGGATCATTGAATGCATCTACGTGTCCAGAAGCCTTCCATATAGTAGGGTGCATAAATATAGCAGTGTCTATGCCTACTATATTCTCATGCAACTGAACCATGGCCTTCCACCAATACGTACGGATGTTATTTTTCAGCTCAGCCCCGTAACTGCCATAATCGTAAACCGCACTTAATCCATCGTAAATTTCACTCGATGGAAATATGAATCCATATTCTTTGCAGTGCGAAATTATATTCTTAAAAAGGTCTTCGTTATTCATAAGCGCAAACTTAAATCAATTTTTTAATCCTGAGAAAATGTCTATATTTGTTTCCCTGAAAAACTAATTCATGAAAAAATATCTACTCTTTTTGCTTGTTGTATCTTTTACACTAAGCATAAATCCAGCCAAAGCCCAAGTCTCTATTGTTGATGACTCAGCAGATGGCTTTGAAACATGGGCAAATGATCCCTTGGGGGCACAGGCCAAGGATCCTAATACCGGTAATGCAGGCGCATCCGGTTGGCAATGCCTAAACTCCCTCGCTTCTGTTATTTTTAATACCAGTGGGCCCCCTTATACTCCAGTTTCTGTGTTTCAAGATAGCACTCTAGTGCATAGAGGCAGATATTCTTGTAAAATTACTTCTGTAGTATTAAACGCTACAGGGTACAGTTATGTGCAATCTTTAGCCAAACACGATACAATAGGTGTCGTATTTTTAGGAGCGGTTACCAGTAACAATCCTCCTATTACATTGGGAGTTTCTTTCCCGCATCGCATAGATACTTTTAGTTTTTGGTATCAATATGTTCCTGCAACAAATGCGGGCATACCTGATACAGCTTCTTGTAGCGTAGTTCTTACCCATTACCATCACGAGGTAGGGGCGGGTTCTTTATTACTTAATGCTACAGGTACATGGACAAAAAAATCGGTTAAAATTATTTATGATAGTGCCTTTGGTCCTGATACACTTAATGTTCTTTTCAGTTCTTCCAGCTTATATAAACCATTACCCGGCAGTGCCTTATACATTGATGATGCTGGCACTCCATTGAATCCATTAGGCATAAACGAAACCAACACTCCATCGGCAAGTGTGGATGTATATCCGAATCCGGCATCAAACAAGGTTAACCTTCGCATTTCTGGCCAAAACGCTTATGGAGTTGAGGTATTTGATATAACAGGCAAGAAAATAAATACTTATTCTGTTAAAAACAATGCAGCAAATATTAACACCCAAACATATAGCCCCGGCCTTTATATATATCAGTTATACGATAAAGAAGGAGCACTTATAAAAGTGGGCAAGTTTAGCGTAGCGCAGTAAAATTTGACATTCGTTTTATCAAAAACCCCTCATTTTGAGGGGTTTTTATTTACCAGGATCATAGGCCTAAAGGGCCTTTAAGGAGAAATGGGCTCTTTTAAACAGCCTTAGTTGAAAGATTCTCCCGAAAATCTTCACAGATATTAAAATAATAATTAGCTTTGCACCCCTTTTACAAAAAAGGATAAAACAGTATTATACTAAAAACATATACAACGTGAATACGCCAAGTTATAAGACTATTTCTGCCAACAGTGGTACCGTTAAAAAAGAATGGTTCCTGGTAGACGCTGAAAACCAGATAGTGGGCCGCCTTGCTTCTGAAGTTGCCAAAATATTAAGAGGCAAGCACAAACCATCCTACACTCCACACGTTGACTGCGGTGATAATGTGGTTATCATTAATGCAGAAAAGGCAAGGTTTACAGGCAAAAAACTGAGCGATAAGCAATATGTACGTTACACGGGCTATCCAGGCGGACAAAGATTTGCCACTCCGAAGGTAGTGCTTGAAAAGCATCCTGAAAGAGTTTTGCAATATGCCATTAAAGGTATGCTACCTAAGAACAAACTTGGAGCAAAGCTTCAAACCAATGTGTTTATTTATGCAGGTACAAATCACCCGCACGAAGCGCAACAACCGAAAGAACTTAAGTTTAATTCATAAATAACAAGCAGAGAAAACATGAGTGAAATTATCCACTCCCTGGGAAGAAGAAAGACATCGGTAGCCCGCATTTACCTAAAAAAAGGCAAGGGCGCCATTACCGTAAACAATAAAAACTATACCCAATATTTCCCTACGGGAGTATTGCAGTTTTTGGTAGAACAACCTTTTAACATTGTAGCTGCTGAAAAGAATCAGCACGATGTTAGTGCTACCATTGCAGGTGGTGGCGTAAAAGGCCAGGCAGAAGCACTAAGACTGGCTATTTCTCGCGCATTGGTTATCATTAATCCGGAATACAAACCATTACTCAGGGCTGCTAATTTGCTCACCCGCGATCCTCGTATGGTAGAGCGTAAGAAGCCAGGCCAGAAGAAAGCAAGAAAGAGATTCCAATTTACAAAACGCTAAACTTTATATTTTACTAACCTTTTTAAATTTCAACATCAAATCAACAACATGCCAAAAACCTCGTTTGACGATCTATTAGAAGCAGGAGCACATTTCGGGCACCTGAAAAGAAAATGGAATCCTAATATTGCTCCTTATGTATTCGGAGAAAAGAATGGTATCCATATTATCGACCTTAACAAGACATTATTAAAACTTGACGAGGCTTCCAATGCGCTCAAACAGATTGCTAAATCAGGCAGAACAATTCTTTTTGTTGCTACCAAAAAGCAAGCGAAGCATATTATTGTTGAAAAATTAAAAGAGATCAACATGCCATGCGTTACTGAACGTTGGACAGGTGGTATGTTAACCAATTTTGCTACCATACGCCGTAGTGTTCGTAAGATGTCGGATATGAATAAAATGGCTACCGATGGTACATTAGATACATTATCCAAAAAAGAAAAACTTCAATTATCACGTCAAAGAGAGAAACTGGAACATCAATTGGGCACCATTGCCAATATGACCCGTTTGCCTGCTGCTGTTTTCGTGGTAGATATTACCAAGGAACATATTGCTATATCTGAAGCACGTAAGCTTAACATACCAACATTTGCTATTGTAGATACCAATTCTGATCCTAACAGGGTTGATTTTGCTATCCCTGCAAATGACGATTCATCAACTTCTATCAGTGTTATTATTGATACTGTTTGCCAAGCTATAAAAGAAGGCCTGGAAGAAAGAAAAGAAACACAGATCATCAACAAAACATCTGACAAGAAAGAAGAGCTTGCCGGAGCAGAAGCTACTGACGAGGAAAGCACTGAAGATGAAGCGATGGAAAGCATTGAGGCTTCTGCAGATGAAGACAGGGAAGTAAAGCCTGCAACTGAAACAGACAAGATGGCTAAAAGTGGAAAGGATAAGAAACTTCCCCCTAGGAGACCAATTAGAAAATAAATAATTATACCCTTATTCTATGAGCATCACTGCTGCTGATGTAAACACACTGCGCCAACGTACAGGTGCAGGCATGATGGACTGCAAAAAAGCCCTTACAGAAGCTAATGGCGATTTTGAAAAAGCCATTGATATACTTCGCGAAAAAGGCCAGAAAGTGGCTGCAAACCGTAGTGGAAGAGAAGCTAAAGAAGGTTGTGTGATCTCTAAAGTATCTGCCGATGGAAAAAAGGGAATCCTTATCATGCTTAATTGCGAAACCGATTTCGTATCGCGTAACCAGGAATTTATTGATGTATCGGAAAAGATAGCCAACATTGCCCTTAACGGCAACTTTGCTACTTTGGACGAGCTTAAGGCTGCTCCCTATGATGGAGGCCTAACCATAGAAAAAAAGATACTGGAATACATTGGCAAGACAGGGGAAAAAATGGAACTCTCCGTTTACGAACACATAAAGGGAGAAAAGGTATTCGCATATAACCACCCCGGTAACAGGCTGGCAAGTATGGTTGCATTCAACAAGGCTGATGCGGCTAACCTGAACGAAATTGGCAAAGAAATATCTATGCAGATTGCTGCTATGGCACCTATAGCTATAGATAAGAGCGATGTTACACAAGAAACCCTTGACCGCGAAATGCAAATAGCAAAGGAACAGGCCCGCCAGGAAGGTAAACCTGAAGCCATGCTTGAAAAGATAGCTGTAGGTAAGGTAAACAAGTTCTATAAGGAATCTACCTTGCTAAACCAAGACTATATTAAGGACGCCAAGAAAACGGTACTACAGTTCATGCAGGATAACGACAAAGAGTTAAAGGTATTGGCTTTTAAAAGAGCCGTTTTAGGTTAGTTTATTTTTTAATCCTCCTTTTGGAGGATTTTTTTTGCAATATTGTGCCATGAAATATAAAAGAATACTTCTTAAGCTTAGCGGAGAATCCCTAATGGGTGCCCAACAATTCGGTATAGAACATCAGGCGGTATTGCATTATGCTGAGGAAATTAAAACAGCAGTAGAGACTGGAGCACAAGTAGCAATTGTTATTGGCGGTGGTAACATTTTCAGGGGCATACAGGCTACAGCGAGTGGCATGGACAGGGTGCAAGGAGATTATATGGGCATGCTTGCTACTATCATAAATAGCATGGCTCTTCAATCGGCTTTAGAAATGCAGGGTATGCCCACAAGGCTTATGTCGGCTATAGAGATGAAAGAGATATCTGAGCCTTTTATACGGAGACGTGCAGTGCGCCACTTAGAAAAAGGAAGAGTAGTGATATTTGGTGCCGGAACTGGTAACCCATACTTTACAACAGATACAGCGGCCAGTTTACGTGCTATTGAAATAGAAGCAGACGTAATATTAAAGGGAACTCGCGTAGATGGAATTTATACAGCTGACCCTGAAAAAGATAAAAATGCCAAGCGTTACGATACTATTACATTTGACGAGGCTTACAAAAAGGGGCTGCAAATAATGGATCTTACAGCCTTCACCCTTTGCAAGGAGAACAAACTGCCTATTATAGTGTTCGATATAAATAAACATGGCAACCTGAAGAGAATATTGCAGGACGAAAAAATAGGCACCTTAGTAAGTAACTAAAACCACAAAATCCCTTCTTTTATGCTCACTTGCCAATATTGCAATGGAGTTATCAATCCCGGGCAAACTGAGTGCCCTCATTGCGGTTCTTCACTTGTAATATCCTCGACAATCACATCAACTCCACGGCCAGAATTACCAAGCAAGATTTATAGCTTTTCTCCTATATATAACAAAGGACTTGCCTTTTGGCAGAATATTATGGTAATGATATTTCTTGGATATTTAATTGCCTGTGTATATGCCAGTTTAGCATTTGTTCCCATATCATTTGCGGTGGCCAAATCTGGAACTAGGACGATTATGCTTTTGCTACCAATAGTTTTCCTGGTTGCCTATTATCTTGCAGTCTTAACCATTTTAGCTTATTATAAAACCAAAGCTCAAAGCATGCAATACATTGTTTTTAACGACAGTATACTTTATTCCGATAAGGATGTAAAGCACACTTATCCAATAAAAGACATTGAAAATGCTGCAGTTAGTAAAACACTCCGGCAGGCTAAATATGGGGTAGGAACTTTAGATATCTATCTAAAAAATGAAGATCCATCAATGAGGAAACTTATTGCGTTAAACTTAAAAATGAAAAATATAGAACAGCCCGATGAGATTTGTTCTAAGATATTAGAGTTACGGGATAAACAAAAGCATAGCCGCATTTAATGAGTTGCATACAGGAAGAAAAACAAGCAGCTAAGTAAGTAATGTTCGCAGGGCTTAAACTTTCTCTGCATCTGCTTGATGGTGGGTCTTAGGTATCGCCTCCACGTGGTCATGCATCTTATGCAACTCTAGAATGGTAGTCTTGCCGTCGGGTGCTTCCCTGTACATGGGGGCGAACTTACGGTTAAATAATATTTCAGAATAAATATACGATGTTCTTTGCTGAACCACGTTGGAGAATATATCATCAAATCCCTTTATTAATACATATATCTCAACATCGGAAGCCTTCATATCCTCTTCTGTCATGCCCATTAAAGGGCTTTTTTCATCAATAGGGTGAACAACTGTCCAATTCATAGGAAGGCTTTCCACCTTGCTCCGTTCCAACTCTAATTTGTAGTATCTAAAAACTCTTTTATCACCTTCTTGTGCTTGCAAAGCAACATTTACCATCACTTCTACATCGGTTAGTGTATGATTCTCCTTATACGATGCAAAACGGAACATAAATCCCGTCTTACCATGATATGGGCTTACAAGGGCATGCTTACTGAAAATAAGATACGATTTAGGCTTGGCGAACCTTCCGTAAATAAGGCCAGTTGCTATCGCAAAAGATAAAAAGCCAAACAGCGCTTCTATGGAAGCCACTATGTTCGCCATACTGCCCAAAGGATTTATCCTTCCGTAACCAACCGTTGTAAACGTTTGGGTACTAAAAAAGTATACTTCCCTAAAAACTCCCCACGGAGTTGTGCCCACAATTCCTTGTAATTGGTTTGCACCAATTAGTAAGTAAATACCTGTAAATATGAGATTAAAAACTGCAAAGAAAATAAGAATAACTGCAATGAATTTCCAGCGGGGCATACTAAGCATAACCTGGAATACGCTAAACCTGTTAAGAAAGCCAAGACCCTCTTTGCGCAGGTTGAAAGAGCCATCCTTATTAATAAACCTTCCTCCAAGATTATCGGCATTGGTGCCAAACCCGGTATCGTTATTCTCCTTTAATGAAGTATTTATATGCCTGTGGTTAGCCATTATTCCTGTGTCGGGTTAATTATCTATTCAAAAGTAAAAATAAACTGGATGTGCTTTAAGAATAAGAATAGAAGTTATTTCTCCTTTTGCAACCACGCCAATACCATTCTCAGTTTACCCCAGGAAACATCTTCAGGAACACGTTCCCTTATTCCGGCCAGCTGAAGGTTGCCATCGCTTGCAGTAAAGTACCCGGCAATGCTTTCTACTTCAGCCATTGGCATTACCTCCTCAATATTCACGAGCCCATTTAATATCGCCTTAGCAAGATGAGACTCAATGGTGCTTTCTACAAAGTTTCTTTCTTTTGCAACCTCAGCAATAGTTTTACCGCTTTTAAATATTTTGAGTGTTTCTTCCACTGTCCCGGTAACTTCTTGACTTGAAGATTCACCCTTGATAATCTTTCTCGGTTCAATATTTGTTTCCTTACAATAGGTATTGACGATTCGTATTATCTCATCTGCATAAGGTTTCATTCTGGCGGTGAGTCCTTTAATATTTAATAAAGACTCAACATCGCAAGGCAAATTCTCGCAAATCCTTTCTATAGTTTTGTCCCTGTAAACCCGGGAAACAGTTATACCGTTTTCCCTTGCCAATTTCTTTCTTAGCTCGCTAAGCCTATTATATAAGTTTCCATACTCCCCTCCTTTTAATGCACTGCTTATAGGTTTATTCCCTGTGAAAGAGGAGCGTACTCTTTCTATAGTTGTACTTGTCTTTTTACTATTATCTAAATAAGTATTAAGCAAAAATCCTTCTTTACAGAGGTTTATCTTCTTCAGTATTTCGTTAACCGCAACATTAATTTCCTCCAAAGGCACATCCACCATTCGTGAGGCCTTCTTGGTTTTAATATTCAAAGGATGCTGCAAGAAATTTACTTTCCATTTGTCAATTTCTATAGAAAAATAATTTACCGC
>Ga0206973_1160_pt1 | contig 13365 bp, 13 predicted proteins | sample Alteio_BWOrgHeat_83_FD_152927 | JGI IMG/M metagenome (GOLD analysis project Ga0206973, IMG submission 152927) | Enriched cells from forest soil in Barre Woods Harvard Forest LTER site, Petersham, Massachusetts, United States -... | ecosystem: Environmental > Terrestrial > Soil > Temperate forest >...
CTATTAAGCTATTTAAATTATATAAAGTTCGGATGCTGAATTATGTTACTACAAATTCGCTGGCAAAATATACTGATAGGGGTATTATTTTTATTATCGATAATTTTAAATATCTTATTCTTGCATATGATCAATATTCTAGATTTTTCCACACAAAAACCATTATATACAGCGTCTGCAGACAGTAAATCAGAAGACTTATATTTAATCACTTACGCCGATGGCCCTGATGTTTATTTTCAAAATCGTAATCTGTTAGCTGTCTCGGCTATTAATCGTGGCTTTGATTTTATTTTAAATTATCGCAGGGATCATATTGAATCAAGTTATATACAACAACATCCAATATTGCAAGAAAAAATTGGGGCAGGTTATTGGTTATGGAAACCATATTTAATTCTTAAGACTTTGCAAGATATACCTGATGGATCAATAGTAATGTATGCAGATTCTGGCCTGATAATCCGCCAGCCAATGCAGCGATATCTAAGTGAACAGTTTGTATCAGGTAAAGATATATTAGCTTTTGCATATAACTCAAGTATGCAAGGAGTGGCTGCAACTATTGCCAGCGGCGATACTTTTGCGGCATTAAATTGTACTGAGGAATTTTGTCGTAATGGGCACCATGTATGGGCTGGGATACTTGCGTTACGCAACTCTGAACAAAGCCGTGCTTTTATTCAGGCATGGCTTAAATACTGTGAGCAAGATTCTATCTTACAGGGAATAGTTTTAAATTCAGCAAATTATTCTGAGTTTACCCATCATCAACATGACGAGGCAATACTAAGCGTGTTAGTAAATCGTGAGTCTAACATTGTAAATTTTGCTGCCATGGATAGCAATTTTTATCAATATATTAAAGTGCATAGACGTAAAAAAAGCGATCAGTCGTTAATAGCGTTTATGTCTACTAAAAATATTGATTACGAGTACGTATTGCAGGATATTTGGCCTATAAAAGCATTACGTAAGCTGATGCGGCCATGGACAACTGATGAGTACAGACATAAAGATTGACCTATAAATTAAACCTGATATAAAATGGGTGTAATAAATTTAAACTTGGGCATTAAAATGAACAATATAACAGAAGTTTCTTTAGAGGAGCAGGTGGTCGACTTACTAGTTGGAGATGATCAAGATTCGTCTTTGATATATGAAATCGAAGTCATGCGGAGCTTTGCTGTAGCAAATGAATTAGATTCGCAAAAAATGCTGGCTGTGATTAGCCCGGTATTTACCAAAAAAGTCCCAACGTATTTAGATGGTGCTTTCTTAAGGTTAGAGGAGTACACATTGAATCCTGAGCCTGATACATATGTGTCCGTATATATAAACGAAGATGAAGCTTTTTTAGATATATCTCATTGTCAGTTTGACGAGTTAGAGATATATTTGCCTTATAACTTAATAAACGAGTTAGGCAAAGACTATCGTCCTAAATATTCGGATTCAGGTGTCTATTGTCAGCCTGTAGATCCAATTAAAGCTGTGCAGCTATTTAAGAATCAGAATCATAAAGATGAAATTATTGAACTAAACGTAAACAATTATTTACGAGATATGGAATCACTGTTTGATTGTTTGAATAAATATATTAAACAAGGCCTTACTGACGCAGAAATTATAGCAGCTTTTGATGCCATTGCTAACGAGCCGATAGATAATAAAGTTGAAGAAACGCTATCTGCGCCGAAACCTAGACCCTGACCGATAAAGTAACAGGCTGTAAGTTATTTACTTTTGATTCATAATCGATTGCGGCATTGATAATTGTATTATTGTTTGGAAATTCCATTAATACTTCATTGCCGCAACGATGGTGCAAGTTGTTTATGTCCATGTTATGTCTAGATGCAATTATCTGAAACTCTTTTTTGGCAGCTTCGGCTTCCGGTATAATGTCATTATTTTTTACTATATGCCACTCTAAATAGTCTTCTTCTTCCTTTGAGTAAGAAGTCGTAATTTTATTAATGTGCTGCCACATTTCTTTTACAAGCTTGGCATCTGTAGCTTCACTGATTCTATTGCAAAACATAGTATATGCTTTCTTAAATTCTGATGGCACATCTTTTTCACGATAAGTTACACCGGATACTGTTCCGGCATTGGCAAAATCAATCCCGTGCTGTAGCCAATCATGGAATGTTCCCATGCCATGTGGTTCAAATTTAAAAAATGTTGAGTTGATAATTGGAGTGCTTTTTATTAGCCCAAATAAAATATGCTTATGACCATGTGGCAAGATCCCAAAAGATTCTTCAGCTGCTTCAAATCGGATATCAATACCGTATTGGTCGGAGTCATTCGGATAATGACTTGAAAGTTTTCGTTTTGGATTGCGTGCATAAGCAAAGCTGCTGCTGTTAAGTAAATAACCAGGAGTATTGGAATTAGTTACTAATTTTACATATTCCAAAAAGAATTTATATATTGAGTCGTTGTTAGTAATCGTACAAGATCCTCTGATTACATCATAGCCGCGTTTTTTGTTAATCGCGCTTAAAGCCCAAGAAATACATATAATTGCAGCAAGATAATCAAGTCTTTTTTCTGAATCTAAAACATCACTATTGCTAGTTTTAAAGTATTTTAAATTTATCTTGTTAAATAAACCTGTATAAGATCCTTCATTTAAAAAATTTTCATCTTCCAGTAGATTAAGTCCAGCTAGAATTAATTTGTTTTCATTATTTTTTATAAAATCTTGTGCACGATCGCCAGTCTCATGTATGGTGGCAATAGTCATGATTTTAAAGTTGCTGGATAAAGCATATTCTTGCTTCAGAGTTCTTAATAGATCCTGGTTGTTAGGAGTCTGTTTAAGTTTATTAATTGCCATCGCAAATAATCTTTGGTTATTTGCTGTTCTATCTGTGGTTTGCTTGCTATTAGAAAAACTTAGTACATTTGAACTGTATGGCACTATTTGTGTTTCTGGTCTCTTTTGGGCGGCTCTGGCTCTAGTTTTTGTTGTATTACTACGAAATTTAAAATATATGTTTAAAAATATATTTTTTATTGCTAGTATGAGATTAGTTGCATATTTATATAATGCTTTAAACATCTTGTATATAACCCTAATTTTAAAATTCTTATACGCGTATTTTCCCCTTTGCCGCTGACAAAGTCAATATGCTAACCAATGGGTATGATCTGAATCATAGTTGCTGAGTCAACCGATTGACTTTCGACATATTTTATGCAACAATGCTCTAATAATTAACCCTTAGGAGGTGTTTATGTGGGCCAGATTTAAGGGTGCATGCACAACAATAGTAGCTTTAATTAGAGCTAAAGCACAACGTATGTTACGCAGACTGCAAAGTGCATGTATATCAATTACGGAGTATACCTCTCTTAATTTTCCTGCTCCTGCACATATGCTAATTTATAGTCTCTTTAAATTGTCTGGATTCATTATGGATGTGATTTGGACTTCAATAGAACTTGCATATTTATTAGTGATAGTTTTTCCATTTGTAGTAATTCCATATATTGCGGTCAGTGCTTTTGAAACATCTAAACGCGTAATTGGAAATTTATTATTTAAACTATATTCAAAGTTATTCCCAAAAGCAGCTAAAGTATATACGCAAGCACGTGAAACTAAACGTGGTGTGGAACTAATAAATAAGTTTATAAACCTGAATAAAAATTCAGATCAAGACATAAATTTTAAACCTGATGATCTCCGTATATTCATAAGGGCTGCAGCCAAACTTAATATTAAAAATCTTAACCTGAGCGGCTGCCATATAGGTGATGCCGGTATTATACAACTGAAAGAGCTTTTAGAAAATAACAATAATCTTGAAACTTTAGACTTAAGCGACAATTTAATAACTGATATTGGCATGGAGAATCTTTTTGCTAGTTTAAAAAACGCAACTAAGCTTGAGACATTAATTTTATCTTCAAATAAAATAAGTGATGTTGGCGCAAAATCTATTGCAACTTTTTTAAGAAACAATTCAAAACTTGAAGTTTTAAAAGTCGGTAATAATTTAATAGGCGATGCTGGGGCACTTGATATTATAAATACCGTAAAAGAATGTCCGAATATTAAAATTTTTTGCTTAGCTCCCAATGCAGTGACTTTAACAAGCAAGCAAGAGTGCCTGTCTTCGCTAGCTAATAATAAATTTACCAATTTATCTTTAAGAGCTGAGACTATAACAGCAGAGATATCAAATGCCGTTATACTAAACAATGATACTCTTGTTAATTTAAAGATTGAGGGAAACTTAGACAGATTGGATCAAGAACAACCGCATCTAGGAAGCTTTATCGGAAAAAACCCGAAGCTTGAAAGCCTCAGCCTATTTAACATTAATATAGGTGACGGCATGCAACAGCTGACTAATGATTTATCTAGTAATAAAACTCTTACAACATTGACCCTATTCGGTAGCTACATGAATAGAGAAAACACACAAAAACTTGCAAAAGTTTTAACCAAAAATACCACACTTAAAAAATTAGATTTGTCGTGGTGTAGAATATCTAAAGAAAATGTATCATATTTAACAAAAGCTATAAAAAATAATTATACACTTGAGGATTTGGGCTTGGGTTGTAACGATTTTGAATACGGGGAGTCGTTTTTAGATAAAAAAAGCTACCTAGATTTGCTGCTGACAGTAGAAGAAAATAATTTAGTAAGAAAAAAATTATATACCCCCTTTAAAAGTTGGATTTTATTTAAAAATTGGAATTTATTAGAAAAGGAAAAGATCCCTTACCTTCCTAAAGAGATTACTACATTGATACAAAATTACTTGGAAACATCTAGAAAGTTAACTTTAAAAATTTAAATAGCTTATTCATATACTATAATGGTTAATATTGCGATTGCTGAAATTAATTAAGGATCAATTTGTGCACAAGGAAAGTTTTAAAACATGGTTTTTTAGGCACGCGATGAACATGGTTCCGTTGTTTTTCGGGACTGGCGGGAAGGTGATTTATATTCAACATGATTGGAAGCATGTAACCGCGCAATTAAAGTTAAATATATGGACTCGCAATTATGTTGGCACTATATTTGGAGGCAGCCAATTTGCTGCTGCCGATCCGTTCTTTATGCTTATGTTGTTTAAAATTTTAAGTAAGGATTATATAATCTGGGATAAATCAGGTACTATAAACTATAAGAAACCCGGCAAAAAAAAATGCAAAGCTGATTTTGTTTTCACCGATGCAGAGCTAGAGGAAATTAAACAACAAACAGCGTTAAATGGTAAGTATGAATTTAAAAAACAGGTTGCATGGATCGATGTCGATGGCGAAGTTATTTCTAATATAGAAAGAACACTATACGTGGCTACTAAGGAATATTTCAAGAAGCGTAAGCATATGTAATTGTCACTGGTTTATGTTGATTCGTTCCATAAACGTTGCCATTCAGTTAAATACTGTTGCGCAAGTTCTGGGCATTTGTTAATAACTAGGACATTTTCAGCATTACTCTTTTCAGCCGCTTTGGTATAATTAAAACTGCCTACTTGGATAGTTTTAGCATCAATTACCATAAATTTATTATGCATTATTGGGTATTTGTTGTTAATACGAAATCTAAGTTTTTTATTTTTTAATGAGGTGCAGATGCTACCACGCTCTGTGGTGCGTTTTTTATCGAGTACAATCTTGACATCAACGCCGCGCTGCTGTGCTTTTTCTAAGGCATCTACAATAGCAGTAGAGGTGAATGAATATGCTGCAACGTAGATAGATTGTTTGGCATTATCGATAGTAGCTATAATTAAATCTCTGGCGCCCATTCTTGGAGAAAATGCAACTTCAAAGGTTGGACAAGGCGAACTAGGGCGTATAATGGGTTTTGCCGCGATCGTATTGCAAGTTAATGAGATAAAAAATAATAGACCTACTGTTAGATTTTTGTTCATTGTTTTTTGCGCTGTAAAAAGTTAGAATTCTTTGATATTATCGTACTTGTTAAAGCAATTACAAGTACTGCTAGCTTTACAGCGATATATACCGATGCTAGAGTGTGAAGATTGGCGTCGCCAGTGCGCATTTTCTAATCGAAGGATCGACAGCATGAAAATTGTTAAATATTCTTTAGCCTTAATTACCATTATATTATTTAGTAGCGGGGCTGGTGCGGTGGAATTACTAGGTCATAAATGGTACTTGGGTATACTTAATCAACAAGCCTTAATCATGGCAGATTATCCTGAGCAAAAGCCATATCTGCAATTTGAGACTGATAATACCTTTACGGCGTTTATAGGTTGCAACCGTATTGTTGGTAATTATTCATTGATTGATAAAAATGGGCTGCAATTGAATGCTGCAATTCCAGCTGCAAATAACATAAAATGTAAACCAGACTTTATAGCCTTAGAAAATACTTTCATAAATTCATTGCCTAATGTTAAAGTTTGGCAAATAACCAACGATGTCTTATACCTAAAGGCTAAAGTTAATGATATAACATCTATAGCAATATTTATGCCCGATGAGCCATACTAGCCTTTTTTGGCTTCGCCATAATGCTCGTCTATGGGGTAAGTTTGTTCTACAAAATCTTGGGAATCAGGATCTTCTAGTAAAGGTAGTGCCCCTAGTACTTCTTCATTATCATCTAATATGTAGATGTCTTTTAATGGTTGATTTTTAGTTTGCAAATTAGCCATGATAGTTAACGGCGTTAACGATATAATAATAGTAGCAATAAATCTCTTGCTATGAAATCTTGATCTGTACATAACTATTTTTCCTTGATTACCTGACTTTGATATTTTCAGTGCTCACGCTCTTTACGCCTGGTATGGTCATAACAGAGTTTTTAATCGTATTTATGTCCATAGCATCAACAACTGCACCGGATATAGCGACTGCGCCATTGACAGTTACTATTTGCAAATCATAGCCAGATTTAATTTTATCTTCATCTGAAAGTTTTTGTATAGTACCATTAGCTGTATTGGTTATCGCTGTATCAGAGGTGGCTACGGTATTGGTAGTTTTGCCTCCGGAAAACGCGTTGCCAACTCCATTGCCGATATCAGAAACACCACTGCCCACCCCATTACCCACATCCTTTACTGCATCACCAATGCCGCCTACAATATTAGATATGCCGTTGCCAATACTATCCGCAGTCCCAGCATATGCACCTAATGGTAACATCATTATGAGCACTGCAACAACGAGTGTACTTTTGTTCATTTTGCACCTCCAATCGCGCCATCCCGTATAACAAATATAGACAATTTTATTATATTTTCCTCTAACCTCACCCCAATCTCTGACGTTCACGGTTGCCGGCCTTAGAATCATAATCTGCTTTTAATTGACTTAAGATTGTCTTGGCTTCTATTATTGAAAGATTATTACGGTAGTTGGGCATGTCATCAATAACACTATTTATTACAGTCTCAAGCACCTCTAATAACAATATCAGCTTTTGAATCGCCTTCACATATGATTTAGTGTATTCTAGAATTAGTTACAAATTTGGATAATAAAATTGAAAAAAATTATAATAGCTTGCTGTGCGGTCGCCGCGATTTCTATATCCGGTTGTACTGGTCCTGGGGAATACTGGGAGCCAAAAACCTACGGGGTCCGAGATAGTCATTGGCAACAAATGTCAGCTGGTGAACAAGATATTGTAGTTAGAACTTATAATGAAAATTTACGTGTTGCTGAACAGATGAAGTTGAATGCTTTGAAGCAAAAACAGACGAGGCAGCTTGCTAAAGCGCAACGCAAAAATGCGGCGGCTCAAAGTAAGCGTTTAAAGAAAGAGCTTTCGCATCTTAAGCAAGAACAAGATCAAAATACCGCAAAGATAGATATACTGGCAAATCCATTAAATCCATAGGTACTTGTCATGTTTTTACCTTTCATGGCTTAGGTATTAAACTAGTAATCTCCCCAGCATCTGCAAGGGCGCCCGCATCTGGTATAGTTAACTTGGACACTATTTCATCTAATGAATCAATTTTTCTAAGATTATTATATGCAGTTAATTCATGAGCGAATATTGGGGGAATATAAACTATATTATCTTCTCCATTTTTAACAGATTTTCCATAACGCTCTATGACAGAGCTGTGTATGCTTTCATCTGCAGCTGTTTGGAGCAAGAAACGTCTATAGGGATCACTTAAATCATTCCACTTGAGATTTATATTGCCCGCGACTGGGGCGTTATAATTATCGTGCTGCATTGCTAGCGGATCAGGTTTTAGATTGCTATTTATCAAAAATTTTGGCTCTAATTGCAGATCAAATTTGTTGGCTTCGTCTACCATCCAATGTAAGGTGATATTTGAAAGACCTTTTTCGATATAGCCGCCGCCGATATCTGAATGTACTCCTGCGAACCACATTTGTAGCGAATTTGTCGTTGGGCTTGCAAGCCATAATTCAGGTTTAAAAGTCTCACGCAATTCATCTATTGATATCGCATGGCGCGCAGTTTTTACCACTGAACTGAGTTTTGCATCCTGGTGGACATGCTCTACGACAAAACCCCGCACCGTATCCCACAGCCCTACAAAGTGAACCATGTTTGCATATGGGTGACACATACTAAGAAATTTTTTAACTTGTGGATTCTGATCCGGATGTTTATCCATGCTATACAACCTAAAGCCGTATTCAACTGCAAGCTTTAATTGTAAGTCGCTTGTAAAATATTTCTTATCAAGTAAACCAATATATCTTATTAAAGTAATCAGAATGCGTTGCGTGTAGGCGCCACGACTAAAACCAAATAAGAATATCTGATCGCCTGGCTCATAATTTTTTGCTAAAAAAAGATATGCTTGTGCTACGTTGTCTATGATCCCAGTGGCTGTAAGTTCCTCGTAATTAGCCATAAATTTATTGTAAACATACTGCGTATTTTTAAAAAAGCTCTGTGGTTTCCAACTCCAACTGATAAGATTGCCGTTTTTATCAAGTTTTGGTGAACCAAGCCCGCGATCGTAATATACCAATCTAGTTTGATTTGGTAATTGATATTGATCCACCTCCCAGCCTTGTGAAGGGTCGCTATATTTGTTACGTGTTCCTGGTAGTTCTACTCCTAACATATCACGTAAAATTTGTACGTTGGTTATTAGATTGGCCTCGGGTGAATCGCCCGTGCCATCGCATAAAACTATGAGCTGTTTAGGCATAATTTATTTCCATATAAACTAATAATATAAAATTAAATATTAGCACAATGTATAGTGTTAGATATATTTGTGTACTGGCATCAAAAATGTTTGAAAGTCGATTGATTGCTTGTGACGTTAGTAGTAGGAGCCGCTACATGACGTAAAGAAGTTATAAGATTTCTAAATATAACCGGGTCATCCGATATTAGATGCGTCATCACTTCATCATAAATGACACGTGGAACGGCCCATTGCTAGATTTTAGTTAGAAGAATAATTGTATGTTAGATCAGTATTATTGTCAACTCAGATTACCCCAATCTCTTACGCTTACGGTTGACCCCAGCATCATAATCTGTTTTTAGTTGATTGAAGAGTATCTTGGCTTCTATTATTGACAAATTGTTACGATAGTTGGGCATGTTATTAATAATATTATCTATTACAGTATCACGTGCCTCAAGATTAACCTCGGCGACTATCAAGCTAATGGCGCGCTTCAAGACATTTTTTAGATTTTGTTTATTAATGATGCTATTGTCATTTTTATATTTTAATATAGCATCTAGAATTTTAGCAGTGGTATTGTATTTCTCAACTTTATTGCTGATTTTTGAAACTTCTGCCTCTAAAATATCATAAAGCTTAGGTCTAATTTCTTCATCAGATATGGCAAGATATTGTAATTGCAGATATTGTTTATCTAGCTCTGAAGGTTGATTAGCAGCCATTTGCATATTGGCAAGTACAGCAGCTTCAAATTTATCATATGTGGGGTAAACTTCTTGCATGCTAGCAATATGTAGTAGAACATGTTCAATACTTAGCTCAATTCCTGAGTTGAGAGCCTCAATGTCGTCACGATCAAGTAACATGGCAATATTGTCTGAGCCCATCATTGCTATTCTATCACAACATTCCCCAAGTGAATTTTTAACATCATTGATTTGTTTCATTTCTGCATCAGATAATGTTGTTACTGCGCGCATTTCTATGTCAGCAAATAAATCATCTAAATTAAAATTGGTTTTGATATCATTAAATTTATCTAACATAAGTTTATTAATTACACTAAATGCGGACTGCTTTACTTGCTCATGTTGCAAGTGTTGTGGGACTTTTATCGATAAAAAGGTGTCAAATATCATTCTAAATCCGCGCGGAGTGCCTAATGGGCAGGACATCAGGTCTTCATTTGCTTTCATTAAGTTGGATAGTTGAAAAGATATGGCTGTATCAATTGTTTCAGTTTCAGAAGTAGGCTGGCAGTTTTCCATGGTTGCGTTTCTGCAAGCTAGTATATATGGTAGCATTTTTCTTATAACTTCCAGTCCCTTTTTCTGCTCTTCGGTTCCTAAATGTGGCATTGAGTTAAGAAAAGTTGTTACCCACAAGAAAGCCAACTGATTTTGATCGCTTTTGTCGTGAATCGCCAAAAATTTTTCATTGTCATATGGGTCAAGGGTATTTTGTAGTTCTGGTGTTGCGTTAGACTTTTGTATTCTTGCAATAAGCATATTTTGTATAGAGATGACAGCATCAGCAAATGTTGGTATATTTTTTTGATTATTCTCGTCTAAATATTCTTTTACTTTAGACAGTGATTGTTTGGCAAAATTAAAATCATGCTCATTAATTTCTGGTGCTCTTAGGCCAGAATATTCAAGTAGACTATGGTTATAAAGTCCTTTTCTTAGCCAGATAAGAGAGGCAATTATAATTTCTGTTGCATGTTTACTTTTTATATTATCTAATAGATTTTTTTCTAGCAGGGCTATTACATTCGTTAGATCATCACTATAAATTTCATTAATATTCTCGCCACACTGAACTAGGTCTATAAGTAATTCTATCTGACCGTGGTGTGCTATTAAAGCAAGAAATGTCCGCTTTCCAGGCGGGGTGATAGTAATGTCTGCGCCTTTTTTACGTAAATATTCAACTACATTCCATTTTTGATTTTTTGCAGCAATCCAGATTGGTGTCACGTTGGTGTAACTGTCTACTTTGGAGACAATATCCAACAGGCTGCTATTCTTGACAAATAGTTTTTTAACCAATTCTAGTTGGCCGCTCCCTGCAGCTAAAGTAAGTAACTTCGGTTTTCCAGGTGGGGCGATAGTAATGTCTGCACCTTCATCAAGTAAATAATCAACTATGTCCCATTTCTTACCGCTTGCAGCAATCCAGATTGGTGTCATGTCGACATGATTGCCTACATTGGAGACAATATTCAACAGGCTGCTATCCTTGACAAATAGTTTTTTAACAAATTCCAGTTGGCCGCGCCCTACAGCTAAAGCAAGAAACGTCGGTTTTTCAGGTGGGGTGATAGTAAAGTCTGCACCTTCATCAAGTAAATAATCAACTATGTCCCATTTCTTATTTTTTGCAGCAACCCAGATTGGTGTCATGCCTGCGCCAGGTCCTGCAGCTATGAGATTATCCAACACTGATCTACACCTGGGAAATAGACTTTTAACCCGATCTATTTCTCCACTTAGCACAGCATTAGCTAGTTCTTCTATATCATTATCACTGGCCATAATCGTCGCCCACTTAACGTTATACAATCATATAGATATGGTATAAGAGGTTTGGGTTCAATTCGCTTCGCTATTAGTTAGAAAAATGATTGTATGTTAGATCAGTATTATCGTCAACTGGACATGGCCCCAGCGGTTTTGGTACTATTGGCTAAATTTTAGAATAGTAACCAACATATGCCATTATTACGCTTAGAAAACGCCTCACTATCTTTTGGCCAGGTGCCAATTTTAGATAAAGTGAATCTAAATATAGAACCACGCGAAAAGATTTTTCTAGTGGGTCGTAATGGTATCGGTAAGTCATGTTTGTTAAATGTTATTCAGGGTACATTGCCAGTAGATGATGGCATTATACATCGCGAGCCAGGTTTAAAAATTGCGGTTTTAGAGCAAGAATTGCCACAAGATGAGCAAATCACGATTTATGACTATGTAGCATTAGGTCTAAATGAAGTGGGGGTGTTACTGCTGCGGTATCACCATCTTATTATCGCTCCCAAAGTAGAGTCTAAAGCTTGGATGGATGAGCTTGAAGATGTCCAAAAACACATTGAATTGCGTCAAGGCTGGCAATTTGGGCAGATCATCGATGATGTATTAACCCGTTTAGAGCTACCAGCTGATAAAGCATTGGCTACTTTGTCTGGTGGTTGGAAACGTCGTGCTGCGCTGGCTAAAGCACTGGTGTCACAACCAGACTTGTTATTATTAGACGAGCCAACTAATCACTTAGATTTAGCGGCTATTGAGTGGTTAGAAGAATATTTATCTAGCTACAATGGCGCATTATTATGTATAACCCACGATCGTGTATTTTTACGCAAATTGAGCCAAAGAATTATAGAACTAGATCGTGGCATTCTAAGCTCATACATTGGTAACTATGATGGCTATTTGGTTGATAAAAATCATCGCTTAGAAGTTGAAGCACGACAAGCAAAACTGTTTGATAAAGTTTTAGCCAAAGAAGAAGCATGGATCCGCCAAGGCGTTAAAGCGCGCCGTACCAGAAACGAAGGGCGCGTCCGACAATTAGAGCAATTACGCCGTGAACGCAGTCAACGCCGTGAATTACAAGGCAAACCACAATTTACCAATACACAGCAGGTTTCTTCAGGTGATCTAGTTATTGATGCTGTAAAAGTAAATTTTGCCATTGGCGATAAAAAATTAGTTAATGATTTTTCAATGCGGATCTTCAAGGGCGATAAAATTGCATTGATTGGCCCCAATGGCATTGGTAAAAGTACGCTGTTAAAGTTGTTATTGGGAGCTTTGCAACCACAAAGCGGCACTATAAAATTAGGTACCAATTTGCACATTGCTTATTTTGATCAGCTGCGTGCTGGAATTAATTTTGACCAAAATGCAGTTGATAATGTTGCTAATGGTAGAGACTCGATTATCGTAAATGGTAAATCAAAACATATCATTAGTTACCTGAGTGATTTCTTGTTTACGCCAGAACGTATGCGCTTGCCAGTACGGCGTTTGTCGGGGGGCGAATGTAATCGTTTACTATTGGCTAAACTTTTTAGTGTGCCTAATAATTTGCTTGTTATGGATGAACCAACTAATGATCTAGACATAGAGTCATTAGAGCTATTAGAAGAAATTTTAAGCGACTATGCCGGTACATTGCTATTGGTTAGCCATGATCGCGA
>Ga0206973_1161_pt1 | contig 13338 bp, 7 predicted proteins | sample Alteio_BWOrgHeat_83_FD_152927 | JGI IMG/M metagenome (GOLD analysis project Ga0206973, IMG submission 152927) | Enriched cells from forest soil in Barre Woods Harvard Forest LTER site, Petersham, Massachusetts, United States -... | ecosystem: Environmental > Terrestrial > Soil > Temperate forest > O...
ATTTTGTTGTTTGCATCCTATAAGCGGACTCGATCACAGATGTCACTAGATCAATTACTACTTAATAAGTCATACCTACATTTGATATATTGAAGTAACTTTTTTACCTTAATCGTTGAATTGTGTAAGCGATGAGCCTAAACTATTTTGATATGAGAAAATTATGCCACTCTTTAAATGGTTTCTTGTTTTTATTTTCCTAACCGCAGGATCTTTTGCATATGCTATGATAACAGTAGAACATGTTGATTTAAATAAATACCTAGGCAAATGGTATGAAATTGCACGATTTGAGGCGTGGTTTGAGACTGATTGTGTAAATGTCACTGCAGAATATTCTAAAAAGGATGACTTGATTAAGGTAGTAAACACGTGCCATTTGAATACGCTAAATGGCAAATTAAAGTCATCTACTGGTAGGGCTTGGGTAGTTGATAATAAGACTAACGCTAAGCTGAAAGTAAGTTTTCTTCCTGGATATCTTAGTTTCCTTAATAGATTTTTTTCAGGCGATTATTGGATTTTAAAGTTGGATCAAAATTATGAAGTTGCAATGGTTGGTGAACCAAGCAAGAAATATTTATGGATATTGGCACGCACAACCGTAATAGATCATAGGATATATGAAGAGTATGTAAATTATGCGCGTGATTTAGGCTTTGATATAAGTAAATTACAATTAACACCTCAAGAAAGGCATAATTAATTGTACAATTATGTTTGGTTTAGGTCAGACTTGAGAATCGCAGATAACCCAGCATTATGGCACTCACTCAATGCAAATCCAGCACAACAAACTCGCGGTTTATTTTGCATCACCATACAACAATGGAGGAAACATAATTGGGGAGACAATAAAATCTCCTTTGTTTTGCAATCTTTATATGAATTGCAAAATGATTTGGCAACGCTAAATATTGAGTTAATAATACGCGAAAGTAATACATTTAAAGACTGCGCTAAAGACATCGTAAAATTTTTAAATAGCAATAAGGCAAGCAATTTATATTATAATATCGAATATGAACTAAATGAAAATTTACGCGATCAAAAAATAGCATCCGCATTGAAATCCACGAACATTAAAATACATCCATTTCACGATCAGTGTTTAATTCCTCCGGGAATAATCTTAAACAAAAACAAATCGCCATACTCAATATTTACACCATTTAAGGCATCATGTTATAAATATTTACATAAACACCCGGTAAAATTATATCCAACCCCAAAGGCACAAAATTGCATAACACCTACAGCCAAAATTAACCAGCAGCATATAGATTTTTTTAGAACAAACCCTATCTTAAAGTTTTGGCCAAGTTACAAGGCACATGTTGTCAAAAGACTTAAACTTTTTTGCGGTTCAAAAATTGCTTCCTATAAAGAAAAACGCGATTTCCCAGCCGAATCAGTTACTAGCACACTATCTCCTTACTTAGCCTGCGGCAGAATTTCGGTACGAGAATGTTTTAATGCGGCAATAGCAACGAACAAAAATGAATTTGACACTGGAAATCAAAGTGTAATTTGTTGGATTAACGAATTATTATGGCGAGATTTTTATAAGCAAATTATATTTCACTATCCTAATATATGCAAAGGTATTAATTACAACAGAAAATATGATAAGCTGAAATGGTCTAAAAATTTAGAATTATTGACCGATTGGCAAAGAGGGGAAACGGGGATCCCTATCATAGATGCGGCAATGCGCCAGCTGATTCAAACGGGATGGATGCATAACCGTTTGCGCATGATTGTTGCAATGTATTTAACAAAAAATTTATTAATTGACTGGCGCGAAGGCGAGCATTTTTTTAGTCAACATTTGATCGATTTAGATTTTGCATCCAACAATGGTGGTTGGCAATGGTCTGCATCAACTGGGACTGATGCAGCACCATATTTTAGAATTTTTAATCCAGTTGAACAAAGTTTGCGGTTTGATCCAGAAGGCAAATTTATAAAAAAATTCTGCCCTGAATTAGCTAAGGTGCCACTAGCATCTTTACATGATCCTTCAGCAAGCTTAAGCCCAAAAGAACTGGCAAATCTAAACTATCCTCAACGAAATGTAGACCTTTCTGAAACCAGAAAGAGAGCGCTTGCATATTTTAAGGCAGCGATAAACAATTCTAACCTTTGAAATCCCCAGGTATCAGCGGTTCTCAATTCGGATGGACAATAGATTACGCAAGTTGTAGCAAATTAATCACAAGGATTTACGAGCTATCGTGTTAATCTATATAAATACGGTGGTTTACACCGGCACAGTCTCCGGCCCTAATCATCAACCTAGGTCATATTGAGTTGCCGCATTGTTTCATTGTTTCTGAGATCTCAACCCGGAAATTTCCATAGAAGCTATTGAATCTAATAACGCTGTAACATGAAGACCACTTACTAAGCCATCTTCATGGAATCCATATCGCCAATATGCACCGCAATAATAAGTCTCGTCCTTCTTAGATGTAAGCTCTGTTTTTACAAACCCAGGTGTGACTATTGATATAGTTATATTAGAGTTATAGTACTGAACTTGCAGACATTGCAATAGATATCGCACAGCAGCCTTGGAACTTCCATACCCTTCTGCTCTGGGCAGACCAATAATAGCTGCCGAACTAGCCATACCTACAATATATGGATTTGCAGATCCTTGCAGTGCTTTAATTCCATACGCTATGCAGTTTCGGTTTGCTATGCCCCAAAAGTTTGTATTCATATTCCGATGCAATATTTTTAGATCAAAATCTGGCCAATTAATATATTCACATATACCTGCATTCAAAATCATCGTATCAATATGATTAAATTTTTCTGTTATTTGCAAACAAAATTCTTTAACCCCAATTTCGTCTGTGACATCTAGTTGATAAATATGCAATTTTTCTGCATAATTTCCCTTTAATGTTTGTAATTTATCTCCATGCCTAGCCGTTGCAATTACAATATTACCTTCCGCAAGAAGTTTTGCGCTTAAGGCATATCCAATCCCAGATGATGCCACGGTAATCCAGATTATCGACGGTTTCTCCATCATATATAAATCCATTCCATAGATATTAAGCAAGCAAACCAGAAGCATCGTATCTGTCCTATTGAGCAAGCATACTCGTTTGCTATTTTTTGATAAAGAGCCACAACATATGTTAGTTTTAATTCAAAATAATTGGTATGGTATTTAGAGCAAAAATATATTTAATATTCTTCATGTAAACCTCTTAAGAACTAATTACTATCGTCTTTATTCTTTAGTTTATTTTCCGGTTCAATTCTATAGGTTTTAAATTCATAAATTGTTAATGCTAAACCTTCTTTAATTATTCCTATTTAAGTTTTACTATTTTCATGTGATCGCTTGATCAAATCGACAATCTATTTTCAGATTTTGATAACTTCAGTTCACAGTCCTGCAGAATTACATCTCTTAGCATACGCTTAAATTTTGGCTCTAATAAATCATTGGAGAGATTATCAATAATTGATATAATATTTTTTGTATAATTTTTTAATCCAAATGTTTGCGCTCCATCTTGTGAGATATCCCCCAAAATTAGTCTCTGCAGATCAGCAAATCTCTGTTCCTCAAATTCAGCATCGCTCATCTCTGAGCGAATAAGCATCGTTTCAAAATCTATAAATTCTATTAATGTAGTTTTTTCATTCCAAATACAATTGGTGGCTAATGCATCGCCATGAATGATTGAATTTTTATGTAATATGCACAATGCAACAATTGAAGCAGTGATTATTTTATCTTTGTGTTGTATATCAATATCAACATTAGAAATGACATCGTACAAAGAAATACCTGGCACAAATTTTTTAATTAGCCCCTGTACATTCATTGCACATTTACCATCGTTATTAAAATATTTTATATTAAATGCATCCACAAATTGTTCCAAAATAATATTATTACGTATCTCCATAGAAGTAACAATTTGTTTTACTTTTAAAATAAACAGCTCATCACTAGCTTCATTTTGTACTACTAAAATTCCAATAGAACCAGAACCTCCACCAATTGAGGCAACTACTCTATAGGTAATTGAGTTATAACTGAATTTGGTATCGGCTATGCAAGTAATATTATTACACGTGTATCGTTCTGTTGCAGCTTCAATAATTGCACGAATATCTTTCTGGCCTTGCGCCAAAAACAAGCAAGTATTTCCGTGACCATTTATAATAATTGGGTTGGCTCCTAGCTCTAATAACTCTTGAACCACATGCTTGTTGCCTTCTTCAATTGCGACACTCAAAGGGGTAACTTTATTTCTATTTATCCTATTTAATTGTGCACTATCAAAGTCTCTACATTTAAGAAAGTTATATAATTCAGTAGATGTTTTCATTTATTAAACCACACATTTTAGTTCCGCGCTTTTATACCGCCATTAACGCATGGCGATCAATCGTCACTAAAATAAATATCTAAAATTAATAGTTGCAAGCACGGGTGCATTGTATGCTTCTGAAGAGTCCGTTCCGGACCAGCATATGACCTACCTTAATCTTTCATTAGCTCAATCCTTCGATCTGGGATTAACCACATCAAAGCAACTGAAATATAAATTACCGCAGCTATCCAAGGAACAAATAGAGCTATGATAATACCTAGCAAGTATAACAATTGGGAAATTTTACCTTTAAAATCTTTACCAACTGCTTTGGCTAAGATAGATTTGCTACCCTGACTATATATAATTACACGCTGCAAAATAAAATATGCAGTTGCCGCAAAAAATAATACAATTCCATATAGCATGGTAGGAATTGGTGCAAGATGATTTTCTCCCATCCAACCAGTTACAAATGGAAATAAAGAAAGCCAAAATAATAGATGCATATTTGCCCATAAGATACCCGCGGTGACATGCCTTGTAACATGTAGCATATGATGGTGATTATTCCAATAAATAGCTAAGTATAAAAAACTTAACACATAGGTTAAAAATACTGGAAGTACTTTATTCAAAGAGGATAGTTCACTACCATGTTGCACTTTCATTTCTAGCACCATGATCGTAATAATAATTGCTATTACTGCATCACTAAATGCCTCTAATCTATTTGTGCCCATTTCCATGTTTACATCCTCGTAACATTTTGCTATATATAAATTATATCATAAAGTGGGTTTTTAACATGTATTCAGGCAAACGAAGCGAAATTAACAAAATATGGCCGAGTGATCCAACTATTGAAGGAGCTGGGGTACATTTAAAACGCGCGTTTGGTTTCCATGAAATTCCGTTATTAGATCCTTTTTTGCTTTTAGATGATTTTCGTTCACAAAATCCACAAGAATATAAAGCCGGATTTCCCTGGCATCCACATCGCGGCATTGAAACTGTAACTTATATATTAGAGGGTGATGTAGAGCATGGCGATAGTTTAGGCAATCAAGGTAATATTTCTTCTGGTGACGTACAGTGGATGACCGCTGGAAGTGGAATAATTCATCAAGAAATGCCAAAAGGAAACTACAAAGGTGAAATGCTCGGTTTCCAATTGTGGACAAATTTACCGGCTAAGGCAAAAATGACGCCGCCACGTTATCAAGAAATCAAACGCAATTCCATACCATTAATAAGCAGGCAGGATGGCGTAAAAATCAAAATTATTGCTGGCAGCGTAGATGAAGTTCAAGGGCCAGCTAAAGGTATTATGATTAATCCAGAATTTTTAGATGTTGAAATACCTGCTGGGAAGTCTTTCATTCATAATGTTAATCCAAAGCATACTGTATTAGCTTATGTAATAGACGGTGCAGCATATTTCGATGCAAAACATAATCCTTTTTCACATGACGCAATCGGAAAAAATTATTTTGATATGATCCCACCATGCGAATGTAAAAATGGTACTCTAGTTTTATACGCCAGGGGTGGGGATCATATTGAGGTAACTACGGATAAATATTCTGTACGCTTTTTGCTAATTTCTGGTCAACCACTCAATGAGCCAATAGCCTGGTATGGCCCAATAGTAATGAATACTAAAGAAGAACTAGAAGTAGCTTTTGCAGAATATAAAAATGGTACATTTATACATTATCAGTAAATAATCGTAAATCGATCTAAGGTCGTTTTGCAACTCAGCAGTAATATTTGTTGCGCATACACTTAGATACTATTTCGTGATCAATTGCATAACAAAAGCAAATGGTTATATACCTGTTTTTTTATTACTTTAAACTATAATTAAGAGATATTATTCAAAATTTTCAAGGAATATCAATGCCACCGTTATTAACAGATAAATATCCAGATTTAGAATCTAAACTCATTCCTCTTATCATAGAAGGAATAAAAATACCTTACCTTACTACTATAAATCATACGTCTATTGTTACTCCTAGGGAGTATCCCAATGTTACAGCCAACAGCCAGATAGAAATTCAATGCTTAAAATCTAATAAGGACTCCTGGGATCAAAAACTAAAATCACTAGTGGAAATATTTAAAGCTAAGGGTATACCCATGGAATTTGGAGCACAGAAGTATATCTCTGTAATCAATCATTCTGACCCTGAATATTGTTCATTCCGTATAAATGTAAGCCTTATAGACTTAGATAGATTATTAGAAAGTGAAAGTACGTTATATCAACAAAGTGGCAATAGAAATGCTTTATATGAAAATTGGAACCAAAAAGGAATAGATGGGTTTTTACCTCATAAGATTATAAAGGCTATCAATAATACAATTTTTGATAAAGAAGGCTATCCTGTCGCTTATCTTGTTAAGCCCAGTAACGCTTTCTGTCTGGCTTTTGATGCTGATGGCGATGCTTCTACCGCCAATGCTTTTCATGATTTTTATCTTTTATTTGAAGATTTATGCAAAAAGCATAATATAAAATTATTACCAAATGCAACTAAATATGCAACAAGTAGAACAGTATCAAATTCATCGATAGTTAAATATGAGTTTAATATTTTACCTGCTGATATGGAGAATTTGTTACTATCAGAATGTCCTAATTATGCGGCCTATAGAGGGGCTGCATCAATAAATAGACTCGCTGCCCCTGAGAGTGCAGACATTAAAGATGGTGTTATATGTTTATTCCCTGCAATGTTACTGGATGATGAAGTATATGTGCCACGTAACGCAGGATGTAATATGAGCGAAATAATTAGTGTACAATTAGCAAATTATATTAAAAAGTATGTATTGTCGGATGCTGATGTGCCAAAAGAAGATTTTTTTGGCCATCATAATTCTAAGCTTACTGGAGATTTTTTAAAAATAGACGCCAATGATATTTTTTCTACACTAGAAAAATGCATGAACATCGATGAACTTCACCGTCAACAAGCTGACGGTACAAGACCTTTAGCAAAAGCCGATACCCCATTAATTCAAACATGTGAGCTAACAAATAATGAAGACGCAATTAGAATTTATCAACGATATGCTGCCGTAACGCATACTGAACTTGAACAGTTAAAATCATGTGAAATACATATCTTAGATTTTCTGGTTCAACTTAGGGAAGTGGTTAATCATAAAATACCATTTTTGTCTGAAAGAAATGTAGCTTCACCTTCCAGTTATACACATCAAAGCCTTGAAAACGAAAAAACAGCGATTTTAAAAATTGATGAACTTACAGCAGCCATAAAACATCTTTCTAATAAGATAAAGGTTTAGCTAATTGCGTCGCAAGCTAGATCACCACATAATATAGTTAAAATTGATAGCTTAAATTAACTTGCCCAAAATTGTCATAATAGCCATGGCGCACTTCATAATTATAACTAAACTGTAAATCAAGATTTTTATATAAATTAAAAACATAATCAGCACCTAGCTTTAACGCTAAACGTGCCGGGGAGCTACTCATAATAAAAGCATTGCCCCCCACTACAAAATTAGCTGTTGTTACTTGCCCAGGGCTTAATACATCGTAAGTAATCATAGCGCTTAGTCTACTATCAGCCCTAGACCACAAGCCATGATTATTTTCAAGTACGCTCAATCTTAGGCCTGCGCCTAATGTAAAAATACTTTGATTATTTTTGGTAGCAACATGTAACGCTGCGACGCTATTGTCCTCATCATACGCGGGTTGATGCACTAATACATATTGGGCCGTTGCAACTGGTGACAAGCATAATACATCGTTTAAATTATAGTCTGTACCAATATTAGCTCTAACACCCCCTAACGCGCCCCTGTAACTTGCAGAGGTACTCAAATCTATACCATTGATTCCAAAAACTCGAACTCCATGGCTTTTGTCAATAACACCGCTTAAAATCCACTCCAACCACTCGACAGCATAATAATCTGGCAATGTCTTTGAACCATAAGCCATAAAGCTATAACCTAGGATACGAGTCTTATTTGTTGTATTTACTAACGCATACACATTAGCATTAGATAAACCTAATGCTATTCCATACAAATCATCATTTTTGGCTCTAAAATCAAAACCTAACACACCTCCGAGTATTTTAGCCCTATAACCTTGATTACCACCGTTAGTTTGTTGTTTAGAGATACTTCCAAGACTGGATAACCACATAGCAGTATTATGGCTCAAGTCTCCAGTAGCAATGCCTGAGGTAACTAATTTTTTAGTGCATTTATGATTTTTTCTACTACTTTTACTTTTGGAAACACGCGCTTCTATTTTATTAAAGCCTATATTTTGCATGGCTATTGTCACACCGCTAGTGGTAGTGTTCGCTTCTAAATTAGATAATATATAATCATATTGCGCTTGCGTAGTTGCAGTATTAACTGCTTGCAACAATGCCATTTGCCCTGAATTAACGCTACCATTTGACATATCGTTTAGAACATTAGCAATTTGTGACGGCACTCCAGGTGGTGGAATTAAGGCACTGCCGCTGCTACGCACATATGCCACACGTAATATATTGCCACCAATAATTTGCTCACTCCACTGCCCCAACATCCCAGATGCCGGAAGGTTTACAACAGTACCACCATTAGTAACAATCGAAGTACCCGATAAAATATCCCAAGTGAACGAAGAACCCGTTGGGGCAAAGAAACTTGATGCAACATTTATGATGCCGTCATTTAGATTAATTGCACAATTAGCCGTAATACTGTCAAAAGTTGTATCGTCAACAATATTATAATTTTGGACCCCAGAACTTAAAAAGTTTATAGCATCTAAAGTTTGATTACCATGCACATCCATAGAGCCAGTGTTGGTTAAAGTAAAGCCTGGCATATTTATAATATTTTGCATATTTATAAAGCCACTGTTATTAATATCACCCGTTGCGTCTAATGGATTATTTATGTTTAAAGTCCCAGCATTATTTATCGCACCACTACCAGCGCCAGTTATATTAAGCGTCGCACCAGATAGATTGTTTATAGTATTACTTACTATGGCATTTAAACCCAGCTCTAATATGCCGCCACTAGCATTAGTTATAATTCCAGAGTCAAACGTATTATCTATAGTCATAGTACCACTATTGTTAACAGCACCCAGACCACTATAATTTGAATTTATATTAGTAGTAGTACCTGCAACAGTTGCAAATAAAGTATCAACCCCTGATATAGGATTATTTGCCGTAAAAACAGTGCCACTATTAAGTATATTAATAGTTGCTACATTTATTATGGAATTTGCTGTCGTAAAGATTACGCTATTAGCATCACCTATGTTTAATATCGAACCAACATTTCCAGTCAAAGCAGAGCCAAAAGGTGCGGCACCTGTATTAACATTTATAGTTCCAGTATACGTGAAAGTTGCCGGTTGTATAAAACTACCGCCAGCATTTATATTCATAGTGCCACTATTGCTAGATGTGTTAGCAGGCATAATAGTGCCGAAAGCATCTACATTTCCGGCATTATTTAATACCCCAGTAATTGTGCCGCCACTTAAAGATAATATGCCATTAACGCCAACGTTAATGGCACCGCCGTTCGGTAGATTAGCGCCAGCGGCCTGCAAAGTACCAGTGTTTATAGAAGTAGCACCAGTATAGGTATTAGTACCACTCAAAGTTAACATCGAGCTACCAGCTTTAGTTAAACTACCGCCAACACCACTAATTATCCCGGCATAATTAGCATCAGAATTTTGCGTAACTGTTAAAATAGCTGTGCCTAAGGTAATATTACCACCACTAGCACCACCACCAGATAAAGTATTTATAGTTTGATCAAGGCTATTTAAATCAAATATAGCACCGCTAGTATTGGCTAAAGTAACTGCGTTAGAACTAGCAATTACACCTGCAATGCCAGCTTGTAAAGTGCCGGCATTTATAGTAGTAGTGCCAGTGTAAGTATTTACGGCGTCTAAAATTAACATCGAACTACCAGCTTTAGTTAAACTGCCACCGATACCACTAATTATCCCGGCATAAGTAGCATCAGAATTTTGTGTAACTGTTAACGTAGCTGTGCCTAATGTAATATCACCACCATTAGTACCACCGCCAGATAAAGTATTTATAGTTTGATCAATATTATTTAAATCAAATATAGCACCACTGGTATTGGCTAAAATAACCGCATTAGAACTAGCAATTGCACCTGCACTGCCAGCCCGCAAAGTACCGGCATTTATAGTAGTATCACCAGTATAAGAATTTACGGCGTTTAAAGTTAACATCGAGCTACCCACTTTAGTTAAATTACCGCCAATACCACTAATTACTCCAGAATAAGTAGCGTCAGAATTTTGCGTGACTGTTAAAGTAGCTGTGCCTAATGTAATATTACCACCACTAGCACCACCGCCAGATAAAGTATTTATAGTTTGATCAATATTATTTAAATCAAATATAGCACCGCTGGTATTGGACAAAGTAACGGCGCTAGAGCTAGCAATTGCATTTGTAATACCGGCCTGCAAAGTGCCAGCATTAATTGTAGTGGCGCCAGTATAAGTGTTAGTACCACCTAAAGTTAATATCGAGCTACCAGCTTTAGTTAAACTACCGCTAATACCACTAATTACTCCAGAATAAGTAGCGTCAGAATTTTGCGTGACTGTTAAAGTGGCTGTGCCTAATGTAATATCACCACCATTAGCACCGCCGCCAGATAAAGTATTTGTAGTTTGATCAAAGTTATTTAAATCAAATATAGCGGCGCTGTTATCCGCCAAAGTAACCGCGTTAGAGCTAGCAATTGTATTTGCAATGCCAGCTTGTAAAATGCCGTCATTTATAGTGGTGACACCGGTATAAGCATTTACGGCGCCTAAAGTTAACATCGAGCTACCAGCTTTAGTTAAACCACCGCCAATACCACTAATTACTCCAGAATAGGCAGCATCAGAATTTTGCACGACTGTTAAGGTAGCTGTGCCTAGGGTAATATTACCACCATTAGCACCACCACCAGATAAAGTATTTATAATTTGATCAAAGCTGTTTAAATCAAATAACGCACCGCTGGTATTGGCTAAAATAACGGCGCTAGAAGTAAAAACTGCATTTGTAATGCCAGCCTGCAAAGTGCCGGCATTAATTGTGGTAACGCCAGTATAGGCATTATTATCACCTAAAGTTAATATTGAGTCACCAGCTTTAGTTAAATTACCGCTATCACTAATTATCGCAGAATAAGTAGCATCAGAATTTTGCATAACTGTTAAAGTAGCTGTACCTAATACAATATTACCACCATTAACACCACCGCCAGATAAAGTATTTATGGTTTGATCAAGACTATTTAAATCAAATAACGCACCGGGGCTATCGGGTAAAATAACGGCGCTAGAGCTGGCAATTGCATTTACAATACCAGTTTGCAAAGTGCCGGCATTAATCGTGGTGGCACCAGTATAGGTATTAGTGCCACCTAAAGTTAACACTGAGCCCCCAATTTTAGTTAAACCGCCGACACCACTAATTACCCCTGAATAAATAACGTCAGAACTTTGCGTAACTGTTAAAGTAGCTGTACCTAATGTAATATTACCGCCACTAGCACCACCACCAGACAAAGTATTTATAGTTTGATCAATGTTATTCAAATCAAATATAGCGCCACTGATATCAGCTAAAGTAACCGAACTAGAGTTAGCAATTGTATCTGTAATACCAGCTTGTAAAGTCCCGGCATTAATTGTAGTAGCACCAGTATAGGTATTAGTGCCAGCTAAAGTTAACACTGAACTACCATCTTTAGTTAAACCACCGCCAACACCACTAATTATCCCAGTATAGATAGCGTCAGAATTTTGCGTCACTGTTAAAATAGCTATGCCTAAGGTAATATCACCACCACTAATACCACCGCCAGATAAATTATTTATAGTTTGACTAATATTGTTCAAATCAAATATAGCACCACTGGTATTAGCTAAAGTAACGGCGCTAGAGTTAGCAATTGCATCTACAATACCAGCTTGCAAAGTACCGGTGCTTATAGTGGTGGTGCCAGTATAAGTGTTTTTTGCACCTAAAGTTAACATCGAGCTACCAACTTTAGTTAAATTACCCCCGCTACCACTAATTACCCCAGCATAAGTAGCGTCAGAGTTTTGCGTTACTGTTAACGTACCTGTGCCTAAGGTAACATTACCACCATTAGTACCACCGCCAGATAAAGTATTTATAGTCTGATTAACATTGTTTAAATCAAATATAGCACCGCTGGTATTGGCTAAAATAACAGCGCTAGAACTAGCAATTGCATTTGTAATGCTAGTTTGCAAAGTACCAGCATTAATTGTAGTAACGCCAGTATAAGTGTTAGTACCACCTAAAGTTAATATCGAGCTACCAGCTTTAGTTAATTTACCGCCAATACCACTAATTACCCCAGCATAATTAGCGTCTGAATTTTGCGTGACTGTTAAAACACCTGTGCCTAAGGTGATATTACCGCCATTAGAACCACCACCAGACAAAGTATTTATAGTCTGATTAATATTGTTCAAATCAAATATAGCACCGCTAGTATTGGCCAAAGTAACCGCGTTAGAATTAGCAATTACGCCGGCAATACCAGCCCGCAAAGTGCCGGCATTAATGGTAGTGGCGCCAGTATAAGAGTTTACGGTGCTTAAAGTTAATATCGAGCTCCCAGCTTTAGTTAAACTACCGCCAACACCACTAATTATTCCAGCATAAGTAGCATCAGAATTTTGAGTAACTGTTAAAGTAGCTGTGCCTAAGGTAATATTACCACCATTAGCACCACCGCCAGATAAAGTATTTATAGTCTGATTAATATTGTTCAAATCAAATATAGCGCCACTGGCATTGGCAAAAGTAACAGCACTAGAACTAGCAATTGCACCTGCAATACCAGCTTGAAGAGTGCCGGCGTTTATAGTAGTAGTGCCAGTGTAAGAATT